>BNJS01004133.1_pt1 | contig 76966 bp, 91 predicted proteins | sample 8540461 | NCBI WGS metagenome assembly BNJS01 (sample SAMD00202454, study PRJDB9452) | human saliva metagenome | isolation source: human saliva | place: Japan
GTCGCCTTGACAATAAACTGCATTTCATCACCTACAATTTCATATAGCCTTAAAAGCGCAGCGCCTCCAATTCCTTGTGCAGCCGCCCGAGATTTTTTTCAATTTCCTGCACAAATCTTTCCTGTGGGGCAAAATAATTGTCCGCAATCTTCTCAAGGTTCTCTCGTACCGTCCGAGCAACATAGCTCTCGATTTGCGGCATGAGTTCCCTGATGACGTCTTCCACATTCACTCCGGCATCCACCGTTATTTTTTTCGTGACCTTGCGCTTCACCTTTTTGTAAAATTTCTTGTTGAACAGACTGAGAATATCCTGCACATGCTCAACAAAACCATCTGGGGAGCGTGGGACTACTTCAATCACCGTGTACGTTTGTTCGAATTCTTTCGTCTGACGCTTGATGCCAAGGGGCGCGGATCTCCGGCTGGGCGGCCTTGATCTCCAAATCTCCCACAAGTTCCTGCGACATCCCGATGATCTTGGAAATCTCCTGGTTGATTTCCTCCGCCAAAATCGGCTGCGTGACAGAAAAAACCATCTGGGCGATGGTTGCAGGTTCTGTCTCCTTTCCGCCAGCCTCCGCCTGATGCGCCATGCGATTCGTTTCCTTCAAGGCGGACGCTTTGACTCGGCGGGTGATGCGATCCGTCAGACTTTCCGTGCGCTGCTTGACCTTTCCACGGTAATCTTCCACGGAATCAAGCACCGTTTGCACATGATTGTGCAAATCCTTGATCCCTGCAATCATCTCATCACCCTCGACGATATCCCGCAGGAATTTATTCATCGCTTTCTTCGGGCGTGCTGTTTTAAGACTGACGACATCGCCCCGAGCCTTCTCTGTCAATTTCTGCATCAACAGATCAAGCTGGCTGTCACGAAACTCTCTCTCATTTCCCGTTCGCATTGCATGGTCGCCCAAAACAGTCGATATGCTCATCGCACGAAATTTATCGACATCCACTTGGGGATAGGCAGCTGCAAGCCGCTCGCACATATCCTGCTCCTGCAAGCGCCGTCCTTCAGGTGTTTTTGGGCAGATATACCTTGACGATTTTTCCCCGCTTCGTCGACGTCTTCCTCCACCCGATCGGATTTCGTAATGACAACAAGCGCCTCCTGTTCGGTGCGTGAGAGCTGTTCCATATATTTCATATCTTCCATCAGCCCCGGCTCCGAGGAATTCACGAGAAAGATGCACATATCCACATATTGCAGATATTCCCTGACCATCTCTTCCATATTCCTCTTGTCGCCCTGCTTCGACAAAGCGCCCGTCCCCGGCGAGTCAAACCACCGCAGGCCGCTCAACGTAAAGTATTGGATATCGCCGGTCGTATCCGTAACTCCTTCGCTGAACCAATATCGTCCATCGACTTTCTCAATATCGCCCGTATTTCGGCCTTTTTCCTGTGTGGCAAATTCCGTCGGCGGACGATGCTTGTAAACATTTTTCAAAGGGCGCTTCGAGCCATTCGCGCCCTGCGAAAAAAAGTTCCCCAATGTGCTTTTCCCAGATTTTTACTGCACCAAAAAAATCATGACGACCAAGTATTTCTCATGGTCGTGCATAAATTCCTGCCCTTTTTTTGCTTGCCTCGATGCCGACGCGCCACTTATGGACAGCACCCTGCAAGCCTTGGATCACCTTTTGCAAAGCCTCGTCCACAGCCGTCGATTTTTCTCGCGTCCCCATCGTCCCTCGATACTCTGCATTGGCCTCTTCAAAACGTGCCAGGGCGGAATAAACCGCCTCATTTTTTGCGCTCAATTCCTGCGAGAAGACCTGCAACTTTTCCCCTGCCTGATCCAATGCAGCAAGAAATTCTTCCGCCGTCTTTGCCAGATAATTTCCAGCCACGTCTCCCGCCTCCTCTCAAGATCCTTTCGTCAGCTGCATATGATTGATCCGCTGGATCATCTGCTCCAATTCCTGCAGCTTTTGCTCATCCGCTGCAATCTCCTGCCGCAGCTTCTCTTCCAACCGCCCGATGGCCTCCGAGGACAGGTGATTCAGCTGCATTTCCCCGATTTTCCCGGGCTTCACATTCTGGAGCACCGGGGCAATATCCGGATTTTTCTCCAGCTCTGCAATCTCTGCCGCAACGCTTTCCCTGACGGATCGCTTCAGGCGTTTCACTCCTTGTTGGTGCTGCTCATACAGAGCTTTCTTTTCCTTGATCTTCCCCACCAAGTGAGCGTCGGAATACTCGCTGTAATCCCCATAATCACTATAGTTTCCATGCAAGGCAAATCCAAGAACTGCCCCGGCTATTGCTGCTGGTACAATCATCTAACTCATCCCCAATCTTCACGTTCCTGTTTCCACTGTTCCTGCAATTGCCAAACCTCTTGTCCCAACTGAGCTACTGTTGCTTCCTCATCTTCCAACTGTGTCTTATAGTCAATGATGTTCGAGTATGCCTGATGAAAAGCGCGCTCTATGGCTGCCGCTTTCTCTTGGAAATCGACACGGTTTTGCCGCAAAACGCCCGTTATTTCGTCTCGTTCTTTTGCAAGCCGATCGATTGCCTTCGCCTTGCACTTTTCAAACCGCGCTTTCTGCAAGGCAAGATTTTCGTCTCGCCATACAGCCAAATGCTCCTGGAGGAATTCCCGCAGTTGGGGGATGCCGCTTTTTTCCAAAAAAGCCTGCTTTTTTCGGCTGTCGCTTTCTTGCTGGCTTCTTTCATACCGCACATTCGATACGATGAACAGAGGAACTTCATCTGCCTGGAATTCCTCTTTAATCGCCGCTTTCATGCTCTGTCCGATCACGGACAGCTCTTCTTCCTCAAATTCTTCCTTGAAGGTCAGGACAAAAGCAAAGTGCCGCCAGAAGTAGTCTTCCCCCACCGCCTTTGCCATACGTCCGATATTCTGAAGTTCTGAGCGATGAAATTCCCCGATCTTGGGATTGTGGACGAAGATAATAAAATTCGCCTTCTTGTAAACCGAGAACGCTTCCCCATCGTCCGTTGCATCTGCATCCAATCCTGGCGTATCAACAAGAAACACGTCATCTTTGTACGGCTCTTCCTGATTGACCCTTGTTTCCCGGATATCAGCGACACGAAAGGCTTTCCTGCCGAGAATGGAATTGAGCAGACTGCTCTTGCCGTGATTCATGCGCCCTGCGTTGACAATATAGATCCGTTCACTTGCGGCAATCATGTCTTGCCGCATTGCTGATAATTCTTCACCAATCTTTTGTATATTCTCCATGAAAACCCAACCCCTTCCCGCGGGATATCCAACTCATATCCAACCTTGATGCACATCGATCAGAGGCACTCCTGGCAAGTTCTCAACACACGCCATGCATAACTGCTCGCATTAGCATCGCCGACTCGGAGATATGGCTCATTCTTTGTCCGTCGAGTGGCAAACCACCATACGCCTTCATCACGTGTAAATATGTAATGAAGCCCATAGGAAAGTTCTCCGTCGCGCACATACTTGACATAGGCAGTGATTGCCCCACCTCTCTCTTGATTGACGGATTCCGAAACAACATAAAGCTGATATCCATGATAATCAGCGGCCCAGCAATCTCTTGCCGAAGCTTCTGAAAATATTGCTATTTGATATCCTGCGCAAATAAGCAACACGAAGGTCCATACCAAAATTTTTTTCCTGTACATCATAAACCCCTCCCCTATTTTCATATCGTCTATGCTTCATCAAAATCCAGCAGTTTGGTGACCTTAGCATCCAAGCTCCGTGCAATTTCCATGACGGTGACGAAAGAGATCCCCTGGATGTCACCGCGTTCAATCTTGCTCAAATAACTTTTGCTGATACCGACATCTTTTGAAAATTCCTCTTGCGACAACCCCTGCAATTTTCTATAATAAGCAATCCTCTGACCCAATATGCGAAACTCCCGCTGGAATCCATCTGTCCCAGTGATGGGAATCATCTCCTTCACTTTGAAGAAATACCATTCTACTCTTTTTTTCTTATTATAATTTAAAATTACAGTTTCATGTTGTCACAAATAAGGATACTTCCCACCTATATAATGATATAAGCGTCACTAAGAAGCCGCATTTTGATACACCAGCGATATAATCAAGCATAGCAGAAAAACCGCCGTCATTGTTGTCCTGCGGGAACAACAATGACGGCGGTTTTTCTGCTTTTAACTCAAACTTCGCACATCAAAAACACTCGTCAAGGCTTGAAAAATACGGCATTGTAGCTAAAAAAACAGATTCGTTATGCACATTTTCGCAGTTTTTTTGACAACAGCGACGGCAACTCGGATAAGAAACCTTCCAACTGTGCCTGTACCGTCTGTTCATCGAGCATCGTCCGCTCTTGCAATCGTTCGGCAAAGAGCGACACAAGAAGCCGTACCGCTTCTGCCAAGCATATATCTGGAAGTTCATCCATCAGCAGATAGAACAGCTCTCCCAAGCTTCGTTCATCTTTGGATTCGCGTTGCTCCACTGCCAGAAACATGTACCGTGTGAACACAATGGACACATGCGCTGTCATGGCATCGTACGAGACTGCACGGCAGTCCTTCTCCAAGCGCAGATAGCTCTTGCACACCTTGAAGAACACCTCGATCCCCCAACGCTTCCCGTAGATACGAATCACTTCTTCCTCCGTAAGGCGCATATCCGTTGTCACCAGCACAAGCCAGTCCTTTCGATTGTTACGGTTGCGGACGAAAACGAGACGTACGGGGAGCGATTCGTTCCCCTTGCGTACAGCAGCTTCTACCGACAACAGATACTTCGAGCGTCCGCGCCGTTTCTTGTGCTTCCGGTAGATTGCTTTCACATCCTGCATCACGCCTTCATGGAGGTAATGGATCTTTTCCGTTTTCTTTGCCATCGCAACGACCTCGTAGCCAAGTGCATGGATGGACAAAAGAGAGGCTGGAGAGCAGAACCACGTATCGAACAAGACGTGACGCGCAGGAATCGCCGCCTCCTTTGCTTCCTGCAAGAGCCGCAGCATGACCTCGGTTGCTTTCCTTTGTGCCAGTTTCCGTTGTTTTGCGCCATTGGTGCGGGCATCTACGTTCCTGGAGGATGCCCTAAGACGGTTCTTTGGATTCTCGGTGGAAAAGAAGTGTATGGTTGACTGGCAGGAGTGTGTTTCCATCCGACCAGCAGAGTGTGAGCATACGAAAACCGTAGGAGAATTCCTTTTGGCATGGTCGTAAAGACGAGCCAGAAGCTCGACCTTCTTGGAGCGGGCGCGATGATAGACGGAGTCATCGAGGATGAGGACGTTGACTCGATCCGCACTTGTCAAGGGAGCGATGGTCGATTGGATGATGGTGGCGGCGAGGGTTGTTGTAAATCTGCGCCAGTGGATATGGCAGGAATTCATGAAGCGGTAGAACGTGTCCTTGGCAAAGGAAATAACGCCGGGTTGCAGGTGGATCTGCATGAAGAAGGAACGCTGTGTGAAGACGGTGGAAAAGGCGACGATAAAGATGCTTAGAACAGGGAAGCCGCGGAGTTTGTAGGCGTTTGCAGAACGAAGAATGCGACTGACGTGGTAACGTCGAAGAAAATATTGCATTTTCTCGGAAAGCTGTTTCTCAGACTGGTTGGTTTGTGCTATACTATTCATGGCATGAGCCTCCATTGGATGTTTTTGTGGCGTACTTAAATTATACCAAATGGATGTCGCTCATGCTATTTTATTGTATGGAAAGATTGATTTTTCAAGGCTTACAGCGGATTATTTATCTGCGAAGTTTGAGCTTTTAAGGCTTCCTGTAACCGTGATTGACTTTATAGACATGTTCGTAAATATATTCCGGAGAATATGGCGCTATACAAATCGTATGGTTCCAATATGCAAGCGGACGATCCCGCTCCAAAGCATCAAAAAGGCTGATATCGATATACTCCCGTGTTTCACTCCCACCGGGAAACGAAAATTCATACTGCCCCAAAGGGACTATGATATCCGCTGTTTCTCCAGGAAGAATCATTTCCGGACCTCGCACAGTAAGGTTTTCAGCTCCTGCAAAAGTTGTATGAAGCAGCAATCGCGGCTGCTGCAATGGCGCGTTCCCTTCATTGGTAATACGAAGACCCACACTCCAGTCCGACGGCACTGGCGCCTTCCCTTCCATTACAGGTGCCCCAAGGGCACGACGGCTGATCATAATTGCGCCCGAACTCTTGTGAGATTCACCGCACCAAAGGCATTCCACAGCAAGATTCCCATCTGCGCGTAGAAAATTAAGTCCTCTCTCCTTTTTTGCGCGATGCCCATCTTGAAAAACATCTTTCGATACAGCCGGCTGCGGCGAATCAACATTCAATGGCAATTCATTCTCGATAATTTCTGGAGTATCTGTTTCCTTTTCTGCTATTTCGTCCACCATTTCCTGATTTTCTTCAGCTGGAATTTTTTCCTCCTGTATGATTGACCGTTCTTTTTCATGCGGAAAACATAAAAAAATCAGGCCTAAAACAAAAATACCAAATATTCCTGTCGCGCCTATAGATTTTTAGCAAATACAAACAATGCCAACGATGGATAGCCGCCATCAAACTTTCGATAGAAGCGTAACGCGCCGCTGGATCGACGGCTTGCGCACGGCGCAGCACGCGCCGAACAGCGCCGCCTTCGCCGTCTTGCAGCAGCTTCTCAAAGGTCACGCCGAGCGCGTAGATGTCGCTTCTCCCATCCGTCTGGCCGTAGCCGTACTGCTCAGGCGGCGCGTAGCCGACCGTGCCGAGATGGCGCGTATCGGGCGCCGCATCTTCGCGCATGAGACGTGCAGCGTCGAAGTCGATGAGGCGCAAACGTCCGCCCTGGCGCAGGATGTGCGCAGGCTTGATGTCTCTGTGCACGATGCCCGCGCGATGGAGCGCAGCAAGCCCCTCTGACATTTCTCGAAGCATCGCCTTGATTTCCGCCGCTGAAAAGCGCTCGCCCCTTTCCCAAATCTCTTGCAGATTCTCACCGTCGATATACTCCTCGACGATCCAAGTGCGCCCGTCTTCCTCCGCCGTCAAGAAAATCTTGGCAAAAAGAGGATGCTCGATCGCTTTGATTTCCTTGTACGGCAGACCCGTCGCATAAATCTCGCGCACGACGACGAGCTTTCCGTCCTCTTTGGCGGCAAGCATCGTGCGGCTGCGCTCGCTTTTCTTTCAATACGCGCAGGAACGAGAATGTCGCACGGATGTATTCTTCGACGGGCTTTTCCATGACACATCTCCTTCCCTTCTTGTATGAAAGCAACTTGTCAAAACACCTCTTCTTAATATTCGCTTGCCTTCCGTCCTCTCCTGCCTTATGATGGAAGCAGAGGGGGATTTTCTTTATGCCGAAAAAACAGGAAAAGGATACGGACGAACTGCTCCATGAACTCAAGCAGGAGAAAAAAACGTCGCACATTTCATCGAGACGAACGAGGAGCATTTGCAAAAATGCTCCTGCACGATTATCTCGCGCAACTTCTCTCGCAGAAGAATCGAACAAAAAGCGATGTCATCCGCGCCTCGGGACTCGAAGTCACATACGCCTACCATATCTTTTCCGGTGACAAGAATCCTTCACGCGCAAAACTTCTGACGCTCGCCCTCGCGCTTGAACTCGACCTCAAGGAAACGAGCCGCCTGCTGCACGCGGCTCATCTGCCGCAGCTCTACGCCAAAAAGAGCTGGGACAGCGTCCTCATCTTCGCACTCACGCACAAGAAGAGCGTCATGGAAGCGAACCTGCTGCTCGACAAGCTCGGCGAGACCCCCTTGCTCGGATAGACGTCTTTTTCCCTTGCATAGAAGAATCCCCCGAGAAGATTTCTCGGGGATTCTTCTATGCAGCCGCACGCTGTCGCGCTTCACGCATCGTGCGGCAACGACGAACTCGTGCAGATCACGCTTCCCCATGACTGCTCACTCGTAGCGAAGCGCGTCGATCGGGTCGAGCTTCGCCGCCTTCCTCGCGGGATAGATGCCGAAGAAGAGACCGATGCCCACGGCGAAGGAGAAGGAGACGAGGATCGGCGTCGCCGTGATGACGGTCTTGAAGTCGCCGAGCTGGGAGATGACGATGGATATGGCGCAGCCAAGCCCAATGCCCAAGATTCCACCGACGACGCCCATGACGACGGACTCGATGAGGAACTGCAGCATGATGTTGCTGAAGGTCGCGCCGAGCGCCTTCCGTATGCCGATCTCGCGCGTGCGCTCCGTGACGGAGACCATCATGATGTTCATGATGCCGATGCCGCCGACGAGGAGCGAGATGCCCGCGATGCTGCCCAGAAGGATCGTCAGCATGGTCGTCTGCTGCGACACCGTCTCGATGAGGCTCGTGAGGTTGTTGACGGTGAAGTCGTTCTCCTTGCCGGTCTGGATGTGGTGCCGCTGGCGCAGGAGCGTCTCTACCTCGCTCTGCACCTGCGTGATCTTCGAAGATTCGCTGACCTGCAGGTTGATCATCTGGACGTGCGTGATGCCGAGGAGTCGCTCCTGCTCCGTCATCAAGGGCACGATGACCACGTCGTCCTGGTCCTGTCCCATGGAGGACTGCCCCTTGCTGGCAAGCACGCCAACGATCTTGAACGGCTGGTTGTTGATGCGGATGTTCTTCCCGATCGGGTTCTCGCTGCCGAAGAGGTTCGCAGCGACGGTCGAGCTAGATGACGGCGACGCGCAGGCGCTTCTCGTTGTCGGACTGCGAGATGAATGTGCCGACCGTCAGCGTGAGCGAACGGATCGCCATGTACTCGGGAGTCACGCCCATGACGACGGTGTTCCAGTTCTGGTTGCCGTAGACGATCTGATAGGAGCGCTGCACGACCGGCGATACGTAGTCGATGTTCTTGATCTTCTTCTTGATGGCGACGGCGTCATCGTACTTCAAGGTTTCGCGCGATCCCGCCGCGCCGCGAACGCCGCCCGAATTCGTCGCGCCGGGCGTGACGATGAGCATGTTGCTGCCCAGGCTAGCCATCGAGTCCTCGACGTTGCTCTTGACGCCCATGCCGATGGAAACCATGGCGATGACGGCGGCAACGCCGATGATGATGCCGAGCATGGTGAGGATGGAGCGCAGCTTGTTCGCAAAAAGCTCGTGCAGAGCGATGGTGATGCTTTCCCAGATCAGCAAGTGCATTCCCTCCTATACGACGTCCATCGTGACGCCCTTGCCCTCGTCGCGCGTGATGAGCCCATCGCGCACGAGGAGCTGGCGGCTTGCGCAGGCGGCGATTTCCGGCTCGTGCGTGACGAGGATGATCGTGCGCCCCGCAGCATGGAGTTTCTCGAAGAGTTCCATGATCTCCTTCGTTGACTTCGTGTCGAGATTGCCCGTCGGCTCATCCGCCATGACGATGTGCGGATCGTTGACGAGGGCGCGCGCGATAGCTACGCGCTGGCGCTGTCCGCCCGAAAGCTCGTTGGGCTGGTGATCGGCGCGGTCGGCGAGACCGACGGCTTCCAAGAGGTGCATGGCGCGTTCGCGCCTCTCGCTTCTTCCGATGCCCGCATAGATGAGCGGCAGAGCGACATTGTCGGCAGCGCTGCTCTTCGCGAGCAGGTTGAAGTTCTGGAACACGAAGCCGATCTTCTTGTTGCGCGTGAGGGCGAGCGCGTCGTCCGAGAGATGCGCGACCTCCTCGCCGTCGAGCCGGTAAGAGCCTTCCGTCGGTCGGTCAAGACAGCCCAGGATGTTCATGAGCGTCGACTTGCCCGAGCCGGAAGGGCCCATGAGGGCGGCGAATTCCCCCTTCCTTATCGTGAGATCGATGCCTGCGAGTGCTGCGACGATCTGATCGCCCATCGGGTAGAGCTTTTTGATGCCCCGAAGCTCGATGGTCGCCGTCTCTGACGACGTCCGGACTTCCTTCGTCTTTTGCTCCATGATCGTTCCTTTCGCCCGCATCACATCGGCGGATGTCCGCCGCCGCCCATCTTCGATCCCTGCGTCTGCGAGACCGTATAGGAAATCGATACGGTCTCGCCTTCCATAAGCCCATCGAGGATTTCCACATAGTCGTCGCTGTAGATGCCCGTCTTGACGTAGCGGTTCTCCTTCGTGCCGTCGGGCATTTCGACGACGACGTAGCTGCCTGCAGAATCCGTCTTCAAGGCGGCGATGGGAACGGCGAGAGCGCTGGGCTTCGTCGCCGTCTCGATCTCAAGACGCGCCGTCATGGCGGGCAGCAGAAGGTTCTCCGGATCATCGACATCGAGCGTCACATAGTAGTAGATGACGCTCGCCGACGAGGTCGTCGTCGTGCTTGAAGAAGAGACGGTCTGCCACGTGTTCACGGTGTCCGTCTGGCTGATCTTCGTGACGTGCGCCGTGAAGGTCTTTCCCGTATGGGCGTCGACGGTGAAGATCGCCTGCTGACCGATCTTGATGTTGCCGATGTCCGTCTCGTCGACCTTCGCCATGATCTGCTTCTTCGAGAGATCGGCGATGCGCATGATGACGGTCGGATTGTCCGTGCCCGCCGTCGCCATCGTGCCCGCTGTCTTGGGCTTGCCGACGACGATGCCGCTGATCGGCGCTCGGATGATTGTCTCTGCGAGGTCGGATTCCGTCTCCTCAAGCGCACTCTTGGCATCATCGTAGTTGTACTGTGCGTCTTCGAAGCTCGACTGCGGGTTGGCGCCGATGCTGTAGAGGTAGGCTTCGCGGTCGTACTTCGCCTTGGCGTTCGTCACCTTGAACTGCGCTCGGTCACGCTTCGTCGCGAGCGACTTGGCATCGAGCGTCGCGACCGTCTCGCCCGCCGTCACGACATCGTTCTCCTTGACGAGCACCGTCTTGAGACGCGCCGTGATCTTCGAGCTGACCTCGACGGAATCGACGGGGATGATCGTGCCCGTCGCCGACACCGTGGACTTCAGCTCCATGCGCGTCACCTTCGCCGTCTCGCCGAGAGCCTCCTGCTGTGCCTTCGCTGCCTGCTGTGCCTCATAATACCGATAGCCGCCGAAGGCGTAGCCCGCGAGGACGAGCATGGTCACGGCGATCTTCGCCGTCCTGCCGAAGCTGATGTCGCTGCCGAAAATCTTCATGCCCGTCCTCCTGTTCCTGCTGCCGCTGCGGCAGCGGCAGCCGCTTCCGAGGCATCTGCCGCCCCTTCGCATCTGCCGATGCTTCCTTCTGCACGGCGAATGCTCCCTGCTTCACCGCATCGTTCGTGCGCTGGGATGCCGCCTCCTCCCGACGTTCTTTCATCGTCTTCTCGTTTTTCCTCGTAGGCGCGCACAGCCCCTCTTCGGTCGATCTCAGCCCTCGTCAGAGGAACGGCCTCCATGGCGTCCGCCGCACGCTGCTCGCTCTCCACAAGGCTTTTTCCCCATGGCGTTCTCCACCTGCGCCTTGCCGCGTGCAAAAGTCATACAATGCACCGATATGGTTCAGCTCCGCCTTCGAAAGCGCGAGCTGCGCATCGATGACGTCGAGCATGACGCCCTCGCCTGCGCGATACTTCTCCCGCGCGATGAAGTAGTCCTCCTTCGCCTTGTCGACGGCATCCTGCGTCGACTTCAGACGGTTTTCCGCTTCCTTCATCGAGAAGTATGACGTGCGGATGTCGTAGTCCACATCGTTCTTATCCTTTTCGAGCTGCAGTCGCGCCGCATCGAGCGCCGCTTCAGCGGACTCGATGAGCGCCTTCTTCCCTGCCGCCGTCGAAAATGTTCCAATTCATGCTGATGCCCGCTGTCACGCCGCGGCTGTCCGACGACGCAGGCTCAAAAATCCTTGTTCGCCGACGCGCTCAGCGAGAGTCGACCTGCGGCGTATAGCCCGCCTTGACCACCTCGATGTCAAGCTCCTTGCGAACGACGTCGTAGCTGTCGATCCAAAGCTCCTTGCGGTTCTCCGCGCCGAAGGCGAGACAGTCAGAAAGCGCAGGAGCGAACGTGCTGTATACAGCATCGTCCGTGAGACGGAGCGGCTCGCCCCTGTCCATGTTGATGAGATTTCGGAGCTTCGCCAAGCTCGTCTCGTACTCGTTTTCCGACTTGATGAGCGTCTGGCGCGCATCAGAAAGCTCGACGGAGGCGCGCAGCACATCCATGCGCGCCTTGCTCCCCGCCGCGAAAAGCTGCTCGACGTTCGTCAGATGCGCACGGTAGTTGTTGACCGCTTCCTGATTCACGCCGACAGTCTTCCTCGCCTCCAAAGCATCGTAGTACGCCTCGATGACGGAAAGGCGCAGCTTCTCCTCAGCACGCGCCGTCTTCAGGCGGGTCGTCAAGACGGCGATCTTGGCGCTGTCAATGCCGCCGGCCGCCTTTCCGCCATCCCAAAGATTGATGCCGCTCTTTAGAGCAGCGTTGAGTCCTGCGGATGTCGCATCGCCGCCGTCCGTCCAATTCCTGCCGATGGAGTAGCCGCCCGACGCACTGACGGAAAAGCCCCTCTCGCTCTTCGCTTCGCCGAGCGCTGCCAGCGCCGTCTCCTCCGCCTTCTTCGTGATCTTCAGATCCGCATTCTGCGCAAGAGCCAGCTCGACCGCCCGCGCAAGCGAAAGGTCGGCTGCCGCTCCCACGGACGACATGCCGTAAAGAAAAGCCCCCGCCAACAAGAGCGTCCACGTCTTCCTGCGCCACATCTTCATCGTGTTCTCTCCTCCCCGATGGGTACACTTCCACTCATGGTGCTTATTATACTGCCTGTTTCTCGGCCTCACAATAAGAGATCGCTGAATTTAGAGGGATTTAACGATTTTTTTCGCGAAAGGTGTAGAATAAAGGATAAAGAAAGGAAGTTCATCCCTATGCCCGAGAACAGCTTCACCCGTGCACGAGAGATCCTGCAGAAGACCTTCGGCTACCAGAGCTTTCGCCCCGCGCAGGAAACGGTCGTCAAGAGCCTGCTCGAAGGACGCGAAACCGTTGCCATCATGCCCACAGGCGCGGGAAAGTCCATCTGCTTCCAAGTCCCCGCGCTGCTCCTGCCGGGCGTCACGCTCGTCGTCTCGCCCCTGATCTCGCTGATGAAGGACCAGGTCGACGCGCTTACGGAAGCGGGCGCACCCGCGACGTTCATCAACAGCTCGCTGGGGCAGGCGGAGGCGCGCACAAGGCTTCGCGCCATCGCGCACGGTGCGTACAAGATCGTCTACGTCGCGCCCGAGCGCCCGGAGACCGACTTCTTCCAGTCCGTCCTGCAAGAGCAGACAGTCTCCTTCGTCGCCATCGACGAGGCGCACTGCCTGTCGCAGTGGGGGCACGACTTCCGTCCGAGCTACCGCGCCATCGCGCCCTTCATCGAGCAGCTGCCCATGCGCCCCCTGATCGGCGCCTTCACGGCGACGGCGACGCCGCGCGTCAAGGACGACATCATCTCGCTCCTCGCTCTTCGCCGACCCGCCGTGCACGTCGCGGGCTTCGACCGGCCGAACCTCTTCTTCAGCGTCCTCGCGGGCGTCGACCGCAAGGCCTTCGTCGCGAACTACCTGCGCACTCACCGCGAGGAAGCCGGCATCATCTACTGTGCGACGCGCAAGGAGACGGACACCCTGAGCCGCTTCCTGCAGCAAAAAAAATTCGCCGTGCATCCCTACCACGCGGGACTCAGCGACGAAGAACGCGAAAAGGCGCAGGACGACTTCCTCTATGACAACGTGCAGGCGATCGTCGCGACGAACGCCTTCGGCATGGGCATCGACAAGTCGAACGTGCGCTTCGTCATCCACTACAACATGCCGAAAAACATCGAATCCTACTATCAGGAAGCAGGCCGCGCAGGACGCGACGGCGAGCCGGGCGAATGCCTCCTGCTCTTTTCGCCGCAGGACATCATGACGCAGAGATACCTCATCGACGTCTCGACCGAGGACGCAGCGCGAAAAAGCGCACGAACTCGGCTGCCTGCAGAAAATGTCCGACTACTGCCACACGCCCGAATGCCTGCGCGCCTTCATCCTCCGCTACTTCGGCGAAAGCTCCCCCGCTGCCTCCTGCGGACGCTGCAGCAGCTGCCAGGGCGACTTCGAGCGGCGCGACGTGACGATCGAGGCGCAGAAAGTCTTCTCCTGCGTCTACCGCATGAGAGGGCGCTACGGCATGACGCTCACGGCGCAGGTGCTCAAAGGCTCTGCCGAACAGCGCGTGCGCACGCTGCACCTCGACGAACTCTCGACCTACGGCATCATGAAGGAAATGTCTCTGGCCGAAATCAAACTCTCCATCCAACGCTTCATCGCCACGGGGTACCTCTCGCTCACCGAGAGCGAGTATCCCGTGCTGCAGCTCGCCGAGCCGGCCTACGCCGTGCTGCGCGGCAAGGAGAAAGTCTTCCAGAACTTCCCCAGAAAGCAGAAGGAAACGCCCGTCGACCTCTCGCTCTTCGACTATCTGCGGGCGCTCAGGAAGGAACTCGCCGAGCGCGACCATGTGCCGCCCTACGTCATCTTCTCTGACGCGACCCTTCGCGACATGTGCCGGGCACTGCCCGAAACGCCGGACGACTTCCTGCACGTCAAGGGCGTCGGCGAAAGAAAATGCGAACGCTACGGCGAAGCCTTCCTCTCATGCATCAAGGAACATCGCTCGTAAAGCGTCCGCAGGAAAATCACGGATGAAGCGCCGCACGAGAGCGACGCAATGCGCACAGGGACGAAGCCCTCTTCACACCACCTTGCGGAACACATGCATCCCGACGAGAAGCTGCACGAAGAGCAGGGAGGCGAGCAGAGCGAACGACGCCAAGAGGCTCGTGCCATGCGCGATGAAACCGATGGCGGCAGGCCCCATGAGCACGCCGAGATAACCGCACGTCGAAACGGCTGCGACCGCTGCGTTGATCGGCATGTCCTTCTGCTTGCCCATCAGCGAGAAAAAGATCGGCACGATGTTCGAGCAGCCGAAACCGATGGCGAAGAAGCCGGAGAAGACAAGCGGCGCGTCGGTGGAAAAGATCACGAGCAAAAACCCCGTGATGGCGATGACCGAACCGAAGAGCACGACGCGGCGCGCCCCCAGGAAGTTGACGATCGCATCGCCGAGAAGGCGCATCAGGAGCATCGCCGCCGAAAAGACAGCGAAGCCCGTGCCCGCCATCGACATGTCCATCGCACGCACCTCCGTGAGGAAGACGCCCGACCAGTCCATGACCGCGCCCTCGACGAGGAAGGATATGCCCGCGACCGCCGCGACGAAAGCGACAATGCCACGCGGCACGGCGAGCACCTTGCCCTCGGACGCACTCCTGCCCGCAAGCAGGAAACGCGCGAAGGCGATCACCAAGAGCACGATGATGCCGGCCGAACATGCCGTCGCCCCCAAGGGCGTAAGCCCGGCCGCCATCCATACGCCGAACAGCCCCGCCCCCATGAAGCCGCCCACGCTCCAAAGCGCGTGCATGCCGCTCATCACCCGCTTTTTTTCAGAAGCTGCTCGACGCGCACAGCATGGATATTGATCGCGACGTCGATGACCCCCATGGCAGCACCGAACAAGAGGAGCGTCGGCACGGCAAGACCGATGCTGTCCACCGTGGCGAGCGCCACGAGGAGGGCAGCAAAAACGAGCGAATCGACGGCAATCACGCGGCGGCAGCCGAAACGCCCCGCCAAGACGCCTGCGAACGGCATCGATACGAGCGAGCCAACGCCGATGCAGAGGAGCAACAGCCCGAGCACATCCTCGGCTATGCCGAGCCGCTCCTTCAAAAGAGGCACCAACGGCGCCCAGGATGCCACGCCGAAACCACCGACGAAGAAAAATACCTGATTGGCTCGATGAAGAAAACTGCGAGAGAGTCCAACCGGCAAGTCTTTTTCCATATGCAAACCACCCACCTCAATTCTGCAAGGAAGACTATCACATCCCTTCGCGAGTTGTCAAGCGATAGATATCGAAATTTGTTGAGCGACAACCGTCTTCGGGTTCTCAACATGCTCGACAAGGCAGGATTCATGCAGCTTGCGGCGAAATAATCCATCGACTGGTTGCATTCGTAGAGCAAATGGAGGCAGCAGCATGGACAAGACCTATGGATATGATCCCCTGAGCTATGCACTTATCGAATTGTTTACATCAGGCGCTCCTGATTTTGCCGCTGCCAAGGAGCTGATCCGGCAAGGGGCAGATGTGAACGCACAAGGCGATGACAGGAGCGAGAATTTGCTTTCTGAAATATTGCTCGGATATTGGCAGTCAGGAATCGACTCCTCGAAAGAAGAGTGCCAAGACTGTGATACCGATTACGAACAATGCCGCTCCTGCAAAAATCACGCAAATCCCAATGTCGGAATATCGATGGCAGAGATCATACAGTTCTTTCTTTGACCACGGTTTCGATGTAACACGAAACCGCGGGAAGTACGGAGCGCAGTGTTTGAGCGCTCTGGCTCTATCGTCCTTTGACAAAGAGATCATCCGTGCAACGAAGATGCTCTTGAACGCAGGCGCACAGAACATTCCTGTCGAAGATGGTGAACTGGAAGAAACTCCCATGACTGCCATCGGTGCAGAAGGAAGCTACCAAGACACATCCGAGGGCAATCATTACCTCGGCAACATCTATGAAGCCGTGTATCAAATCTATGTCGCTCTCGAAGAAGGACGCTCTTACTTGGGAATCGATAGTTTCGAGGCCGCGATAGACAAAAAAGTACTTCGGGTCATGGCTGTGGGCGACCATGCAGACTCCGTGTTCACATCCGTAGATCTGCCAACGTCCAAGCATGAAAACTGCTTCTACCATAATCTTTATATGATTTTCGATGGCGGCTGCCTTGTCTGTGCGAAAGACGCTTCTTACTGGGTCGACACGGCTCCGATCGATAAAAACCTCGTCGATGTCTCCCACTTCTTCTCGCCAATCGTTGGTCATACGCTCCGACAAGTCACCTTCGGGCACAAGAGTATACGGAAAGGAATAACGGTCTACGGACAACCGATGACCTCCTTCCACTTTGACAATGGAATCAAACTGACCTTCTCCATCAATTTCGGAGAGGTCGAGAATGAAGAGTATTGTTCGTATTTCACCTATGAAGCCTAACCGATCGGTCTGCGCCTGCCGCTTGACCTCTGGAGCTTGCCAGGAAAGCATGCATAAGTCTATTTTGCACCCGCCTCCGCCCTTTTGCTAGGGTGGAGGCACTTTTTGGCACACGAAAAAGTTGCCGCACATGATTTATGTGCGACAGCCCCCTGCTTTTTTTCGTTCGCAGATCGCCCCCTCACTCCTCCACCAACCCCATAAACGTCGCGAAAAACGCCTTGAGCTTCTCGATGACGCCCGCCTTCTTCTCGGCGCGAACGCCGCCGAAGCGGTGCACGGGCGGCAGAATCGTGTCAATCGCCGTGCCCGTCGTCTTGAACCTGCCGTCGCGCAGCGCACTTCGGACGAACTTCTCCGTCTCCTCAGGCTTCAGCTTCTCCTCCTGCACGATTTTTCTCAAGCGCCTTTTCCTTCTCCGCATCGACATAGGTACGCCAGTCCTCCATCACTTTCGTATTCGTGTTGACCGTCTTGATGAAGCCGTCGATCAACTCCTTCTTGCTCCGAAGCTCGGGACTTGCGCCGACGGCGCGATCGATCGCGCCAATGATGCTCTTGTCCAAGCCGTTCGATGCATGATACTTCTCCACGAGCAGCAGGATGTAATCGATATTGACGTCCACCCTGCCGAATCAATTCCAGCTCGAATACGACATCGTCGTTGATGTTCTCCTTCTCCGCATTTCCTGCACCCGTCATCTCGCGATGAATGTCCAAGTACATGCTCTGGTAATCCTGCAAATCGCGCGGCGGCAGAAGAGGATCACTTTCCTCAAAATCATCAAACGTCGTGAGAATGTTCCTGAGGCGCAAAATGCTGCCGAAGATGCGCACGAAATTCTTCTGCGCCTGCTCGCCCAAGATCGGCTCACCGACAGCGAACTTCTCGCGCAGCTCAAAGATAAGCTCCGCATATCCCTTATGATGGCGGCCACTCTCATCGTCATAGCCGTCGTAGTAGTCGCAAAAACCTCTCAGCAGCACGACGCTCTCGGCATTCTCATCACCGAAAAGCGAGATTGCATCGTCCGTCGCTTTCGCCAGATTGCGAAAAGCAACGATATTGCCAAACGTCTTGACCGAATTCAAGATGCGGTTCGTGCGTGAAAACGCCTGAATCAGCCCATGATACTTGAGGTTCTTGTCCACCCAAAGCGTGTTGAGCGTCGTCGCATCAAAGCCCGTGAGGAACATATTGACGACGATGAGCAAATCGATCTCACGCTTCTTCATGCGTTGGGAAAGATCCTTGTAATAATTCTGAAAGGAATCCCCGTCCGTCGAAAAATTCGTAGAAACGCGCATTATAGTCCGCAATCGCATCCGCAAGGAAGTCGCGGCTCGTGCGGTCAAGCCCCGCCGTATCAAAATCCTCATCGGGCAAAGCGTCCTCGGGATCGTCCTCGTTCGCCGCATAGCTGAAAATCGTCGCAACCGCAAGGTCACGCCCCGCCGCTGCAAGCTGACGCTTGAACTCCTCGTAATACTTCATGCAGACAGGAATCGACGCGACCGCGAACATCGAATTGAACCCCAAGACACGCTGTCCCTTGAGCGAATACACCTTGCCGCGCATCGTCTTCTGGTCGAAATGCGCAAGGATATATTCCGTTATGGCACGAATGCGCTCGGGCGCGGCAAGCGCCTTCTCACGGTCGATGGCACGCACTTCCTTGTCCTCGATCTCCGTCTTGCTCTTCATCGTGTTGATGTAATCAATGCGAAACGGCAGCACATTGCCATCGTTGATGGCGTTCACAATCGTATAGGTGTGGAGCTTGTCGCCGAAAAGCTGCGGCGTCGTCCGCGCCGAAGGCTTGCCCGCGCCCGACGCATTCGGCGCGAAAATCGGCGTGCCCGTAAAGCCAAAGATATGATACTTCTTGAACGCCTTCGCAATCGCCGTGTGCATATCGCCGAACTGCGAGCGATGGCACTCATCGAAAATCAGCACGACATGCTTGCCGTAAATCGCGTGCGTCTTGTTCTGCTTGATGAACATGGCAAGCTTCTGAATCGTCGTGACGACGATCCGCGCCGCATCATTCGCGAGCTGTCCCGCGAGCACGCGCGTCGACGTATTGCCGTTCGCCGCGCCCTTTTCAAAGCGGTCGTACTCCTTCATCGTCTGATAGTCAAGATCCTTGCGGTCGACCACGAAGAGCACCTTGTCGATATCCGAAAGCCCTGCGGCAAGCTGCGCCGTCTTGAACGAAGTCAGCGTCTTGCCCGAACCCGTCGTGTGCCAGATATAGCCGCCGCCCTCAATCTTGCCCCAAGTCTTGTAATTCGACGCGATCTTAATACGCGACAAAATGCGCTCCGTCGCCGCAATCTGGTACGGACGCATGAGCATCAGCACCTCTTCCGTCGTAAAGATCGAATAGCGCGTCAAGACGGCAAGCAACGTATGCTTGGCAAGGAACGTGCGTCCAAAATCCATGAGATCGGTGATGAGGCGGTTGCTCGCATCCGCCCAAAACGACGTGAACTCAAAACTGTTGCTCGTCTTCTTGCTCGCCCTGCGCCCCGCCGCATCCATCTCGCGGATATGACTTGCACGCGTCGTATTGGAATAATACTTCGTATTCGTCCCATTCGAAATGATGAAAACCTGCACATACTCATACAGTCCCGCACCCGCCCAAAAACTATCGCGTTGGTAGCGATTGATCTGATTGAACGCCTAGCGAATCTCCACGCCGCGCCGCTTCAGCTCCAAATGCACGAGCGGCAGGCCATTGACGAGAATCGTCACATCATAGCGGTTCGCATGAGATGCCGCATTCTCTGCTTGAGCGTCCGCACCGCCCTCCACCGCATATTGATTGATGACCTGCAAACGATTGTTGTAAATGTTCTCCTTATCGATCAGCTTGATGTTCTTCGTCGTTCCGTCATCGCGCCGAAGATTCTGAATGTAATCCGTCTGAATGCGCCGCGTTTTCTCCACAATGCCGTCGCCCGCAGGCGCGATCGAAGCCTTGAAGAACCGCTCCCACTCCGCATCACTGAAAGCATAATCATTGAGCGCCGAAAGCTGCTCCCGAAGATTCGCGATCAGCTCCGCCTCGTCAAGAATCTGAAGATACGTATAGCCTTCCTCTTCCAGCAGCCCGATCAATGCCCGCTCAAGCGCCGCCTCCGACTGATACGCCGCATACGGCGCACGCTCCTCGCGAACATACTGGGAGAGCACGGTGCTCTCTTCTGCGCTTGCAATCAGATTGTAGTACAATGTACCGACCTCCTTGCCCCATCAGACAAAACTGACCTGGACTTCCTTTCCCAATGCCTTTGCAATCTTATCAAGCGTCACCAAGGAAGGTACCGCCTGTCCTTTTTCAATACGGCTGATGTTCGATTGGCGAACCCCCGATTTCTCCGCCAATTCTTTCTGTGTCAGATCCTGCTCCATGCGTGCTGTAATCAGGAGTTCTGTAAGTGCGAATTCCAAACGTGTCCGTTCGTGTTCTTCGCGAAAAGCGGGATCTTTCATCTGCTCTGCAATATAGCGATCCAAATCATCCATGGTTATTTCTCCTCTCTCTCGCAATAAATCACACGATATTTTTTCGCACGTTCAATTTCTCGTACTGGGGTCTTCTGTGTTTTCTTAATGAATCCATGCGTTAGAACTATCCGTTTCCCCGCAAAGAAAAAATACAACACGCGCGTAATATCTTTTCCCCATCTTGTTCGGAGTTCAAAAATCCCATCCCCCAGCGGCTTGGAATAGGGTTCACGCAAAAGTATCCCATGAATCTGCAAATGTTTGATATTATCAAGAATCTTGTTCCTCATCTTGACATCCAATTCATCCAGAAATTCTTTCACTGGCTGATTTCCAGAATCAGTTGCGAAAAAAATTATTTCAAACACAAAAACAACTCCTCAGTTTGATTATATTCCTTTTAAGGAATATAATCAAATCTATCACGTCGCTTACGCAAGTTCTTTACAAGTCAGAAAAATATAAGCTAGACTAAAAGCAGAAAAAAACAGACGATTATTTGAGGTGGTAAATTTCGTCCGAACCACACGCCGATGGTATGACAGGGGAAACCCGAGAGATGCAGGAGAATCGGACGCCTGCCAAATAATTGTCTGTCATGCAGAGAAGTGCCCGCATTTATGCGGGTACTTCTTTATTTTTGCCTCCATTTGTGTCTCTTGCGCCAACGGCTCAGCTGCGCTCTTCGAGCTTGCTTCTTGGAAAGGTCAGCAGCGGTCAACGCCTGCCAATCACGCTGCGCCTTCGGCTTGCGTTCTTGGGGCGTTTTCACATACGACCTTTTCGCCAATCAGCTGCGCTCTTCGAGCTTGCTTCTTGGAAAGGTCAGCAGTTTGTCGCGGTAGTGTTCGTATTGCCTCTTGCGTGCGGCGATCTCGGCAGGGAGGCCGCTTGTGAGATCGTTGCATAATGTGTCGAAACGGTCGAGGATATTCGCAATACTATTTTGAATTTCAAGTTTTGGTATTGCTATTTTCACTTTGTTCAATCGTTTCACGGACAACCCTGGCTGTGCACCTGCTGTTTTGTATTGACCAAGATTCATATTCACCAAAACATGAAATAAAAAGCGATTATTAAAATTCTTCTTCCCGTCAACAATCACAGCGTGTTCAGTCGCATAATACGGCGCCCTGGCAAAGCATACATTACCACAAAGTGCGCCTTGTCGCCCAATCAGAGGTGCATCACTGTAATGATTCACTTCTTGAACATGCCCACGAAGTCCATTACCGCCATAACAAGGAGTTTTATAAACGTCGTTTTTTTCTGCTCACGAATACAGCTAGCAGATATTGCTGTTCCAGCTTTTTAACCCACAAACCTCCCCTAGCGTTTTCCATTCAACATCAAACGTTTTTCCCACAACAACCCAAATTTACTTATTCTTTGAGCTTGTCTGTCTGTCTGTCTGTCTGTCTGTCTGTCTGAACGATTGTATCATCCACGCGAACAAAATTCAAAAAGGCTGTCGCGGTAAAAATTATATTGCTTTTTTTCCGCAATGTAAGTTCCGCTGTAAGTTCCGTAAAATTATCTAACAATTTTTACGATTTCATTTTTGAATTTCTAATGGCGGTACGGGAATGACCATCTTTCCGACAACATTTCTCGACAGACGCGGGATACTTGCCTTCCGTACCTTTCCTTTAATGAATGTTTCCTGCCCTACTAAAACATGATAAAGGAATCGAGCATTCATATTATCTTCGCATACAAAATAAAAACAATCATCCGCTGCCCAAAAAGGTACATCGCTATAACCTATATCGCCTGCAGCACCAGCACCAATAATAAATGCCGTTCCAGCAATACAATTTTTCCTTATAATAATACCCCATAGGTATTAAACTATTTTTGATACACTGGATATTTTTCCTACAAGTTGAAGTTCCGCTCGAACGACTCGTACACCTCGACAAACCGAAACCACATCCCCCAACTTTTTTTATATTCCACCCCATCCGGGCAAAGCTCTTTCATCAACTCCCTCAGCCTGCTCATAGCACGATGCCCTCCTCGTCCTCGATCTCGGCGATGATCTTGTCGATCTCACGCCGCAGCACTTCTTCCCTTGCGACGATCTCGCGAATCTCTGCATTGAGCGCCGCGATGTCGATGACTTCGCGCGTGTCTTCTGGTTCGACGTAAGTGCTGGGAGTGTATAATAGTTTGTGTAAAAGCCAAATTCGTTGATACAGTTCGAGCCCATTCCGGGCATCCCATAGGAGGGTTTATTCCGACATGGCAAAACGCAAAATGATCCCCACTCCCGCAGACAATATCGCCAAGCAGATCATGGAAACCTACCAACCCCAAGACGCACAGGAAATCCAGGATGTCGTCAAACGTATCTTCGCGCCCATCTTCGAGGCGGCGCTCAAAGGGGAGATGCAAAACCATCTCGGCTATGCCGACCATGAACATACGGGGTCGGGAGGCAATGCCCGCAACGGTTACTCCGAAAAAACGCTCAAGACGACCTTGGGAGAAGTCCCCATCCACGTGCCCCGTGATCGCCAAGGCACATTCTGAGCCGCAGATCGTCAAGAAGCACCAGCGTGATGTCTCTTCCATTGAAGGCAAGGTTCTCGCCCTGTACGGGCGCGGCATGAGCCAGCGCGACATCGCCGCCACTGTCGAGGACATCTATGGTTTCAAGATGTCGCACGAACAGATTTCCCATATCACGGACTGCATCATGGAGCAAGTGAAGGAGTGGAGAAACCGTCCGTTGAAGCCATTCTATCCGTTCGTGTTCGTCGATTGCCTGTACGTCTCACTGCGCACGGAGTGCGGCATCCAACAAACGGCGGTGCACGTCGTCACGGCTTACGACATGGATGGGCGCAAGGATGTGCTCGGGCTTTGGATCAACGAAGTCGAGAGCAAGCATGCATGGATGCAGGTTTTTGACGAACTCAAGTCGCGCGGCTTGGAAGCCATCGGCTTTCTCTCCATGGATGGCGTGACGGGTCTGGAAGACGGTGCGCGAGCGATCTTCCCACAGGTGGTCGTGCAGCGATGCATCGTCCATCTGGTTCGCAACTCCATCCGGTATATTCCCCGCAAAGATTGGAGTCGTTTCACGAAGGATCTCAAAGCTATATACGGCGCGGTGAATGCTCGTCAGGCACGCGAGCGATTCGAACAGTTCCAGAAAGATTGGGCGAGCTATCCCGGGGCTGTCGCCGTATGGCAGAACAACTTCACGCATGTCGAGCAGCTGTTTTCTTACGGCAGCGCCGTGCGCAAGGTCATGTATACGACGAACGCGATCGAGAGCGTGAACTCCAGCTTCCGCAAAGTCACGAAGAAGGGTTCTTTCCCGAACGAGGATGCTGTGTTCAAGCTGCTGTACTTACGGGTGCAGGAGCTTTACCAGAAATGGTCAGGGCGCAGGATACCAAACTGGGCGCTCGTTCGCAACCAACTGTTGATGGATGAGCGTATGGCGAAACTCATGGAACACTATGACATGACATGCTGAAAAATGATTTACCATGAGAACCTTTGTGCTAAGGCTGGAAAAAAAGCGCAAAAATCCCCCATTGCTCTGTTTGATTGAAATTTTATGTGGATGCCGCCGAGAATGTGGCTGTTTCAGGCTGCCAACCCAGTTTTTTCAGCTTCGTTAGATAACTGTTGATCTTTCTCTCCTTGTTGAATTTGTTGTAATAGTCGGCTCCCAGATCGATGAAGGGCTCTCCCAGCTTCAATATGTGGTAAATGGCTATCAGCATGGTATGCGCTACAGCTACTGTGGCACGTTTTGCTCCCCGTCGTACGACGAGCCTGTCATATTGTGCGGACAAGAAGGAGTCCTTCTTCTTGATGGCTGCCTTGGCGCATTGTATCAGCGTAGTCTTCAGTGTGGCGTTCCCTTTGGTAGTCCTGCCGCTTTGCCGCTTTCCGGCACTTTCGTTGTTCCCTGGAGAAAGACCCGCCCAGCTGGACAGATGTTTCTCCGTTGCAAAGCGACTCATATCCAAACCTGTTTCCGCCAAAATGGTTTCCGCGCTCTGCCTCCCTATGCCCGGTATCTCGTCCAGCTTTTCTATCGCGTCTTCATAGCCGCTGCTGTACTGCTTGACGAGCTTATCCATCTGACCGATGCGCTTCGTCATGTCGTCGATATGATCTACGACTTGCAGGATCAGTTGTTTCTGCAAAGGCGTGAGAAAGCCGTCCAGCGCTTGCATGACATCTTCCACCTTGTGCCTCAATGCTCCGTGAAGGCTTTCTTCCACTTCATCCTTCTGCAGCGGCGCATCCTTCTTGAGCAGCTTCTGCAAGAGGCTGCGCGAGCTTTTGCCGTTGATGTTGGAAACTACGCTGGACAGCTTGATATTTCCTCCTTCCAGCATCTTCTGCAGACGGTTGAGTTCACGTGCACGCTCGGCAATCAAGCTCTTTCTGTACCTGGAAAGTTCCCGCAACTCGCGTTGCTCCCGTTTCGGAATATAGCTCGCGCTCAACAGCCCGTGCTGCAGCAAGTCCGCGATCCATTCGGCATCCTTCACATCGGTCTTCCTTCCAGGAACATTCTTCATGTTCCTGGCGTTGACGATCATGACGCCTAGATGAGAGGTCTCGAAAAGATTGTAGACGGGTTTCCAGTAGGAACCCGTGCTTTCCATGGCGGCCATCTGGCACTTTTCATCCCAAAGCCACTTGGCGAGTGCGCGGATTTCTTTGCTTGTCGTGCCAAATGTTCGTATTTCCTGCTTCTTGCCACATCTGAGGCAGGCGACGATCGAGCGTTTGTGCACATCAATCCCACAACAGCGTTCGTACGTGACATCCATGAGGATTCCCTCCCTTTGTACGACGTGGCCTCCTCGATGATGGCTCATTTTACCATACGTCCTTTTGAGCGTAGCTCTGAACAAAGCGTGGTGCGAAAAAAGGAGGCCAGATCAGTTTACACAGCGAGATCGAATCTCAAAAATTATTCGACCTTCAACGTCTGCTCTTATTATACCATAGATGGCGGTTCTCGTTCATTGTGGTGCCGTAAGGCGTGGGCGTTTACACAAAACTCTTGACACACCCGGATGTGGGCAGATACGCTGATAAAGGCTGGCATGTGGAACGTCTGGACTGGCGCACCGTGCAGGCGAGCTACGGGACGCTCCGCATACGCCGCCGAAGGATGTGCAAAGAAGGAGAGGCAGGAATCTATCCCTTGGACAAGGAGCTGGGCATCCGACCCTATAGGGAGATACACCGCCTACCTGGAATACACCATCGCCCAGATTGCCGCCAAGACCGTCTACCGTGTCACGGCCGATGCCGTCAACCTGCTGACGCCGGTCACGATGAGCCACCAGCAAGTCGCCCGCGTAGTGAAGCAAGTGGGCGAAACCTACAGCGCATGGGAAGACCTGCAGGCGACGCCCGACCCAATGGAAAAAAAAGAACTGCGTCAACCGCAAGTCCTCTACATCGAGGGAGACGGCCTCATGCTGCACGGGCAGAAGAAGAAACAAAAGGAACTGCATCGCTTCCAGATCGCCGAAGGCGTGCGAGAGAACGGCAACCGACGCGAACTTATAGGAACCCACTACATAGCAGACTTCAGCCATGAAAAAGCCAAGGACAGGATGCTGCACTATATAGGCAGCCATTATGACCTGACGCACACGTTGGTGCTGAGCAACAGTGACGGGGGAGCCGGCTACAGCATCGACGCATTCAAGGAGATCGTGGGGAAAGTCGGAAGGCACGAGCATTTCCGCGATTGGTATCACGTGCAGAGGAAGTGCAAGGAACGCCTCTCCTGGGCGAACAGAAAGCTGCGCCGGGAACTGCACAGAGCCTTGAAGAACCACGACCGAGAGCGTCTAGGCCTCGTACTGGACACCTTGGAATCCACAGCCCGGGACGAACACCAAGCCGAACAAGTGCGCCTTCTCCGAGGCTACATGACGCGGAACTGGTCATACCTTGCCTCGTTGGAGCAACGGGGACTGGGCGGATGCAGCAAGCTCCTGGGCACATGCGAGAGCAACCATCGGCTGTACAGCTACCGGATGAAGAAGCAAGGGAGGCGATGGAGCGGAGACGGCGGCAAGGCGATGGTGAAGATCATCACGGGGCTGAAGAACGGCGACCTGCGCGAAGCCATGGTGGCCAAAGCGGAGCTGTTCAATCCGAAGTCTGGCAGGGATTTCCGCGGAGCTGTGAGGCAAGCGTTGAAGAAAAGCAAGGGCAACGCGCATGAAGGCGTGCGACATGGGAGGATCACGGTGAGCGCGCCGATGAGCAGTGCGATTGGACATTTGTCCAAATGCTTCGCTTAAAGAGGAAAAAAACAGGCATGCCGCGAAGGCAGACGCATCAAGGGTTGAAATTTCCCACCGAGAACATCTTGACACATACTCCCGGGACAGTCCCCTTGCAAAGCCTCATTGATTATGTTATCATTAAATCACTTTGCGATAAGCATAGGAATCCATGAGGAGGATGCCGAATATGAGAAAGAACGACCTTGCACGAAAGATTACAAGCTGGCTCACCTTGGGCGTCTTTTCGCTGCAGCCGTCTCTTTCTTTTGCTGCGGACATCGTTGCCGACGACGCTGCACCCGAGGCGCAGCGTCCCTATGTGACGGAGACGGCGAGCGGCGTCCCGCTCGTGCAGATCGCCCGCCCCGACGGCGGCGACGTCTCCGTGAACCGCTACGAGGCATTCAGTGTCCCGGAGCGTGGTGCCATCCTCAATAATGCCTTTCTCTTTTCGAATACACAGCTTGCCGGGTATATCGAGGGGAATCCGAACCTCAGCGGAGGACCCGCACGCATCATCGTGAACGAGGTCATGAGCGACCGTCCCTCGGAGCTGCGCGGCTTCCTCGAAGTAGCGGGCACAAAAGCCGACGTCATCATCGCAAATCCAAATGGGATTTACGCCGATGGTGCCGGCTTTTTTGAATACCTCTCGTGCCATTCTTGCCGCAGGCCGCACGGAGCGCGATGCTGTAGGTGGCTATATGGGGCTTCGTATCGAGGACGGTCGGGCGTACATCACGGGCAAGGGGCTTGATGCTCGCGGTGCGGACAGTGCCGAGGTCTATGCCCGCGCCGTCGAGGTGAATGCAGGACTCTGGGCGAATCATGCAAAGATCGTCGCAGGACAAAACAGCATCGCAAAGGACGGCAGCATCTCCCCCATCACCTCAGAAACAACATCCACTGCCCCGCAGTACGCCATTGATCTCGCGGAGATCGGCGGGATGTATGCGAACCGTATCACGATGGTCGGCACGGAAAAGGGGCTTGGTGTCAATCTCACGGGACAGCTTTCCGCCACGCAGGCCGTCTCTCTGGATGTGAACGGCAACCTCAAAACCACAGGCTCACTCTACAGTGACAGGGATCTCTCCGTACATGCTGACAGGATTGAAAACACGAATCTTATCTATGGAGGACAGAATACCTCCATTCGTGCAAAAGAACTGACCAACAAAAGCGGTGGCAGAATCTACGGCGATACCGTTACCATCCATGCCGGAAGCATCACGAACGAGACAGATGCTGCCCTTGAGGCACGACTTGCCACAGAGGTTCATACCCTTTCGCAGCGTGCCATAGAGGTCGAAGCCGCACACAGAGATCTGTCAACGCCCTCCACTTCCTCCTCTGGGTTTTTCCGCAGACGCGCAGACCTGTCCAAACACCTCCTTGCCTATCGGGAGAGGATCGGACAGGCAGAAGCAGCCTACGATGCACAGCAACGTGTCGTAGATGGCATCAAGGATGAACTATCCTCCCATCCCGCCGGCGTCATCGCTGCGCACCGTCAGCTCAATGTCAGCGCCGATACAATCCAAAACACGGGAAATGCCCTGCTCTACTCCGGTGGGGACATTGCTCTTACCGCAGAAGAGACGCTCAAAAACAGCGGCGCACGCATCGAGGCACAAGGCAGCATCGCCATCACGGCACCCCATATAGAGAATGAGAATGCAGCCTTTGCGGCAAAGCGAACCATCACAAGCGCAGCCGTCAATCCCACCAAGATCCGCATCGACGAGCCGGGACATATTGAACAGGGAAAGGCATTCCCGGAATGGGAGTTTCGGAATATCGACAGTGGCTATGGGGCATACCACAGTCACATCGCCAAAAAGCCCATCTACGAGCACGCCGCCTATGAGGAGATCAAACAGCCCACTCCTGCTGAAATCGCCGCAGGAGAAGCACCCGTTCCCGCAGAACTCGTCGGCACACTCTCTCCGAACTATGACTATGACGATCCCATCTTCAAGGAACTTGGTGTTGCGTCCATGTCATCCCCCCGTCCTGCACACGGAGATCCCGCACAAGCGGCATGGGACGCACAGTACAAAATTGTTCTTTCGGCACTCAACGAGAAAATCGACGCATACAACAGAGAAGCCGAGGAATACAACCGTACAACCGCACAGGCGGCAGGACAGAAGATCAACCTGCTGACCTTCATTGAGACGGCAGATGTGCATTCTGCCGAGACGGTCACCTCTTCCCTGCCCGCCGCGATTCGGGCAGGAAACAGCATCACGCTGCACGGCGACACGGAAAACACGGACAGCTCCATCAGTGCCGGAGAAACGCTTCGCATGGACGGTGCGCTCACCGAAAACGCACATCAGCAGCAGGAGCAGACCGTCACCCTCGGGACGACGCAGGGAAGCTATACGGAAAGAAGAAGCTTGCTTCATAAAGGGAAAGTACGGAAGTACCATGGAAAAGCCTACATGACACCCGAAGTCGTACGCACAAATCCCACGCCGATCGGTGTCCATATGATCGAGGAAAATGCCGCCACAGAGTCCATATCAGAGAAGCAGCGACAGCGCATCGCTGAGACACTCTCCCCCTTCGGACTTGCTTCCTTGGCGCAAACGGCAGGAACAAACACAGGCGGTGCAGAGCATCTCTCCCTCCCTGCGCTTTGCCGCGTACATCCCGAGAGCACGGCGAAGTATCTCGTCGAGACCGACCCCGCCTTCACCGACCGGAAGAAGTTCCTCTCCTCGGACTACATGTATCAGCGGCTCAAATGGGATCCCGACAGAATCCCCAAGCGCATCGGCGACGGCTTCTACGAGCAGCAGCTCCTTGCCGACCAGATCCTTCGGCAGACCGGCAAACGCCATCTCGACGGCTATACGGACGACGAAACCGCATTCCGGGCACTTATGGATGCGGGCATTTCCTATGCCCAAAAAATGAACCTCAGCCCCGGCATCGCGCTTTCCAAGGAGCAGATTGCCGCCCTCACCTCGGATATGATCTGGCTTGAGGAGCGCGAGGTCTATGTGAACGGCAGGAAGGAACGCGCCGTATCCCCGGTTCTCTACACGAAGAACACTCAAGGACTTCGTCTCACCGAGGGCGGCAGTCTCATCTCGGCGCGGAACATCATCGTCGAGACGAAAGATGCGCTGAAGAACGCCGGCACGCTCTACGGGGAAAAACATCCTCGTACAGGCAGGAGAGATCGAAAACACGGGACGGATGCGCGGACAGAAGATCGGGCTGAAGTCTGAGCGGGATATCCATGTGCAGGGTTCTGTCATCGGGGACAAAGCCGTTGCCCTTGAAGCCAAGAATGATATTGCTGTGGAAAGCACGACGGAGAAGCTCGCCCATCAGGACGTTCTGCATACGACCGCCGGGATCGCCGTGAAGGGCGATGAGGGCGTTCTTGTCGTGAGTGCCGGAAAGAACATCGCTCTTGCGGGAGCAACACTTTCCGCACTCGGCAAAAACGGCAGCGTCCTCCTCGCGGCGGGTGAAAACATCTCGCTTGACACAAAGAAACTCCAAAGCCAAAAGGACATGACGGAGAATGCAGAGAATTACCTGCGCACCAAGCGCGGCACTGAACTCGGCACGGAGATTCGCGCCGATGGAAACATCTCCATAGTTGCCGGAAACGATCTGAAGGCAAGAGCCGCTACCATCGCCAGCACGGAAGGCACGACGTCCCTCACCGCCGGAAAGGACATCACCCTCACCGCAGGACGCGAAACTGCCGAAGATCACTACGGTCATCGCCATACAGCAAGCGGCTTCCTGTCGAGCACCCAGACAACCATCCGCATCGACAATGCGGCGGACGAGGCGCGCGGCACGCTGGTCACAGGCAGAAACATCAACCTCTCTGCCAAGCAAGACGTAATGCTGCAAGCGGCGAACATCCTCGCGGATAACAGCACCAATATCGCTGCAGGAAAAAACTTCACTGCGGCATCGGAAGAGAACTACGCCCATACGGACAGCTTCAAGGAAGAAAAGACTTCCGGCATCTTCTCCTCCGGCGGTCTCGGCTTCACCATCGGCACGCAGCAGGTCAAGAGCGAGCGCGACAGCTCCGCGCTTACACAGGCGGGAACAAACATCGCAGGCTTTGCAGGCGATGTCAAGATCACAGCCGGAGATACCGCACACCTCACATCGGCCAGCATCCTCGCAGGCAAAAATGCGAGCATCACGGCAAAGGAGACGCAGATCGACGGCAGGGAAAATATCTACCGCGATGTCTTGACGCAGGAGAGCCGAACGACGGGACTGACCGTCAGCCTCGGGCACGGCCTCTTGAGCCTCGGGCAGGAAATCGCCGCACCGCTCATGCGCATGGGCGAAGTGAAGGACGACCGCCTGAAAGCCGTCTACGCATGGAAGGCCGGCCGCCTCATCCATGAAGCCTGCGGCAAGGGACAAAACTCGCTGAAAGATGCCGCAGGATTCTCCTTGAACCTCAGCCTTGGCACGAGCAAAGCCTACAGCCGCACCGAGAGCACAAGCAAGGAATACGTGGGCAGCACAATCCGCGCAGGCGGCACAGCAAGCCTCGAAGCAGCAGAGCATGACCTTTCTGTCAAAGGCTCCCAAGTTGCAGGAAAGGACGTCTCCCTCAAGGCCAAGGGGAACGTGCGCCTCGAAGCCGGAGAAAACACCAGCGTCACGACGAGCGAGAACAAGACGAGCGCCGCAAGCATCGGCATCTCCTTCTCCCCGCAAGGCCTCTCGGGACTCAGCCTAAGCGCGAGCAAGGCGCAAGGAAACAGCAAGGAAAATGCCTCGACCTACACCCCGACGGAGATCGCCGCAAAAGACGCCCTGCAGATTGAAAGCGGCAAAGATACGAACATCCTCGGCAGCACGGTGCAGGGCGACAAGGTCACGGCAAAGATCGGCGGCAATCTCCATATCGAGACCTTGCAGGAAAAAGAAACCTACGAGGAGAAGAACACATCGGCAGGCTTCGATCTCTCGTGGGATATTCGCGCGGGAAAATTCTCCAAGCCCACGTTCGGCCTTTCCGCGAGCAGAGGAACGATCGACTCCCACTATAGAAGCGCCAGAGGACAATCCGGCATCTTCGCTGGAAAAGGCGGCTTCGACATCTACGTCGAGAAAGACACCAGCCTCAAGGGCGCGGTCATCGCCAGCGAAGCAACTGCGGAGAAGAATCGCCTCAGCACGGGGACGTTCTCTTTCAGCGACCTTAAAAACGAAGCGGACTACAGCGCAAAGAGCATAGGCGCCGAATATCACCACTACGGCAGCTATGACAAGATGAGCCGACAAGAGAAGAACAAGGTCTATAACACCATAGGCCTCTCCCCCAGCATTTCCATGCCTGCCAAGAGCGATGCGAACAGCACGACAACTTCTGCTGTAGCACCGGGAACGATCGACATTCGCAAGAATCCCACGCAGGACATCTCTGCCTTGAGCCGCGATACGGCGAACTCGCTGAACGAGCTTGGGCGTATCCTTGACAAGCAAAAAATCGAAGAGCAACAGGAACTTGCCAAGGTCTTCGGCGAAGAAGCCTTCCGTCTCGCCCATAACCTCCCCGACGACGGCAGCGGCAGAAAAGTCGCCGTCCATGCCATCATCGGCGGCATCATGAGCCAGATCACAGGCGCGGGGTTTGCTTCTGGCGCCATCGGCGCAGGAGTCAACGAGGCGATCATCGACGAGATCAAGAAGATCAAGGATCCCGGCACCGCGCAGATCGTCAGCGCGATTGTAGGAGCTGCAGCAGCCAAGGCTGTCGGCGGGAATGCAGGTGCAGGGGCAAGTGCTGCGGCAAACGGGACGAAGAACAACCTCTACGAGAAAATTCCGGAGATAAGGAAGCAGCTGGAAGAACAACTATTTTTCGGAGGAATACGAATCTTTGCGGGAAAACGAGTATATCCCGCTGTATGGAGAAAAAGACGGACGGAAAGTTGCCGTTACCATAGATCGGGACGGCAAGGTCTCTGATTTGGATATCGAAGCCGACAGCGGAAACAATACAAAAAGGATTCATTTGCCGCATCCCTTGTCGGAATATAACACTCCCTTCGAGGTTGAGATCTATGCTGACTATGCTTGGCGCGAGTATCCCGTAGAAAAAAACTGGGCTAGTAAACACATACAAACGAGGCGAATACGATGGGCATCTCTTCGATGCCTTGTATCCCCAAGAGCGCCTTTCAAGTAAGCTTCAACGAAACTTTTTGGACTGGGCTGCTGGAACTATCAGCGCAGTCGATGACAATATCTCCTTTGGCTTCGCGCAAAACGGCTATCAATATGTGACAGGCCGCCGCATTGACCATCGGGATAGTCTGTTCTTTTATGGAGGAAGGTTGACGGGCACAGCCCTGACGTTTGTTGGAGCCGTGCGGGAAATCACCAGTGGAGCCGCCATATCTGCTGGTGGGCTTGTACTGATGCCAGAAACAGGCGGTACCTCTGTCGTAGTCACTACGGGTGGACTTACCCTGACAGCTCACGGCACCATAACTGCGAAAAACTCCCTTGAAAACGGAATCGATGATGGCAGGCACTTCATCAAGGCATTAGAAAAAAAGTGGGACACAAGGAAAAAAATTTCACGAAAAAAGAGGCTGTTGAATATCTGAATAAGGGCGCTGTAGATACTACCGCAAAAGCCAACTCCGCCACCAAAAATTTTGATAAAATAGGTGGATACGAGCAAGCAAAAAAAGATTTTTTTGACCTACATTTGGATAATATAAAGGAAATCGATACTACCTATGGAAAAGGATGGTATGGAGAACTTAGTGATGGCTCAAAAGTAATGGTTCGTAGAGGCAGTAAAACAGGAGGATCAACTCTTGAAATTCAGAAGAACAAAGGTGGGAAAAAATACAAATACAGGTATTTGTAAAGTGCTAATGCTCAAAAAAAGGAATAACAGATTATGAAACCGAAAAGAAAAAGCATGGAAAAAAATGGAAAGAAGTCAATAAAGACATGATTCCTGTCGGAAATTATCTTTTGCGTTTACAATGTGGAGATTCCGAGAAGTTTACTGTTTATTTGGAGAGCGATAAATATGGCATAGTGTTGGAATTTGAAGAAGCGCTGTCTTTTCATTGTGTCGACGAAGGACAGTGGCTTTTTTTACCATACGATGATAAGCCTTTCGATTTTTTCCGAGGGAAAAATTTTGATAAGGTATTTTATAGGATCTATGATGGGAAATATCATACCTTTGTCAAAAAATATGTGGGGGAACGATTTAAGGACGAAGAGATGTTTCATTATATCCTCGTTACGTGGAATTTCTTTTTTGAGATTATCGCTCTAGGCACAGTAAATGTTACTGTAAAAAACTTAGAGACAGAAGAGATCAAGGAATATGTTGTGGATGGAACAGAAGGATAATCGTTTCGGATAAGCACTGGAATCGGCACAACTCCAGAAGCAGAGGGAGGGGCTCCCTGTATGAAAAAAAGAGCTTTGGGGTACATCCGCCTGAAAGGAGAATCGGAGATCATGGAAAAATGGACGGAGGTCAATAAGGGGATGATTCCTGTCGGAAATTATATTATGCACTTGCAGTATGGCGATTTTGTGGACTGTGGTTCTCCGATTGTTTATTTGGAGAGTGAAGAATATGAAGTGACATTAGAATTTGAGGGCGAGATATCGCTTAATTGTATTGATAAATCCAAGTGGCCTTTCCTGCCTTACGATACGGAATCTTCTAGTTATTACCAAAAGAAAAATTTTGATAATGTGCTTTACAGGATTTATGGAGGAAGATATTATGCGTTTACCCAAAAAAATATGTGGGAGATATATTTGATTCCGAAAAAACCGCCCATTATATCCTTGTTACATCAAATTTCTGTTTAGAAGTTATGGCGTTATGGGTAATAAATGTCACTGTAAAAAACTTAGAAACAGGAGAAATCCAAAAATATGTGGTAGATGGAACAGAAGAATAGCCGTTCCTATGTAAACATCCACGCCTTACGGCACCATAATGAACGAGAACGTCCCATCCATGATAATAAGGGCAGCCGTTGAAGATTGAATAATTTTTGATATTTGATCTCGTTGTGTAAGCTAAAAACCAGTGTTCCAGCAACAGTCTGCACGCAAGCAAAGCACAGGGAAACAGCAAGGAAAATGCCTCGATCTACACCCCGACGGAGATCGCCGCAAAAGACGCCCTGCAGATTGAAAGCGGCAAGGATACGAACATCCTCGGCAGCACGGTGCAAGGCAACAAGGTCACAGCAAAGATCGGCGGCAATCTCAATATCGAAACCCTGCAGGAAAAAGAAACCTACGAGGAGAAGAACACATCGACAGGCTTCGATCTCTCGTGGGATATTCGCGCGGGAAAATTCTCCAAGCCCACGATCGGTCTTTCAGCGAACCGAGGAACGATCGACTCCCACTACCGCAGTGCAAGAGGTCAGTCCGGCATCTTCGCAGGCAAAGGCGGCTTTGATATCTATGTCGAGAAGAACACCGACCTCAAGGGTGCCGTGATTGCAAGCGAGACGGATAAGGAGAAGAACCGCCTCAGCACGGGGACATTCTCTTTCAGCGACCTCAAGAATGAGGCGGAGTATAATGCAAAAGACACTGGTTTTTCTGCTCAGATAAAACCGACGCTTCGCTTAACGGAGGATCCTGAAGGAAACAAAATAGAAAGCCTGAAAGTGGTGCAGGCACTGCACTCCACTCCTTCGATTCCCACCGTAGTACAGGGAAGTGCAGACAGCACCACAAAAGCCGCCGTCGCACTGGGAACCATCGACATCCGCGAGAATAAGGCGCAGGACATCTCTGCCCTCAGCAGGGATACTGCAAACGCACTCAACGAGCTTGGCAGAATCTTTGACAAGAAGAGTGTCGAGGAACAGAAAGAACTCGTCAATGTCTTCCGTGAAGAAGCCTTCCGTCTCGCGCACAACCTCCCCGATGACGGAAGTGGACGAAAGACGCTCATTCATGCTGCTATCGGTGGACTCATCAGCCAGCTTTCAGGAGCGGGCTTTGCTTCGGGTGCAGCAGGTGCAGGTCTTAACGAAGCACTGATTAACAATCTGAAAGGTCTTAACCCTGCGATTGCCCAGGTCATCAGTGGCGTGATTGGAGCAGCCGCAGCGAAAGCGATTCATGGGGATGCTACAGCGGGAGCGATTTCGGCGGCGAGCGGGACGAAGTGGAATAAATTCTCTGACTTCTACTATTTTAAGTTATGGAAATTCGTTTGGATAAACGCAAATCATGTAGAATACGCACTCAATAATGCGATAATAACCAATCCAGGCACAACAGGAGAAAGAATGCATTTATACATGGGGGATGGTGATGAACTGCATATCAATACAGGTCATGCCTATTACAGAGATCATAAAACTCAAAAAGGAGGCATAATTCCAAGCTTTAGCTATACCGATAAAAAGGAGCTTTTAACAACAGTTATCTATTGCGCATTAGCGCATTATGCACAAGGAAATCTAGATAAAGGAGAGGTCGTCAATGGCAATGAGCATGTTTTGCTGAGTAATGGCTACGGTAAACGTGTACCAGTAAACTTACGAATCACAATGATAAAAATCGGGAACATACTTTATATTTCGGATTTTTATCCAACCGCAATAATATCAAAATAAGTTGTTGCAAATGATGTTGTATTTACGTATTTATTACTAGGAGGATAAAATGAATCTAGCAAAATTTTTTTCAAACACACACGACATTGCGTTTGAGCCAAATGAGATACAAACTAAGAAGATAAAGCAATTCCTTGATTATATTCACGGGGATATCAACGACGAAGACATACAGGATATTTTAGAGTTTATAAACTCGAGGAGATATATCGTCTGTTGGCTCTATATTGTGGTTTTTTCTTCCTTTCAATGTTTGATCCGTCATGGGATTTGGAATGAAACTTTGGCAAAAGCTTATCATGAATATCTAGTAGTGCTGGGATGGGATTATGAGCTTGAGATTGTCGGAAAGATGCTTTCTGAGGGAGATATAGAAAGTGTGCGGGAGTTTTGTCTGGAGAGCAAATTGGCAGATGAAGAAAATAATACATATTTTATGGAGAGCACAATATGGCACGGAAAGGATTATGGGAAACTCTGATAAATCATGGATAACCAATGTCAAATTATTTAACTGGAACAAATTCTGCCAAATTGCCCCGCAGTACACTGAAATATTGTTTGCACAAAGTTCTTAACCTTGACACATCCTTAAGGGAAAGAACCGCCTCTCGACCGGGACGTTCTCGTTCGGTAACTTGAAAAACGAGGCAGACTACAACTCGAAGAGCATAGGTGCCGAGTACCACCACTACGGCAACTATGACAAGATGAGCCGACAAGAGAAGAACAAGGTCTATAACACCATAGGCCTCTCCCCTAGTCTCTCCATGCCTGCCAAGGGCGATGCGAACAGCACGACCAGTTCTGCTGTAGCACGGGGAACGATTGATATTCGTGAGAATCCCACACAGGATATCTCTGCCCTCAATCGTGATACGAACAACGCTTTGAACGAACTTGGGCGCATCTTTGACAAGCAAAAGATTGAAGAGCAACAGGAGCTTGCCAAGACCTTCGGCGAAGAAGCCTTCCGCCTCGCCCATAACCTCCCCGACGACGGCAGCGGCAGGAAGATTGCCGTCCACGCCATCATCGGCGGCATCATGAGCCAGATCACAGGAGCTGGCTTTGCTTCTGGTGCGATCGGTGCAGGAGTCAACGAGGCTGTAATCGGCGAAATCAAGAAGATCAAGGATCCCGGCACCGCACAGATCGTCAGCGCGATTGTAGGAGCTGCTGCAGCCAAGGCTGTCGGCGGCAATGCAGGCGCAGGGGCAAGTGCAGCGGCGAGCGGGACGAAGAATAATTGGCTAGGAAAAGAGCAGGAAACTTTTGTCGAAGAACTGAGTGAGGCATTGGAAAGCCAAGATCAAGAAAAAATCAATGAAGTATTGGCTAAATATTACGCGCTAAGTAATTACTATGACCAACATGGAATGACCGGAGAGGGAGATGACCAAAGAATAACGGCTTCTCTTTATCCATTGTTGGAATGTTTAATCCCAGAGGATAAGAGATATTGGTTAGACGGAGGATTGAACTATACATTAAATAATATTGTCTGTATGGATCCTGCATTATTCGCATTAGCCAATCAAAAGAGACATGATCTGGAAGTTAATGGGTACGCCGAAGACGTTATACCATCTAACGATTATCGTGTCGCAGAAAGAGCAGCAGAAATTAAAATGAATAGTGAGATCCCTAAGACGAATTATGCTACAGAAGAATCATCTGCGGCTGCTAAAGCTGTAGGGATAGCTACGGACTTAGTTGCTGCGAAGGTGCTTTCCTACGGTTTACCCTTGACACCTTCAGCATACCTTTATGCTCGTTATGGCGAAGGAGAAAGTTTAAACTTTTCAGAGGACTCCGTGGTGTCATATGAGATCGTACATAGTCAAGACTTTATAGAAGAAATTAGAACGAGGGGGCGGGATATTCCGGTTGGGAGTAGTGAAACCCGTTTCACAAGCGTTCAAATGACTATACAAAGTGGTATTGACCCATGGCTAACATTTGGTACTATTAAGTTAGCAATAACTATAACACATAATATGGATAGTACATATACGGTGGAAGGAGTAGCCGAAGATTTGTATAACTTCGAGCATTTAACACTAGACGGGTGGAAGAAAATTGTAGAAATAGGAAATAATATTGCCTATGATCTACAAAAGAAGGGCGAGGTTCGCCCCTATACATGGAAGGCGAATATACATGCGACGATTCATGAGTAACTTTAAGAAGCTGCCTAAGTATATAAGATGTGCTTGTATTGTAATATTAACTTTGCCCAGTGCAATCGTCGCATATTATATTGTCGGATATACATATTACTTAGTGGCGTGGCTTTTTTTGCCGGGGGATTATTATGTGCATGCAAAACAAGGTGAAGTATATGAACGGGGACCAAGAATCAGCCGGTCTCTCCAAGTATTTAAAGAAGAAGACGGCATACTGTACTTCATTGATAACTATGGCTTTTGGGCGCTGGATTTTGTAACAGGACATATAAAAATATTTAACACAAAACTAACGGATGAGGATATTCAGGAACTACAGACAGTACAGCCGTTAATAGTAAAAGAAAAGGGGTTTGACACTGATTTGAAAGAACCGAAAGATAAAAATGATATTTATTTTATGATGCAACATAAGAAAAGGTGCTACACAGACCGATTAAATATTGTCAATCACATTGAGGATTTATCAGAAGATGCGCGGAGAGTTTATGGCGAATTAGAACGAAAAGAAGGTGACGGCGTTGTTGTTTGTCCTCAACCATGGGGTACAGATCCCTATGGATTTTTTTTTCAACCTGTTGACTATATGATTGGTTGGTGGAAACGAGGGACTATTTGACTGGCGAATGTACAATCTAAGTGCAACAATTGTTGAAATAAAAGAATGACACAAGGGTGCTTCTGGTATAATGGTGTTTGCAAAGACAACCATAAGAAAGGAGCAACCCATGTGTCACTACCATCATCTTACACTAGTTGAGCGTGAAAAGATAATGTTTTTTCATGCTCAAGACAATTCTGTTTCCGCAATTGCAAAAAAGCTTGGGCGTAACAAGGCGACCATTTCTCGAGAACTACGGCGAAATACCAAAAATGGATTTTATCAACCTGCCACTGCCCAACATCAGTATGAGACCCGGCGTAAGTTATGCCATCCGCATAAGCGACTGGAAGATGCTTCCCTTTATGCATACGTCAGGGAGAAATTCCTGAATCAACAATGGTCTCCTGAACAGATTGCCGGACGGTTTGCATTGGAATACCATAGACCTATCATTAGTTACAACACGATCTATCGTGCAATTTACGCAGGGCAGTTTGATGATCCAAATAAATCGCATGGAAATCGCGGTGTAATTCGCAAATTGCGTCATCGTGGAAAAATCGCGCCATCGAAAGGGTTATGTTGAAAACCGCGGCAAGATCGCGATTTCAAATGACATCGCGGATCGTCCGGCGGGTGCGCAGAACCGTTCGCGCAGAGGGCATTGGGAAGGCGATACGGTTGCTGGGAAAACAGGCAAGGCTTGTTTAGTGACTTTAGTGGATCGTAAGACGCGCTTTCTCGTTGGAGGGAAATCTTCTGCCAAACGTGCTGCCGATGTCAACGAAGTTATGTTGATCGCATTGGAAGGACATCCTGTAAAATCTATCACGCCGGACAGGGGCAAAGAATTTGCGAAGCACGCGGAGGTCACTGAAGCTTTGGAAGGAGTCAAATTTTACTTTCCCCCACCACATCATCCTTGGGAACGAGGATCAAACGAGAATACAAATGGATTGCTTCGCGAATACTTTCCCAAAGGACAAGACATCACCGACATACCGGATGCATACATCCATGAGATGTTTGATAAATTAAATCGACGTCCACGCAAATGCCTAGGATACAGAACTCCCTACGAGGTCTATTATTCAAAGACGTTGCACTTGACTTGACAATTCGCGAATGAAATACTAAATATTATTCCTTTTTTATTCGTTGTCGTATTTTCTATTCTTTGGTTATTGATTCCAATCAATATTCCCGAGGAAGTTCGAGGTGAATCCATTTGATCCCAGACAAACTCCCATCTGCCCTCCTACTCGCAGCAGCCATCCTCCCCCTATCCGTCTCTCCCACCCAAGCTGCTCCACTTTCACAGCAAGAGCAGCTTGACCAGTCGCGGGCGCAGGAGGCGGCACGACAGGAGAGGATGCATCAAGAACGCACGGAGGTTGATACGCCCGCTCTTCCTTCTCCGACACTGCCTGCCGATGAGAACGTCCGCTTCCCCATCTCCAAAATCATCCTTGAGAATGCATCTGGGAAGTTTTATTTCCTGCGCCACATCTCCCGTAACTATGAAGGACGCGAGCTTTCTCTCAAAGATATCAATGAAGCCGTCAGCAAGATGAATCGAGAGCTTATGGAGCGTGGCTTTTCCACGAGCCGTGTCGTTATCCCCGAGCAGAATCTCTCAGAAGGAACGCTCCGCCTTGTTTTGCAGATCGGGCGCATTCATGCCGTGCGCTTTGCCGAGGACAGTGATATACTCTATACCTACAACCTTTTCCCGTTTCGCGAAGGCGATGTCTTGAATGTGCGCGATATCGAGCAGGGGCTTGAGCAGGCGAAGCGCTTGCCTTCACAGGATATTACCGTGAAGCTCTTACCTGCACAGGAGCCGCAAATGACGGATGTCCTGCTCACGGTGACACGCGGCAAGAATGTCTACGGTACAATCTCCCTCGATGATTCCGGTCTCAAGGATACGGGAAAGCTGCAGCTTTATGGCAATGTCGGCGTCGACCAGATATTTCAGCGGAACGATATTCTGCGCGTCGGCATGAATCTCGACGGCGCACAGGACGGCTATGCGAAGGGCACGCGCGGGCATAATGTCAGCTACACGATCCCCTACGGGGCGCATACGTTTACATTCTCTTACCAGCGCTCGAAATATCATCAGACGGTAGAGAGCCGTCCCTACGATTTCATCAGCGCGGGCGATACGAATATCTCGACGTTTTCCTGGGATTATGTGCTACATCGTTCGTCGAGCATGAAAACGAGCATGGATATTCGTCTGAAGAAGCGCAATTCCCATAGCTTCATCAACGATGTGGAGATTCCCATCCAGGCGATGCACCAGACATCGTTGGAGGTCGGCTATGCGGAGCGGCTTTACATCGACCGGGACACGCTCTATTTCCGCATCGCGCACCGTTTCGGACTCGGTTGGCTGGGCGCACAGGAGGAGAAAACGTATCCCGATGCACCAAAGACGCGCTATCGCCTATGGCTCTTTGATATGGATTACATCCATCCGTTTACGTTCGGTCATCGCCCTGCAACATTCACCACGTCTCTTCACGGTCAATGGACGATGAACGAGCAAAGGCTCTATGGCGTGGATATGATTAGTATGGGCGGCCGCTACACGGTGCGCGGCTTTGACGGCGAGACCACGCTGATGGGAACGAACGGTTGGTATCTTAGAAATGAATTTGCGACGAAGTTCCCGAAGCAAAAGGCGGAACTCTATCTCGGACTTGATGTCGGCGCCGTCTACGGCTACGGCGCTGATCTCTACAACGGGCATGTGCTCGCAGGTGCAACGCTCGGTGTTCGCGGAACGGTCAACGATATTGCCTACGATGTTTTCGCTGCTGCGCCCATAGAAAAACCCGAAGGATTCCACACGCCGGATGTGACGTATGGGTTCTCCCTCGGGTTGAAATTCTAGAGATTCATTTTCCAACATCAAGCCCAATCTCGCCCTTGAAAATCTTCCTGCTCCAACCCCCTACACGCTCACTTCCGTCCCATCCCGAAACACCACCGTCATGCCCTTACCCACGGTCACGCACTCCGCCATACTCGCCCAGAGCTGGCTGTCAAACACTGCCACAGCTTCGGTCTGTGCTTTGAGTCTCTTGATGAACTCCACCAGTCGCTCGGACTGTACCTCCTTGGCAGAGATGGCTTCCGTCACCTCATCAAAGCGAGCCTTGGTAGCATCGTACCTTTCTACAAGACCCTCGTAGTGCCGCTGATACTCCTCCTGATTCTGTGCAATGCGAGCGTTCTGCCTAACGTAGTTCTCCGTCATCTCCACCAATACCGCCAACTCCTGCTGCAGCTTGACTTTCTCCTCCGTGAGAACCGTCGTGTCGCAAAGCGTCTGCTTGATGAGCCGAGCATTCGCGATGATCTCATCCCGCTCCGTCACCAGCTGATTGAACGCCTTTACGAAAGCCGTTTTGATTTCCTCTTCCGTCACATGGGGCGTCTGGCATTTCTGCCCGTCATACTTGTTGTTGCAACGGTAGATGGTGCGTCTGTATTTATCCGTGGAGTGCCAAACCTTAGAACCGAAAGAACCGCCGCACTCGCCGCATCGGATTTTCCCCGAAAAGATACTTACACCGCTGTATCTTCCGCCTTCCCGTGTGCGTCGCTCCATCTCCCTCTGCACCATCTCGAACACGGCAGGGTCGATGATGGCGGGATGGCTCTGTTCCACGAAGTAGCTTGGCACTTGCCCGCAGTTCTTGACGGCTTTCTTGGTGAGGAAATCCGGCGTGAAGGTCTTCTGGATTCTCGCGCATCCCGTGTATTTCTCGTTGCGGAGGATGCCCTGGATGGTCTTCGCGTTCCATCTCTCCTTGCCCGTGACTGTCAGAATGTGCCGTGATGTCAACTCCTTGGCAATCTTACACGCCGTCATACCTTCCAAAAAAAGCTGGAAAATGAGCCGCACGATCTTGGCCTGTTCCTCATTGATGGCGAGATTGCCGTCCTCGCCCTTGTCGTAGCCGAGAAAACGGGAGTAGCCGACGGAGAACTTGCCGTCTGCGAACCTCTTCCGCAAGCCCCATGTGACGTTCTCGGAAATGCTCCTCGCTTCCTCTTGCGATAGGCTGGAAAGAATTGTCAAGAGAATTTCGCCGCGAGCCTGAAATGTCCAGATCGCCTCTTTTTCAAAGTAAACCTCGATGCCGTTTTCCTTGAGTTTCCGTATAGTGGTGAGGCTGTCCACCGTGTTTCTCGCGAACCTCGATACAGATTTCGTGACGATCAACTGGATTTTGCCGTCCAAAGCGTCCTGCACCATACGAGTGAATCCCTCGCGCTTTTTCATGGAGGTTCCCGTCACGCCCTCGTCCGAATACATCCCTGCGAACTCCCAGTCCGAGCGACTCTTGATGTAGTTGGTGTAATAATCCACTTGGGCGGCGTAGGATGTCTTCTGGTCTTCGTTGTCCGTGGAAACTCGTGCATACGCCGCGACTTTCCGCTTGGCTGCAGTTGCCAGCGGCACTTCCGAGAATTTATGGATGCTGGCCGGGATGACCGTCACACTTCGCATTACGCTCACGTCCTTTCCATCGTCTGTATTCAGCTTGCCGCCGCATTTGAACAGCATCGAATATCTCCTGCGTCACTAGCGGCTCATGGTCGTTCTCGATAATTTCCTCCCGTCCGCTCTCGGAGAACTGCGCCTTGATTCGGCGAATGCCGAGGTAGAAAGTCGCTTTCAATGTATAGGCAATCAGCTTGCGGGATATTTTTCCCGCGAATGCTGGTGTAGCCGTCGGCTTCCAGTCTTCGTGAGATTTCATTGATTTGCCAGCCGTCGAGGTAGTATTGGAAAATCAGCCGAACTGCCTCGGCTTCTTTGGGAACAAGCACATAGCCCTGCTCCCTCGACCATTGGTAGCCGAAGGGCTTCTTATGCGGGTCGGTACGCTTCTTCTCCGCTTGATTGAAATAGTGAATCCTCGCCTTCTTGACCGTACCATCGTAGAAGTGGAATTCCAACACGTCCGTATCGGTAGTGAGGATTTCTCCACTGTCCTGGCAAATGCAGTTTCGTCAAACTCTGAAAGCCCCAACACCTCGCAGGAAGCCTCGCGCAGTCGATACCCTCGGATGTTCCTCGCATCGCACATCCGCTTGCGAATTTTATCGTAGCAATACCAATGTTCCTGCAAGCCGTCGTGTCCGTTGGTTCTGGTCGCTCCCTTGACGAAGTGCGCGCCGCATCTGCCGCAGATGATTTTCGCCGAGAAGCAGCTTGGCTTTACAATCCTATGCGCCGCCGGGTTGAAGTCGTAGCTGTCCCTGATTTTTGCCTGCACCCTCTCGAACGTCTCTCGGTCAATAATGGCAGGGTGATTGTCCGTAATGTAGTAGCGCGGCAGCTGTCCCTTGTTCTCGATGATTCTGTGCGTCCGAGGGTTTTCCGTGATGTAGCGCTGCAGAAGGACATCGCCGGCATAGACCATGTTCCGCAAGGCGTAGCGAATGAACGGCACGGATGAAGCATGGCCATGTTTCTGCAGCCAGCGGGATGTCTGACTGAGCGGAATACCCTTGAGGAAATTGTCGTAAATCACCCGGATGGCCTCTGCTTCTTCTTCGCAGATGACGAAAGACTTGCCGTCCCATCGGTAGCCATAGGCGGCAGCGTGCCATTGCTCCCCTCGCTCGAATTTCTTCTGAATCGACCACTTGGCATTGTCGGATTGGCTGCGGCTCTCCTCTTCCGCAAAGCCCGCCAAAATTCCGAGCATGAGTTCCCCGTCTGCTGAGAGAGACTGGATGTTCTCCTTCTCGAACCACACGTCAATCCCGAGAGATTTCAAATGCCGCACGGTTTCCAACAGGTCTACCGTGTTTCTGGCAAATCTTGAAATACTCTTGCAGAGAACGATGTCGATTTTCCCGGCATCGCAGTCCTCGACCATTCGCTTGAATTCTGCCCGGCGGCGAATCCCACCGCCGGAGATGCCGCTGTCGGCGTACACCCCGGCATAGATCCATTCGGGATTGTTCTGGATGAGCTTGCTGTAGTAGCTGACCTGTGCCGAGAGCGAATGGTTCAATCTGTCCGATTCCATCGAGATGCGGGCATACGCCGCCACGCGTTTCCTCGGCTTCAAAGCGACGACGACAGGTTCTATTTTTCTTACCTCAGCCACTCTATCCACCTCCTTTCCATCCTATATATTGCTCTGTGAGGCGGATTTATCAAGCGTTTTCCGATAAAAGACGGCCGAGATACGGCTGATATTTTGCAAGAAGCATGGTGTCGATTTTAGCGTACTCATCCGCCGTGATGAGTCCTTTCGCCCGCATGGATTTTGCCACGGAAAGCGACACTTGGTAGAGCATATCTGCGCGGTACTGCTCTTTACGCATTTGCATCACCGCCTTGAAAACGCTCTGCCACATAGCAGGTGTGTGAGCAATATTTCCGATGCTCTCGTTCGTAAGCAGAAAACGCTTTGCCGCAATGGATGCAGCGGACGGTTTCGCCCGTAGGCTTATTGCCTTTGTCACGGTTCTTGTTCCACCACTTCTCCCAACATTCTGACGAGCAGAACTTCCGCTGTTTTCTCTTCGGTATCTGCATCAGCGGCTTGCCGCAAGCAAGGCACACGCCAGATGAGGAATTGCCCGTCAATTCGTTGTTGCGGCAAAAGGACTTCACCGTGTTTACGGATAGGCCGACCGCCAAGGCTATTTTCTTGTAACCATATCCCTCGGTGCGCAGGGAGCGGATTTTGATTTTTCCTGTTCCGTCATAGAAAAACACCTACTGCAAGGTAGCCTTGCAGTAGGCGAAAAAGGACGTTTTATTCTTTTTGACTCAAACTTCGCACATTAAAAACATTCTACATACCTTGAAAACACTGACTTTATGCCAATGAAAACACTCTCCTTATGCACATTTTCGTAGTTTTTGCGACAACAGTACAGGAAGCTCTTTCAAGAAGCCTTGCAGCTGTTCATGGATCTTCCCTTCATCCAGCATGGGCTTCTCTTGGAGTCATTCAACAAACAGCAGCAAAAGGAGGCGCATGGCTTCCACGAAGCACACATCCGGCAACTCATCCACGGATAGATAGAACAGCTCTCCCAGACTTCGTGCATCTTTGCACTCGCGCTGCTCCACTGCCAGGAACATGTACCGCGTGAACACGATGGAGACATGCGCTGTCATCGCGTCATACGAAAGAGGCGGCAATCCTTCTCTAAGCGCAGGAAACTCTTGCACACCTTGAAGAACACCTCGATGCCCCAGCGCTTGCCGTAAATGCGGATGACTTCCTCCGCCGTGAGGCTCATGTCCGTCGTCACCAATACCAGCCAGTCCTTCCGATGGTTGCGATTGCGGACAAAGACAAGGCGCACAGGGAGGGATTCTTCGCCCTTGACGACAGCGGCTTCCACACTCAGCAGATACTTCGAGCGGCCACGCCGCTTTCGGTGTTGCTTGTAGATCGCCTTCACATCCTGCAGGCATCCTTGATGGAGGTAGTGTATCTTTTCCGTCTTCTTTGCCATGGCGACCACATCGTAGCCAAGACCGTGAATCTTCAGGGAGCGATGCCGGGGAGCAGAACCATGTGTCGAGACAGGACGTGGCGCGCTGGGATATCGGCAGCCTTCGCTTCCTGCAGGAGCTGAAGCATCACCTCGGTTGCCTTCTGCTGGGCAAGTTTTCGCTGCTTGCCGCCATTGGAACGAGCGTCCACTTTCCGTGACGCCTCACGGAGGCGATTCTTCGTATTCTCGGTAGAGAGCAGCGTATGGCTGACAGGCAGAAGCGTATTGCCATCCGACCAGCAGAGCGTGAGCATGCGAAAGCCATAGGGAGAACTCCTTCTTGGCGTGGTCGTAGAGGCGGGCGAGAGCTCCACCTTCTTGGAGCGGGCGCGATGGTAGATGGAATCGTCGAGAATGAGCACGTTGATGCGATCCGCCTGAGTCAGGGGAGCGAGCGTGGCATGAATGATGGCGGCGGCAAGCTCGGTCGTGAACCTGCGCCAGTGGATTCGGCAAGAGTTCATGAAGCGATAGAACGTATCCTTGTCGAAAGGCATGGCGGCGCTTTGGAGATGCATTTGCGTGTAGACGGAACGTTGCTGGAACACCATGCGGAAAACCAGCAGGGAAGATGCTGAGGACAGGGATGCCGCGAAGCTTGTACGCATTTGCCACACGGAGGATGCGACTGACTTGATAGCGACGGAAAAAGACCTGCATTTTCTTAGAAAGCAGTTTCTCGTCTTGGTGGTTTTGTGTTATACTGTTCATAGCATGAGCCTCCATTGGATGTTTTTTGTTTGACACTTAAGATTATACCAAATGGATGTTGCTCATGCTATTTTATTTGCCAAGGCGATAGATATTTCAAGGGTTACAGCAGATTATTCATCTGCGAAGTTTGAGTAAAGTATCTGCACCATTTCCTCATCCAGCCCAGGGACTCTTACCTGCGGGATTTTCTCAATGGCTATATCTGTAATCTTGATTTTGCGGTCATGCTTTTTTGCCTGCAACAACGGATTACCACTCCTCAAGGCTATTGCACCATTTCCGAAACTCAACTTCAAGAATTCCAGAGTGAATTTCTGCCATGCAGTAATCTTGCAAAAATCCATTGATAAAAGCCAGGCTCCCGCTGAAACAATCAGTAAGAGTATTACAATAAGGACGAATATCTGAAAGTGCGATACGGTAAATCATCGGAAGTTAATAAGACTCCTTTAACCCTGCCCCAAATCCTGACAAACAAAGAAACAGCTCGTCAAAGCCACGTAGCCATAACGAGCTATTATGAACAAGCATATGAAAAACAAGCCACTCGCCGTGTACCAATCGATACACACGTTATAGCAGCTGATAAAATAACGCCCAGTTTCCCAACTTAGTTGAGCATGCGCCGATTACGACCATTGCAGCTTCATGAATTTTCCCATGGCATCTGTCTCTATTATATTCAGCACACTGCCAATGATAAAAAACACATGATCAAAATCACAATTTTCATCAATAAGAAACGGATATTGCACAACTACGTTACCCCCGTCAATCACTTCGAATTTCGGGAATCTGTAAGTGCAATTCAATTCATTAACTAACTTGAGCAACTCTTCGCGCTTCAACGGACTATCTATGTGAGCCACACCATAAAAATCTACATCAAGGATAGTTTGATCCTCGTTGAAGGTCAGCACCACAGCTACAGTTCCAGCATTCTTAATATTTTGTCTCACAATCAAACTAGTTCGATCTTCATCGTGTCTTTCCTCAAAATTCACATTTTTATCACTTAGAAGATTTTTTAACCTCTCGAAATTACTCATCATAAATCACATCCCCTTTATTATATAATCAGCATAAGATCGTTACTTCTTTTTAGAAACACTATCTTTGAAGTTCAGAAAGATTTGGCGAACCTTATCTCGGTCACTTGTTTTCGATATAGCCTCAATGGCATCATTACTTAATTTGCAAATTTCTTGATAATCATCATTTTGACTGCTCACCATTGCTATTGCTACTGAAACAATTGACTTAAATGTGTGCAAATCTATATGTTCCAAGTTAGAAGCATATAATATACTTCTTGGGCCTTCATAAACATAGTTCGCATATATTTTGCGCAATTTTCCTTCCAAACAATGATATTCCATATCTACTCCTCCCCGCGTAAATTGATGGCGTAAATAATACCATGGCATTTTTTACAGTTACTCATCGACTGACTCCCTAACCCATTTAAGAAAAGTTGGCGTGGATACCCCCAGAATCACAGCAGCCTTACGGGCAGAGATTTCACTGTTCTCCCACTGCTCACGGAGGGCTTCGTATCCATCAGGCTTCTCTATCGGCTTCCTGCCGAACTTCACGCCTCTCGCCCGTGCTGCCGCCAGTCCCTCCATCGTCCGCTGATGGTTCATGTTGCGCTCCGTTTCGGCAACGTAAGAGAACACTTGGATAACAAGATTCGAAATGAGTTTTGCAGTTAGGTCGTCACCGTACTTGTTCCGTGTATCCAAAGCGGCAGATCAATAACCACGATGGCGGCATCCTTCTGCTTGGTGATGATGTCAAGCTGTTTCATCATCTCGTCGTAGTTGCGCCCAAGACGGTCGAGGCTCTTAACCACAACCGTGTCGCCGGGCTTGATTGCAGCCATCATCTCAGTATAAGCAGGACGATCGAAGTCCTTCCCGCTCTGTTTATCCACGAAAATACATTCCTTCGGAATACCAAAGTTCTCCATTGCCAACCACTGGCGGTCGTCCCTCTGCGTAATGGTAGACACACGAATGTAACCATAGATGTTGCTCATGTGGATTCCTCCTCCAAATTGCGAAAACTCATACATTCTGATTTTAGAGGAATCCTTGATTGCGTTTTGGTATGGCTACCGATATTACCATAGCCTTTGACGATAGTGAAGCGTCACTCAAAATAAGGCTCCCCCCCAAGAAAATCCTTGACAGAGAAGGCACCATCATGTATCTTTAGGCTAAGAGAATATATGGCTGTTACGAGCGGCTATGGCCATCCCTTCCGTTTGGGGACAATAAAAATACAGCGGAGTTGACCGTCGGCGAGGGTAGGGAAACTCGCCGCTGCTCGGAAGTAGAGAGAATTGTTTCGGCAGTTCTCTCTACTTTTCTTTGTGATGGAAATCGGTGCGGTATGACAGATTTACAGCAGATACAACAATATTACGAGCAAAACTTATGTGACAGAGTCTTTCAGTACAGCCTAACGAACGGCACGGTGCTGCAGGTTATCTTCTATCGGGAAGCACTCTGCCATCTGCTTGGCATCCAACACATTACGAATAATCGCCGCTATATCGGTAGGAGCGGCTACGAGCGCATACGCTCCGGGGAATTGACTATACAGAGACTCAAAGACATGAATCGTTCCGGATTCGCCGGAATCAAGCACCGCATGGAGTATTTCACTCTGATCGGGCATCTGATGGAACACGGTGCAGTGTTTCGGTTCTACCCGGAACGGGCAGGAAGCACACGCATTCAGGCTACCTTTCTCATACATGAAAAAGAACGCGAACTGTACCTGCATTTGTTCTTGGCGCGGGAATCCCGAAAGTCCGACATCTATGCTCCCATGTCCTATATTGTGATAACAGAGCGGGATGACAATCCGAATCTGTATGTTGTCGGACAAGAACACAAGAAGGTTCTTACCTTGGATATTCTGCCTATGAAGCAACAGATTGAAGCCAAGTAAGCCCATCAGCTTATTGCCGATAGGCTTTCGTGTGATTGAGAACACAGCTTTCTCTCCCGCCGCTCTGATAGCGAGCATCTTCCCCATTGATAGTGTCAGTCCTTCTCGGCATCTCCTTTGCGATGTCCAGATTTGAATGCACTGTTTCCCCAAAGATTCTGGATGAGAATTTTCCGACTGGTCTTGTACTTATTTCCAATCAAGCCCAATCGCAGAAGGAAACAGCGAAATGCGTACTTTGGATTGTCCACTTCCTTTTCTTTGGCAAGCACACGCTTCTGCCGCCGTGCCATATCGCACAGCTTGCTGATGAAATCAGCGTAGGCGCGATACGCTTCCGGGGTGAGGGTTCCGCGAAACCATGCGAAAGTAATCCGCTCCTCTGTCAGCGTATAGTTCACATCCTCGATGTCAAAAGCTGCCTTGATGAGATTCCCTTTGCTTTTGAGTAAGGCATCCAAATTTGCCAATGCAGTGTCGGAGAATTTTTCCCTCGGCATACTGATGGAAAGATTGATGATGTCCTCCTGTGACTCAATGGGGGCAGATTCCTCCGCGATGTGTTCCTCAGTTGTCCGCGCCATCGCTTCAATCTCCGTAATCTGTGTCCCCTCCTCCTGCAGAGTTTCCTCGGCATCTTCCTTATTGCGGTCAATGAGAACGTTCCCTTCGGTCTGCTCTGCCATGAATCCTGCTGCTTTGATGGCTGCGAGGACGTTTGCCGTCTGCTCATCCTTCTCGAAAATCAACACGCCGTGCTTACTGACCTCGTAACTGCCAATCTGAAAAGCAAAGCTCGGTGTGCCCATATATTTTGGTCTGATTCCCAAAGCATCTCCAATAGTCTTGACTAGGCGCTTGCGGTCTGCTCCGCTCACGTTGTAATTGCGTTCCATGATGTTGTCCTCCTTTGTAATGGTGTGGTTTTCCATGTCTATCTATCACTCACCGGAGCAGAAATTGCAAGTGATTTTTGAGATATACTCTCATAATCTTTCTTCCAAATAAAGCAACGACCATGCAGGATTTTTGCGTCCACATGGTCGTCTTCCTCTTGAAGATTGCCGATAAAACTACGTTGATTGCGTATCCCTAGGAAAACTCATCTTTGAAAAATTTGGTGAACCTCTTCTTGCCATTCCTCTTGTCCGACTGGAACATGACGGCGAAATACGGCGGCACGTCGTCCTTGTTCGCTGTCACGACGCCCTTGTCAATCTTGTGCCCAAAGAGATAGGCGACGTATTCCAAGGGGAGTGCCGACGTATCGAAGGTCAAATCGTATGATGCCGTATTCGCCGCCGTATCTACGGACTGCCCGTCGGCGAAAAGTTCCGCCTGACTCGTCTTCGGCTTGATGTCTACTTTTCGGAGAATCTTGCCCAAGCTGATGGGCGATTCATACGTCGCTGTGCCGTTCGGCACATCCGTCAGCATCTTGGCGATATGCAGCTTTTTACTATGAAGCCCCAAGAGGGCAAGCCGAAGGCGCAGACCTATTGGCTAGGCTTCTGTAAGGGCGTGAGGACATATGTACAGCGCGCCTCTTTGATGATGCCATCGCAGGAAACGGCATCGAAAGTCACTCCTGCTGCTTCGCATAACGGCTGAACATATGTCCGGAAAGCTTCCACATTGATGAACTGCCCGCTCGTGAGATTGGCGGCGGGCGCTGTTACACTTGGACTTGGCATTATTCCTCAACTCCTGTTCCTGTTTTGAAATCCATGATTTTCACGAACGCCTGCTTTTCTGCCAGCTCCATCGACTGATAACGGCGAAAGCCGAGGCTGTCCATAACCTTCCTCGCGGCATCCTCGATTTTTTCATACGCGCCGTCCTTCGTGAGAATGTGCAGACGCACGGTCACGCGCCGTTCCATCTCCCTGCTGTCCGCCGACAGTGCGGGAACGTCGGAGATAACGGAATACACGAGGATGGGATAGCTTCCCGCATCGGGGCTTCGCCCATGATAGATGCCGTTCCGATGGAGCAGCCTTGTCAGCGGCTTCGATGCCGCCAATGCACGGTAGACCTTGCTCGCTGTGCTCATTTTCCTTCCCTCCGCAATGCCGCCTTGACGGCTTCGACGATGTTCTTCTTGATGGCATCCCGCTCGGCATCGAGCGCGGGATAGAAGAAACGGCTGGTTGATCTTCGGACTGAACTCGACGAGCTTGCCATAGGGGCGTGCCGTCGGACGCTTGAGCATCCGACACGATGTGCCACGACGTACCGCCCCCGCGCTTGACGCAGTGGATGGAATCTCGAAGCGCACCCGGCACGACGCGCTTGTCATGCCCCCGATAGACGGGACAGCAGCTTTTCGCCTCCGTCTTGACGGCTTCCGCTCCTTCTGCCAAGGCTCTTTTTGACGCATCCATCGCGCCCTTGCCCATGCGGTTCAAAAAGTTCGCGTGTAGAAACAAAGTCACGGCTCATCTTCCACCAACTCCCTGCACTCGATGACAAGCCATCTCTTCCTGCCGTCCATGCCGTAATGCGGCGCTTTGATTTGAAGCATCTTTCCACTCCACTGGATGAAATCCGTATCTCGGATGTCTTCCCGATAGCGTATAGCGACGCGATACTCGACTTCCTTGACCTGTTCGGCATACCCGTCCGAGATTTTCGCTGCGAACGGCAGAACCTTCGCCCAGCATGTGCAGTACGCATCGCGGCTCTGCTCAACCAGATTGCCCGCCTCGTCCGGCGCATCCCGCGGACGCAGCACCGTGATGCGATGACGCAGTTCGTTGACACTCACATACACTAGAAACTCTCCTTTCGCTCGCCAAACAAAAGAGCACGAAGCGTCAAAGCGACTTTCGATGGTCAGCCTCTTCGCGATGCTCGTAGAGATACGCAATGGCATAGAGGATCGCTGTCTTTGCCGCTTCCTGCTTCTTGACTTCTTTCCACGACTTTACTCGCAGAATGGCTAAGGAAAGCTGCTCCGCCGTATCTGCAAGGGATGCAAGCAAACTGTCTTCGGCATCCGAGTCGATGCGCAGATAGTCTTTGATTTCTTCGAGCGATACAAGCGGGTGTGTCAAGAGTTTTGTGTAAATCACTTTTCAGTAGGAAGATTGCAAGTTTAATTGTCGCATCGTTCTGCCAAACTTTGGTAGCCTATGCAGCCGCAGCATACATATCATTTGCAGTCTTATAGCCGAAGATTTTGCGCGGATAGTTGTTAACCCAATCTTCGATCCGTTTCAGCTCTCTCGGTTTCAGCGCGCTGAAATCCGTTCCTTTCGGCAAAAATCTGCGCAGAATACGGTTCCCGTTCTCGTTGCTCCCGCGCTCCCAACTGCTGAAAGGATGCGCGTAGTACACTTCATCGCACTTTGCCGCCTTTTGAAGCCCTTTGCTATCCAAAAACTCTGAACCATTGTCTGCCGTAATGCTTTTAAACACTTGTGTGAAGTCCCCCTTCACGCGGCGATGGGCGCGCCGAACTGCCTGCAACACTTCCTTTTGGGTTTTGTTTTTCACGAGCACATAGATGGATTTGCGTGTTTGACGTTCTACCAGCGTCAAGATGACAGGTTTGGTTCCTTGTCGCCCCACCACCAGATCAATCTCCCAATGCCCAAATTCTTTCCTTTGGTTCACCCGTTCCGGGCGCTCTTCTATACTTTTTCCAGCTCGATTGTTCAAAGCAACTTTTCGCACTTTGCGCACGGCTTGTTTTTTCCCTTTCTTTTTCTGCAGCAGGTCTTTGTTGCTAATTCCAAGGAACAAGTCTCGATCAATATAATTGTACAGGGTTTTGACGCAAATCCGGACGGCAAACGGCCATCCTTTTTGCTCTAGGTCGCCTAATACAGCTGCAGGAGACCATTTCTCCTTCTTGATCTTGTGCTCAATATACTCCACCAATCGATGGTCGTTCCCGATCTTCAGATTCCGTCCTTTGCTAGCACTGTTTTCTTCATGACGCCTTTGTGCCACATCCGCTAGGTAGACCCATTGTTTTTGAAGATCGCCATACGTCTTGATGTCCTTGCTCGCTGGTTTCAGCTGCTCTGTTAAACCCAATGCCCGCTCACGCTCAATGGTTCGCTTGGAGTACCCCATACGCTCGGCAATCTCCTGCGTTCTCATTCCGGCATTGAAATAAGCCTCCAGATGATACCGATCTTTTTCCGTAAGTTGTTTCCATTTGCGCTTTGACGTGGTAGAATGAATCTGTTCCATTTTGGTTCCCTTCTTTCAGTTGCTTTTGGTGTTCAACTAAAGTTTAACTGAACGGATTCCAAAATGGAACTTGTTGCGTCAATTTATTTTACAACTTCCCAAATCACTTTTCAGTATGTCGTATCATAGTGTTCCATGAGTTTCGCCATACGCTCATCCATCAACAGTTGGTTGCGAACGAGCGCCCAGTTTGGTATCCTGCGCCCTGACCATTTCTGGTAAAGCTCCTGCACCCGTAAGTACAGCAGCTTGAACACAGCATCCTCGTTCGGGAAAGAACCCTTCTTCGTGACTTTGCGGAAGCTGGAGTTCACGCTCTCGATCGCGTTCGTCGTATACATGACCTTGCGCACGGCGCTGCCGTACGAAAACAGTTGCTCGACATGCGTGAAGTTGTTCTGCCATACGGCGACAGCCCCGGGATAGCTCGCCCAATCTTTCTGGAACTGTTCGAATCGCTCGCGTGCCTGACGAGCATTCACCGCGCCGTATATAGCTTTGAGATCCTTCGTGAAACGACTCCAATCTTTGCGGGGAATATACCGGATGGAGTTGCGAACCAGATGTACGATGCATCGCTGCACGACCACCTGTGGGAAGATCGCTCGCGCACCGTCTTCCAGACCCGTCACGCCATCCATGGAGAGAAAGCCGATGGCTTCCAAGCCGCGCGACTTGAGTTCGTCAAAAACCTGCATCCATGCATGCTTGCTCTCGACTTCGTTGATCCAAAGCCCGAGCACATCCTTGCGCCCATCCATATCGTAAGCCAGGACGACGTGCACCGCCGTTTGTTGGATGCCGCGCTCCGTGCGCAGTGAGACGTACAGGCAATCGACGAACACGAACGGATAGAATGGCTTCAACGGACGGTTTCTCCATTCCTTCACTTGCTCCATGATGCAGTCCGTGATATGGGAAATCTGTTCATGCGACATCTTGAAACCATAGATGTCCTCGACAGTGGCGGCGATGTCGCGCTGGCTCATGCCGCGCCCGTACAGGGCGAGAACCTTGCCTTCAATGGAAGAGACATCACGCTGGTGCTTCTTGACGATCTGCGGCTCAGAATGTGCCTTTGGCGATCACGGGGCACGTGGATGGGGACTTCTCCCAAGGTCGTCTTGAGCGTTTTTTTCGGAGTAGCCGTTGCGGGCATTGCCTCCCGACACCGTATGTTCATGGTCGGCATAGCCGAGATGGTTTTTGCATCTCCCTTTGAGCGCCGCCTCGAAGATGGGCGCGAAGATACGTTTGACGACATCCCTGGATTTCCTGTGCGTCTTGGGGTTGGTAGGTTTCCATGATCTGCTTGGCGATATTGTCTGCGGGAGTGGGAATCATTTTGCGTTTTGCCATGTTGGAATAAACCCTCCTATGGGATGCCCGGAGCGGGCTCGAACCGTATCAACGAATTTGGCTTTTACACAAACTATTATACACTCCCATACAAGCATAAACATACCTCCTCACAAAAGGTCTATATATTCGTTGTCAAATATGCCGTACTGTGCTATTCTTATAAGAAAGAAAGGCGGGATATTATGAACATCACTATGCCACTCAATCACACAGTACCCATTACAGCGTTCAATCGCGGAAAAGCTGGACAAATTTTTTCTTCCGTTAAGCAAAGCGGCATGACGGTTGTCATGAAGAACAACGAGGCGGAATGCGTCCTCCTATCGCCCCAAAGATACAACGACCTCATGGAACGCATCGAGAATGCGGAACTCTTGGCTGTTGCTCACGAACGTCTGCGGAATTTTGATCCCGAAACGAGCAGCACAGTTTCCTTTGAGGAAATCTGCGCAAAAGAAAAAATCAACCTCTCAACATCTGTTGATGATGTGGAGATTTTATGAGTTACGAGGTTCGATTTCTCCCCGAAGCACAGAAAGATTTCAGCCAGCTGGACGGAAGCCAAAAACAACAGGGCCTTTCGCTGTTTACTGTGGGTAACGCTTGAAAAGCGCGTTTCATTCCGATAGAATTACATCCATGGAAGACAGACACAGAAAGGCGGTTTTTATCCATGGATACAGGAAGCTTGTTTGCCGTTGCTTTGAACCTCCCACACCCTTGGTGCATATCTCAAGTGGAATTCAAGCCCACAGAAGATGGATCCATGGAACTGCATATTCATATCGCCTTCCAACGCGGAGGGAAGTTTCCTTGCCCGCAAGACCATTGCGACAAAAAGCTTTCCTGCTTTACGACACAACGCCGAGAACTTGGCGTCATCTCAACTTCTTCCAGTATAAAACCTATATCCATGCCGATCTCCCTCGCATACAATGCGAAAAACATGGCGTGAAGACCGTACAGATGCCTTGGGCACGCGAGGGATCCGGCTTCACGCTTCTCTTTGAGAGCTGGATCATAGAGCTTGCCAAGCATCTGCCCGTAGCCGTCATTGCTCGCATGGTCGCAGAGCATGACACGAGACTATGGAGGTTCATCCATCATTATGTGGACAAAGGCTCGCGCGTTGGAGGACTATTCCGAAGTCACCGCCATCGGCATGGATGAAACCAGCAAGAAGGGGCATAACTCACATCACGGTCGTCGCCGACCTATCCCAGCGCAAAGTCATCTTCGTGACGGATGGCAAGGATTCTACAACTGTCCGGCGGTTCGCTGCCGACTTTGAAGCACATCGAGGCAATACGAAAAGAGTCGATCTCATCACCTGCGATATGTCGCTCGGTTTCCGCAAAGGGGATTCAGGAATCCTTCGAGAACAGCCGACCATCATCGACAAGTTCCATGTAATCAAACATGCCAACGAAGCCGTGGACAAGGTTCGCAAGATGGAAGCCAAGGAGAATGCCTTGCTGAAGAACTCAAGTACCTTTTGGTTGAAGAATGATGCCAATCTGACGGAAAAAAACAACGAGAAAAAAAGGAAACGCTCCAGAAGAAGCATTTAAAGACAGCGCGTGCCTGTGCCATGCGCATCGAATTGCAGGAAATCTACGAGCAGTCCGTCCATCGAGACGAGGCGGAGCAGCGTTTGAAAAAGCTCTGCAGCTGGATGATGCACGCAAGACTGGAACCCATGAAGAAGTTTTGTGGCACGATCCGCAATCATTGGGACGAGATCCTGCACTATTTCGAGCACCCCTATACGAATGCCATTCTGGAAGGGGTGAACAGCATTATACAAAACATCAAGCGTCGCGCCCGAGGGTTCAGAAATGATGAATATTTTAAGACCATGATCTATCTGGGATGCGGCAAGCTGAATCTCAACATCCAAATCCCATAATTTGTCCATTGGTAAAAGACTGTACGAACACAAAGAACATTTGTTCCTTTCTCCTACCCATATCAAACAGCGAGGAGCCAACAACAGGCAGCGAAGGCTATCCAAAAGGTTTCACAAAATCCGCTCCCTTACACGGAAGGCGGCTACGGAAAACCTTTGGGGAATCACAGGGAAACAATCCTCGCCGGACTTTTGAAAATCAAATTGAAGAAAAGCGGTCTACGCATCGTCTACAAACTCTTTCGCCAAAAAGAGAAGATGATCATCATTGTTGTAGGTCTACGCACAGATGAAGCCGTTTACAAAGCGGCACACGAACGGCTTAAGAATCATAGCGACATAACTGGAAGCGGGGAGTGAGCAGAACGCTCGCCCCTCTTTTCCTTTATGCCTTTCCTTATCCCTTGATCTTCAGCAGCTGCACGGCTTCCGCCAGAACGAGCTTGCCGTCGACGCGCTCCTTCATAAGGTAGGCCACCATGCCGTTCCCTGCGAAAAGCTCCTTGAGTTCCTGCAAAGAGCGCGTGCCGCGATCGCCGATATTGTAGTAGGCATAGTCGCCGAAAGCGAGTGCGATCTTCCCTGCCGCAGCTGCCGGCATATATGCCGAGGTGTGGACGGGATAGCCGAGCAGACGGTCGGGTTCGCCCATCTGATACGAAGGCTGCCACAGATAGGCGCCGTTGTTGTCCTTGAGCTTGCGGATGCTTGCAAGCGTCTGGTCGTTGACGAGGAACGCCGCATTCTTGCGGTAAGGACGCTTGAGACTGTAGACGAAGGAAAGAAGCTCGTCCGCCTTGATGTCTGCCGCTGCCGTGGTGAGGGAAGTCTGCCCCGTAGCAAGAAGCCCCTTCGGCTTATGCACGCCGTCGCCGTTGAGGAAGGCATCCTCCTCGGCATTGCCGAGCGCCTTGCCGAACTGCTCGATGAGGTAGCTTTCGAGTTTGAAGGCATTGTCATAGAGCAGCTCTTCCGTGACCTTGACGGCAACATGGAGCTTGTGCGCATCGAGAACGATCTGGTCGAAGGTCGCATCGCCGAAGGTGAGCGGTGCGCCTTCCTCAATCCACGATGCCGCAGGCTTCGTGGCTGCGATGTTGATCTTGTGCTCGCCGCTCGTCGTGATCGTCGTCGCCAAGGAACGCAGGACGTTTTCCTCGCTGAGTACGTCAATGAGACGCTTGTCGTATTCCTCCGGCACGAGATAGCCGCCGCTGGCGTCCGGATCTTCCTGCAGCACGTTTTCAATCTGCCTAAAAGTTCGTGCGCAGCGCCTTGAGCATTGCGGCGCGGTAAGCATCACTCGCTCTGCCCGTCTGCTCTTTTGCCCAACGATGCGCCCGGCAGATTGGTGATTGCCGCCGCCGTCGGCTTTGCAAGCTGTGCATCGAGAATCGCCCGGCGTTCCAAACGCTCGATGTCCTTGCCGAGCGCGAGAACCTCGTTTTCCATCTGCTCGTATGCCTTGACATCCTCTGCCGAAAGACTCCCTTCCTGCGTGTGTTCATCCAAGAACGCCTTCGCCTGCTCCCAGAGAGCCGCACGCTTTTCACGCATTGCCAAAATCTTATCCATTTTATTTTCCCCCTCAGTGTGCAATAGAAAAGAGCCGCTTTTTCAGCGACTCTGCATCGACTTTGTTCAGTTGCCTGCCCCTGCCCGAATTTCGAGAGCAGCGAGTTGGTGACGGCGGCGCGAGAGAAGATCAGGCCATCCGCCTCATCGCTTGTCGGGCGATTCTTCTCTCCATTGAGAACGGCATCGGCAAAACCCAGCTCCACCGCCTTTTTTTCGCATTCATCCACGTCTCAGCATCCATAAGCCGTGAAATCTTCGCACGCGACATTCCCGTCTTGATTTCGTAGGCATTGATGATGCTCTCCTTGACCTCGGCAAGCAGTGCGATGGCGCGTTCCATCTCCCTGCACATCGCCGATGGAAATGGTCATAGGATTGTGGATCATCACCATGCCCACGGGAAATATTTCAACGGTCGAACCTGCCATCGCGATGCCGGATGCAGCCGATGCTGCAAGACCGTCAATCTTGACCGTGACACTGCCCGAATAGTCCATCAGCATGTTGTCAGATCTGCGCCGCCGCAAAGCAGTCGCCGCCGGGCGAGTTGATCCAGAGAACGACATCTCCCTGTGCTGCATGAAGCTCCTCGCGGAAGATGGCGGGCGTGACTTCATCGCCGAACCATGTCTCGTCGGAAATCTCGCCATCGAGAAGCAGAGTCCGCTTCTCCCCCTCGTTTCGTACCCAGTTCCAAAAATTTACGTTTCATCATTTTTCTCCTCCTACTGACCTGTCCGTGAAGCAAGCCCCTCGGGCGCAGCTGAACGGGCAACAGGTCGTGTGCGAAAACGTCCCAAGAGCGCAGCACTCCGTGCGCCGTGCGATTGGCTGACGTTGACCGCCTGTTTGTTTGCGAACAGCCCCGCATCCTTGAGTTTTTGTCATGCTGCCGTTGATAAGATAGAGGTCGCCTCCTTCGTCACCCTCAATTGGATTGAGGTCTTCGAGGCTTCGGATGTCGTTCGCGGAGAGCCACCCGTTCTGCCTGCCGATGGCGTATCCCTCCATGCGGCTCTTGTAGTCTCCGCGCAAAAGCCCGTCCACCTTGAAGCGAATGAAATATTCCTCTCGCTCCTTATCCGTAAGCAAGGCTTTCTGCAGCGACTGCTCCCAGCGCACCACCCACGGATTCAGCGTGTACTTTACGAACTCCAACGACTGCTGCTCGATGTTGTTGAAGCTCGATTTCTCCAAGTCGCCGATCATATGCGGCGGCACGCGATAGAGACGTGCAATCTCGTCGATTTGGAACTTCCTCGTCTCAAGGAACTGCGCTTCTTCGGGCGATATGGCAATCTGCTGATACTTGACGCCCTCTTCCAGTACGGCAATTCTGCCCGTGTTCATCGTGCCGCCGTAAACAGCGTGCCAGCTTTCGCGCAGCTTCGAGGGATCTTTCAATACGCCCGGATGCTCCAAGACACCGCCCGGACGCGCACCGTTCTTGAAAAAAATGCCGCGCCGTATTCCTCCGTTGCAAGCGCGATGCCGATGGCGTTCTTCGCCATAGCGATGGGCGAGTAGCCGACAAGACCGTCGAAACCGAGTCCCGGGATGTGCAGCACATCTTCGCGTCGTAGGTGAATCTGCCCCTTGTCCTTGAAGTTCGGATTTTCCTCCGTGCTTCTGGTGTATGTGTAATAGATTTCGCCTGTGCGGCTGTCGCGGCTGACCTCCATCTTGTCTGGGAGCAGCGGATAGAGTCCAAGGACATGCCCTCTGCCGTCACGCAAAATTTGTGCGTAGGCATTCCCCCACAAAAGAAGGTGACTCATCAATGTTTCGCGAAATATACAAAGAGGTCATCTCAGCGTTCGGCGCGTCGTGGAGCAGAAAATACAGCGGATGCTCATATGCGATTTCCTTGCCGCTCTCCGAGCGGCGGTAGACGGCAAGCGGCAGGCAAGCGATGGATTCCGCGAGTATGCGCACACAGGCATAGACCGCCGTCGTCTGCATAGCAGTGCGCTCGTTGACCGCCTTGCCCGCCGCCGTCTGCCCGAACAAAAAGGACAAGCCGCCGAGGTGATTCATGGGCTTATCTCGCGAACGAAAGAGTTTGCTGAATAGGTTCATATGTTATTCTCCTCTCCAAAATCAGGAAACAGAAAAAGCGGTCGTCTCTATTTAGAGCGTATTTTCTTTTGGGAATTGCATACGATTAGCAACGATGCAGCCTAGAAAATTTCAAAATCAAGGGGTGCTTGTATGGATCAAATAAAAAAGTTCATTATGGAGAATAATATTCAAAGACTAGAGGATAAGGTTTCTTTACCAAAAGACGAATTTTCTCCCTATAAGTGGCAAGCCCCTGTAATCCAACAGCCGAACCATGTGAAGGAATATGTCAAGCTGATTGGAATGTTTGATGCCGTGATACAAGAAATCGCTGTTGTAGAGTATCCTTGTATGTTTGGTCCTCCTTCCATACAGAAAAACTCATGGACATTTGAGTTTGATAATCCAATCGTTCTGATAACCACACACGGAAATTTTGAAATCACGTTCAATGAATCAAGTTCTGTCCGCATATCAAAAAACAGCATTCCAGAAAAATTTTACTGCAGTGTCGAAGATTTAGCTCGTTGTCATCTTCAAGAACCATTTTCCCATTTGATAGGCGAAAAAATAACAGGAATTACGGTACACGAGCAGACCTTCGATACGGCAGACTTTGATTTTACGGGATCTTGCGGGATTGATCTTCCGTACGATTTACCTGCTTATATCAAGGAAATGCGACTTCATCTCGAAAGCGGACGCTATCTCTCGTTCTCCAGTGATTTTGATTGGGGAATCATTTCCCTGCTTGATTCATGAGTGATCCATTCTACTTGAGTATGTGCGTGGGGCATTTCATCCCATGTTTCATCTGCCCTTTGTACAAATTCAACCATCTAAAACACCAAAATCCCCCGTTTATCATAAACAGATGCAGATGCATCATTCCCACAGCGGATCGCACGATCGAGCGCCATTATAAGTGCAATTACACCGTCAATCCGCTCGGTTGACTTCTCCTTATCTGCCTTGATGTTCCCCGCAGGGTCGGTGCGAATAAAAATGTTGTCTGCCATCCAGCGCATGACGGGATGCCCGCCATGCGTTATTTTCTTTTCCAGCGTCAGCTTCATCAGTTCCTTCGTCGGTGGACTCATATCCTTGAAGCCCTGTCCGAACGGGACGACCGTGAAGCCCATCCCCTCAAGATTCTGCACCATCTGCACTGCGCCCCATCGGTCGAAAGCGATCTCGCGGATGTTGTACTTCTCACCAAGTTTCTCAATGAACTTTTCGATGAAGCCGTAATGCACGACATTTCCCTCGGTCGTCTGCAGAAATCCTTGCTTCTGCCATACGTCATAAGGCACATGGTCACGCCGCACGCGCAAGTCGATGTTCTCGTCGGGAATCCAGAAATACGGCAGCACAGCAAACGGTTCATCTTCATCCGTTGGAGGAAACACCAGTACGAATGCCGTGATATCCATTGTCGACGAGAGGTCAAGACCGCCGTAGCAGACGCGCCCCTTCAAGGCTTCGGCATCCACAGTCGCGGCACACGCATCCCATTTGTCCATCGGCATCCAGCGCACGGACTGCTTGACCCAGGCTCCTCGCCGTCATCGATGGCATCAACACCAATGTTGCGCCTAAGGCAGCCTAGCATGTACGGAAGAAAAATCACGCAAAAACATCGATTGACAAGGTGTCCAGAAAGAGGTATGCAATTCCGACTCCCAGCCACTCAGGCAGAAAGGCTATTTTTATGAAAGAGAACACATTCAACGAAAATCTCCAACTTTTTGAAAAGCAACCCATACGAACCGCTTGGAGCAACGATGAAGAGGCGTGGTATTTCTCCATTGTTGATGTGATCGGTGTGCTGACGGAAAGCAAGAATCCAGCAGCATATTGGCGAAAACTGAAACAGCGCCTAAAAGAAGAGGGAAATGAAACCGTGACAAATTGTCACGCTTTGAGATTAAAAGCAGCAGATGGCAAACGCCGCCTTACGGATGTCGCCAATACGGAGCAGCTTCTCCGCCTTGTCCAATCTATTCCAGCCAAGAAAGCCGAGCCGCTCAAGCTATGGCTGGCACAGGTTGGAAGGAGCGCATCGATGAAACGCTTGATCCGGAACTCATCGCCGAGCGATTGATATCCACATATGAGAATAAAGGCTACACACGGGAGTGGATCAATCAGCGGCTCATGGCGATCAGCGCCCGCAAAGAACTCACCGACGAATGGAAAGAGCGCGGCGTCAAACAAGGAAAGGAGTACGCCATTTTAACCGATGAACTCACTCGCGCATGGAGCGGAATGACCACCCGTCAGTACAAAAATCTGAAAGGGCTCAAAAAAGAGAGTCTGCGTGACAACATGAGCACCACGGAACCGGTGCTGAATATGCTGGCAGAAACCGCGACCAGGGAATTTTCCGCTGCCGAGCAGCCGCAAGGTTTTTCTCAAAGTATTTCCGTAGCCAAGCGGGGCGGCAAAGTATCCGGAAATGCTCGGAGAGCCATCGAAAGTGAAACAAGGAAACCGATCATCACGAGTAAGAATGCCTCGGAGCTTAATCATGTGGTTACGCAGATGATTGAGGTGAGCGCAGATGCAGCAATATCGGAAAATGATGTGAAGGACAACGAATAGATTGCAAACTTTCAGGACATATGTTCAGCCGCCACGCCAAAGGGCACAGTTTCCTTTTGCGCCCGATTCTGGCGATGGTACATCATAGCGTCACGCTGTACATATGTCCTCACGCCTTACAGAAACCTGCATTCACCTCGTTCTTACATTTTAACGATAGAATACCCTGAAACGATAGCTTTTTCTATCGTTTCAGGGTATTCTATCGAACCGACTATTTTCATCTCCCACACCAAATTTCGCCTAAGCCGATTTGCCCGAGCAGCTCGTAAAACCACTGAATCCCACTGATTTCAAGGCGTTTCCGCGCCCTTGCAGTTGTATCATTCTCGAGGTGCTTTTGTCGTACACTTTGTTCACCCGCGCCTTGCCGATGACCGTGAGGCGCGTCAGAAGCTCGGAGACTTCCTGCGGCGTATAGTATTCGCCGCCGCTCTTGCCGGCATTCGAAGCGTACATGCCCATGAGATATTCATAGGCGTCGCCGAAAGCGTCGATCGTGTTGTCCCGATAGTGCCCTAAGCTGCATTTCGCCGATGCCGTCGAGGAGCTTCACGAGCTTTGCATTGCGCTCCTTCACCGTAGCGCCGAGCTTGTTGCTGTTGACATCGAGGTCTTCAAAAAGCCCCGCAAGATCGTTTTCACTCGCCGTGCCAGTCGCCGAGGCTTCAATGTTGTGAAATACCTTTTCCAGCGTTTCATTGAGGTTTTCATTCATCGGCGCACTTTTTCGCACATTGGCAAAAAGCTCGCTCGGCAGGATGAAGTACCCCTGCTCCTCCACAAGATTCTCGCGCTCCGTCTCCGCCTCTTCATCGGACAGTGTGGCATAGTCAAATGCCGCATCCCCCGCCTCATGCGCCTCACGGTTGAGGTAATTCGTCAGCTTCTCCGAGATATAACGATAAAAGAGCGTGCCCAAGACATACTGCTTGAAATCCCAGCCATCCACCGAGCCGCGCAGATCGTTCGCAATCTGCCAGATCGCCCGATGCAGCTCCGCCCGCTCCATTTCCTTCTTATTGTCCATCGTATCGCCTCCGTAGTCAGTATGCTCTTCTAATTCTTGTTGAAGCCGCCTTTGTCCTTCTAGTGAAAGCGTTCCCCGCCAAACAACCAGACATCCACGGAGCAGACAGCTTACAAGATTTCGCCAAATTTTTCTCTCACTTCATCGCTATCCCTGCCGGAAATCGGCTTGCCGGTGACATTTGCAATGCCATCGAGAATTTTTTTCTCGCACGATGAACGATAAATCTCTCGAAATCATCGGACATGCAATCGGCCATATCAATCCAATGACTGGCGAGATAATCGCGCAAGTCTGTCTGCTCTACCTTTTTCTTCTCGATACGCGCTAGGTATTCACTCGGAGCAACACCGCCAATCTCCCGATTGGTGCTGTACGATAGGGGCGTCTTGTTGATGATGGAATCCCAATTGATATCATCATACTCCCTACTCTTGCAGTAGTTCTTCGGAAAGATATGGTGAATATCGATACCGGCGGCTTTATAGAGAACAAGATCCATCTCCTGCCCGCTGATGAAGTCACGACTGTGATTCTTCATGATAAGCGCCACGATTCCCTTATAGGCCGCACTCCGTCTTGACTGAAGCATCAACAGGCGCATGGGATTGAAATAGGAATCGACAATGGTCTTGGGCAACTCACCACCGTTCAACCAATTCATCACGCCAACCACATCGTTTACATAACGCGTCTCATTGGCACTTCCATAAAGCTCACCGAATACACCGCACCAATACCATCGCTTGATTTTGTTCTTCACATTGGAATTTTTGATTCGGCGATCGGGCAGGAGCAGGGCGCACAAAACAGCCAATGGAATGAGCTGCGTCGTATAAGGAAGGTCGCGGCTGACGAAGATGCGCTCCTCGAAGAGCAGCATTTCCGCTTCCTCGAATCCCTGTGTCAGAACATCGGCGTATTTCTGATAATCAGCAAGCTTCAGGTTCAGCACGTCCTTCTTCTTGCAGCTCACCACGCCCTTCTTCACGTAGACAGAGAGAAGCGTGCAGGCGGTCAGGAAATCCGTAGCCGTGACAATGTTCAAGATATCTCCGTTGAGATGATTGCTCTTGCGCTTTTCCCAATCTTTCCTGAGTTCAAAATCATCCATAGCGAATACAGCTGTGACGAGTTCGAAAACCGTAAGCGATACGCCGCCTTGGTTCACATTCTCAAAAACTTGGCACACCGCTTCCTTCGGCGTGTCCTTGTCCAGGCTGATGACAGGAATTTTTGTAATGAGTGACGGTCATTATAATTTTTTCCACGAAAAGTTCTATACTCGTCGCTTGCCTCGTGTGAATGACTGTGATAAGCAAGATATGCCCGTTCCCACTCAAAGGACTTCTCGTCATCCAAGATGATATTCAGAGGAAACAGCTTATTCGCATATTCCCTTTCGGCAGTCGAAACATCGAGGTCAATTTTTCCCTGCCAAAGTCGGATGTGATTCGCTTCGACTCCGGGACGGATATAATAGCCTCCACTCGATCGATAGCAGGATCAATCGCCTTGGCAATATCGATGTAGTAAAATCGCTTGATCTCATTGCCTTTGTCGGTTCTGGTTTTGATGGCATTCGGACTGCACATAGACGCATAGATAGAAGTGAGCCGCTGCTGACCATCCAGAATAAGCTGCTCGGGCTGTGCTTTGCAGGACGGCGCTCCCTCAATCATGCGATATTTGAAGCGTACATTCGCATTGCCATATTCGAGGAACATGGCAGCACCTACCGGAAAATTCTGCGTAATGCTGGCAATAAGCCCACGAATGCGACTGTCATCCCATACCCAGCCGCGCTGGAAATCGGGCAATTGAATGTTTCCCGTGTCGATGTCCTTCATCAAATCCAAAATCGGAGTATCGTTTGTTCTCATGCAGTCCATCTCCTATCTTTTATTGCCACTGCAGCGCATACCACCTCGGATGGTGACAATAGCCTTCTTCACGCAACCATCGTCATCTCAGCATAAACAACGAACACCTTGCTTCTATCGTAAACTACACGTACAACCGTCCACTTTCCATAAGATTAGAGGCTTCAAGATGACGTTCGTTGCGCGATACTCGATTTTACAGCAGCTTTCACTCGTCCGGATCAGACACATACCACCCCTCGGGAATGACGTATTCCGCCAACATCCTACGATACTTTTCAGCATATTCTTCTTTGTCCGCTTCGAGCGGCACATTCGCTTCGCGCAGCATCCGGACGAGCAGACGCACCTGTTCCTCTTGCGAAAGATCCTTGCCTATTTCTTCTGCCTCATCTGAAACACGGTCAAAAGAAGTCGCATCCAGATACCAGTAACACGGATACATGAAAATAAAACCGTCATCCTGCAGCAACCCATCTGCAATTCTTTGAAACACGGTAGCAATTGCCTCACGTGACAGAACCTCAGAAAAAATGACATCGTGCTGCGGAAAGCGCATCTCCAACAGCATCATGTCCCTATACAAACCGTTCGCCGAAATCTGCAGCAAAGGCTCATCAAGATGCCCCAACAATTCTTCCTCAACAAGGGCATCACTTTTCACACATGTCAAAAAATGTACGATCTGCGGCATGGGATCACTGAGGAGTTCATCGAATACCATATTGATCTTCATCTCCCCTTTCTCGGCTACCAGTGTGAGATAACCGTATTCGATTCCACCGTAGTAAAATCTCAGTGTATCACCGCCCATCCAGAGCCGAAGCTTGTCGACCTCAGCGAAATATTGCCGCTTATCAAAAACAAACGGTCCTAGCGGCACGCAGTCCCTATTTTCGTAAAAATCCATCTCGAAATCATGCCAGACAACCGTATCACCTACTATATGGATTTCTACATAGAAAGGGCAGCAATCCGGGCATCCGCAAGTGCAGCCATAGATGTAGACAGAATCCTCCTTGTAATCTTCATGTAGCCCCTCATACAATTCCCTTGGCGTAAGCGGCGCGTGCCCTTGTTCCTTGCCGCAAACCTCACGCTCGAATGCTGCCACACATTCCATAAAATCCCTGCCATTGATGAAGATTTCCACAGCCGGTATAGCATAGTCACTCAAACTTCGCACATTAAAAACATTCTACATACCTTGAAAACACTGACTTTATGCCAATGAAAACACTCTCCTTATGCACATTTTCGTAGTTTTTGCGACAACAGTACAGGAAGCTCTTTCAAGAAGCCTTGCAGCTGTTCATGGATCTTCCCTTCATCCAGCATGGGCTTCTCTTGGAGTCGTTCAACAAACAGCAGCAAAAGGAGGCGCATGGCTTCCACGAAGCACACATCCGGCAACTCATCCACGGATAGATAGAACAGCTCTCCCAGACTTCGTGCATCTTTGCACTCGCGCTGCTCCACTGCCAGGAACATGTACCGCGTGAACACGATGGAGACATGCGCTGTCATCGCGTCATACGAAAGAGAGCGGCAATCCTTCTCTAAGCGCAGGAAACTCTTGCACACCTTGAAGAACACCTCGATGCCCCAGCGCTTGCCGTAAATGCGGATGACTTCCTCCGCCGTGAGGCTCATGTCCGTCGTCACCAATACCAGCCAGTCCTTCCGATGGTTGCGATTGCGGACAAAGACAAGGCGCACAGGGAGGGATTCTTCGCCCTTGACGACAGCGGCTTCCACACTCAGCAGATACTTCGAGCGGCCACGCCGCTTTCGGTGTTGCTTGTAGATCGCCTTCACATCCTGCAGGCATCCTTGATGGAGGTAGTGTATCTTTTCCGTCTTCTTTGCCATGGCGACCACATCGTAGCCAAGACCGTGAATCTTCAGGAGCGATGCCGGGGAGCAGAACCATGTGTCGAACAGGACTGTGGCGCGCTGGGATATCGGCAGCCTTCGCTTCCTGCAGGAGCTGAAGCATCACCTCGGTTGCCTTCTGCTGGGCAAGTTTTTCGCTGCTTGCCGCCATTGGAACGAGCGTCCACTTTCCGTGACGCCTCACGGAGGCGATTCTTCGTATTCTCGGTAGAGAGCAGCGTATGGCTGACAGGCAGAAGCGTATTGCCATCCGACCAGCAGAGCGTGAGCATGCGAAAGCCATAGGAGAACTCCTTCTTGGCGTGGTCGTAGAGGCGGGCGAGAAGCTCCACCTTCTTGGAGCGGGCGCGATGGTAGATGGAATCGTCGAGAATGAGCACGTTGATGCGATCCGCCTGAGTCAGGGGAGCGAGCGTGGCATGAATGATGGCGGCGGCAAGCTCGGTCGTGAACCTGCGCCAGTGGATTCGGCAAGAGTTCATGAAGCGATAGAACGTATCCTTGCCGAAAGGCATGGCGGCGCTTTGGAGATGCATTTGCGTGTAGACGGAACGTTGCTGGAACACCATGCGGAAAACCAGCAGGAAGATGCTGAGGACAGGGATGCCGCGAAGCTTGTACGCATTTGCCACACGGAGGATGCGACTGACTTGATAGCGACGGAAAAAGACCTGCATTTTCTTAGAAAGCAGTTCCTCGTCTTGGTGGTTTTGTGTTATACTGTTCATAGCATGAGCCTCCATTGGATGTTTTTTGTTTGACACTTAAGATTATACCAAATGGATGTTGCTCATGCTATTTTATTTGCCAAGGCGATAGATATTTCAAGGGTTACAGCAGATTATTCATCTGCGAAGTTTGAGATAGTCATCCATCCCGTAGGAGAATTTCCTATAGCGAAATTCAATCTTATCCATCATACCCTCCCTTCCTTCATCGGAAACCGCCGGCGAAGTTCCTGTATTCCCCTGAGAATCGCAAGGTCGCGTTCCATGCTGCCCGACGATATCGCGCGCTGCAATCGTTCTGAAGCCAAAGCCGCCTCAACATCCCCGTGATCTGCCGCCCACGAGAGCCAATAGAGCGCTCTCTGCACATCACAGCGCATCAGACGCCCGCGTTGGTAGAGCAAAACCCCAGGACACGCGCCGCTTCCACAGAGCCGCCCAACGCCGCCCGATAGATTCGCTCGCCGCGCGGGAATACATACATAAGATAATCCATCTCGCCTTGGAACTGCTTCCATGGGGGAGCATCAACGATGCAGTGCGCAGACCGAGCCAGATAATCCCCAAGCAGGCGGTAGTATCCAGCCTCGATTTCCCCCTCCGGCAGCGTTTCCAATTCTTCCGGTGCCACCTCCTCCATCGCCCGTCGGTATGGAATCGATGTGATGACGACCTCATCAAAATGTTTCGATGCCTCGTCCGCTTCATTCACCTCATCGAAATCATCGGCATCCGCATGAAGCCCCATATAATATGCCCATGCGCGGCAAACTGCCAAAAAGCCTTCCAGTCAGCCGACGATTGTATTTTCCGAGCGCCTGCACAATATGACATCTGCGATCCAATTCGATGCACGCGACATAACGCTCGCCTATGCAGACAGCAACGATGATAGAACTCTTCTCCATCACACGCCTGCGATAGCTCGCAAGGCAGTTATGCAAAAGCGATGCCGATCGGTGCGAGTTCATCCGTATGATGGATAAGCCGAAACGCATAGCCATTAACACAACATTCATAACGTAAAATTTTTGGCTCGTAGAGGATTCTCTGCGGTTCATCCTCAGATGTAATCGCCTCGACCTCCCACGCAATCGCGTCACATACATATTGCGTCAGCCCTTCACGCAGAAGGAGGCTCTTGACCTCCGACGTGAGCTGTGCACCATATCGTCGAAAATTCAAGAGGATGTCCTTGTGACATTGCGTCATTTCTCCACATACATAATACTCCCAAAGGAAACCGGCAAGAGCCTTCTCTCCCTTTTGTCGGCACAACCAAACGGCATGTTCTTCCATCGCCAACCACAAAGGGCGATTACCGCTATTGCCCGACTCCACGCGCCGCGTCTTGGGATCGAAATAAAATTCGCTTATTTCTTGCTCTCCGATATAGAATCCCAGCTCAAAAAACGGCTGCATGAGGGAGACTTCTCGCATCCCCATCTGACGTAGGAGCATGTACCATATGACGGCATAGGGATGGTAAGTGTATTCCCTGCGCACGCTCTTCGGCGGATGTATGTCCAAACACTGGCAAAGAATACGGTAAGGGTTCGTTTCTTCGTAAGGGAACGTCTCATCAAAATCTTCCACAGCATGCGTAAGAAATCCCTTGAGGTAGACGATATGCAGATCGAACGGACGTTCAATGTACGCGGTAAGCATCGATGCTCCATGCATACAGCTGAGTACGCTCGGGCGAATGCCACAGCTGCACTCAACGCCTTTCGCCAAAGCTTCAACTGCCCGGTCGGTGACTTCAAAAGGAATGGCGATGTCCGTGCACTCCGTCCATGGCTGCAATCTTCCATCGACACGAATCCGCGTAAACTCCCAACGCCGCCGCGCCGCCCATGCTGAAAGCGCGAAATTATGCCAACGCAGAAGAACGCCTTCCGGATCGTACCGAACCTCCGCCACATCCGCCGCAACATTCAACGGGCCATCCGGCGTGCGCTGGAACAACCGCCAGCGAAATGGAATATAGAGTGGTTTCGGCTGCCCCTGCGACAGATCGAACGTATCATGATTGGATATTCCGCATATTTTGCAACCACATACAGAACGGATGCCATTCGAGAAACGCTGCGCGACCGCTTCCAGTCTTCTATGATATGGACAAAGCACATAACCTTTTGCGCTGTCAGAGCGCTTGGCGATGCCCGACTCTCCGCTATAGCGGAGCGACAGCACATAAGGCAGCTCTTCAATCGGCGCATTGATCTCATGCTCATCCGTGCATGGCACCCACCTATATTTATTTTCATCAAAGCGAAACGCCATATTCAGCATCCTCCACACCGCCTTTCCCGCAAATCTTGTTTACGAGTCCAGTCTAGCATGCAGGCTGCGTCTTGCGGTCGCTATCAGAGAGACAATGCAATCAATGCGCAGCACTGTCACCGAGTATCGGAAGACCATAGTAGTCAAGCACATCATTGATCAGAAAGAGATCGTATTCCCCCTGCTCGATGAAATATCGCAAGATCACATCCTCCTTGCGGGTCGACGAGAGCGCATAACCAGCTCGCCGCAAAAGATCGTCTGCCTCCTTCATATTCAACTCAAGAGAAATCACGAGTGCCATGATATTCCGCTTGCTCGGCGTATAGCGTGCATCTGTTCGAAGCTTGGAAAAGAGCCTCCTGTCAAGCTGCGCCTTCTTATAGACTTCTACCTCACTCTTCCCCTTTTTACGAATCAATTTCATAAGCCGCTGTGAAAACGAATCCTCAAAATGCGCAAAGATCTTTTCCAATTTCTCGCGCATCTGACCGATTCTCCCCGTATGCTGGGTGCCGTAAGAAAACTTCACCCCCATCTCACTCAGAGCGACTATATCGAGAAAGTTCTCTTGCAGATACCGTTCTATCTCCTGTAGAAGCTGTGAATCCATATTACCCTCCGCATGAAAATCCTTCTGTGCATGATTTTCTGCAACCGAGCAGTCCATCCTGAATCCTATTCTCCCTACCCCACGACAAACCTCGCTGTGCTCCCTTCCTCGCCCTTTTCCACTTCAAGCCGCACGTCGATGCGGCTCTTCAGCTCTTCCACATGGGAGATGATGCCGACGAGGCGGCCGCCTTTTTGCAGTTCCATCAGTGTCTTGATGGCGAGATCGAGAGTTTCGGAGTCGAGAGTACCGAAGCCTTCGTCGATGAAGATGGTGTCGAGGCGGATGCCGCCCGCGTAGCTTGTTACGACGTCGGCAAGGCCAAGCGCGAGGGCGAGGGCGGCGAGGAAGGATTCGCCGCCCGAGAGCGTCGCCAGAGGACGCGCGCAGCCCGTGTTCTCATCGAAGATTTCGAGGTCGAGTCCCGCGCTCTGCCGTCTGTCGGCGACGCCTTCCCTGCGCTCCATGCGGTACTGTCCATGCGTCATGCGCAGAAGCCGCTGGTTCGCCGCGTCCGTCACCTCGGCGAGGATCGTGCGCAGGACATACGTCTGGAAGTGCATGCGATGGGCGTTCTGCCCGACGGCGACTTCTGCAAGGATGCCTGCCGTATGATAGGCGTCTTCGAGCGTCCGCGCTTCGGCGGCGAGCTTTTCGAGCTGCTCTTCGCGCGACCTGCGTTCCTTTAGCTCCTGCGCCAGCGCGGCGGCTTCGCGCGTGCCTGCCGTCCATGCGGCGGACGCTTCCTCCCTCGCCGCTTTCAGCTTGGCAAGGTCGGGCTTGACGACGCCTGCCGCCTCCCGGGCGGCTTTTTTTTCCGCCTCGGCGAGAGCTGTCTGCGCATCTTCATAGGCGCGGATGCGTTTTTCAACCTCCTCGCGCCCCGCCGCCGTCGCAAAATGCCCAGTGAGCACGGCGCGGAAGGCGGCTTCATCGGAGAACCCCGCGCCCTCCAAGCGCTTGGCGAGAACCGTCTCGCTCTTTCGCGCTTCTTCCTGCGCCGCACGGGACGACGCTCGTGCCGCTTCGGCGGCGGCCTTGGCTGCGGCAAGCGATCTTTCCGCCAGAGCGAAAGCGTCCTGCGCCACGGTCTTCGCCTTCTCCCTGGCGGCGACGTCGCTCTTCACCTTCGCCAGCGCCATCTCCAGCCTTTTCGGCTCACGGTATTCTTCGGGCAGCGACGCACGCTTTTTTCCTGCAGTGCGCCTGCCGCCTGTGCTGCCCTCACCCTTGGCTTTTTTCCGCACGCTTCGCCGTCTCTTTTTTTCTGCGGCCTCCGCTTGCAGGAGCTTCGCGGCAAGCGTTTCTCGCTCGGCGGCGGCTTCTTTCTGCGCTGCCGCCGCTTCTCGCGCTGCTTTGGCTTCGGTCTGCAAGGAGGCGATGGCGGCGGCGAGGCTTCCTTCGTCTTCCGTCGTCTGCGCCAGCGATTTCTGCGCCGCCGACAGCTCCCTCGTGGATGGCGCAGACGGCGGCTTCTGCCGCCATCTGCGCCTTTTTCCGCTTCTTGCCGCGCCTTCTCCGCCTTTTTCCGTCTCTCGGCGCGCACTCTCGACCTGCGTCTTTTTCGGGCACGACGTCGTCGCTCAACGCCAACTGCGGATGTGTCTTCGAGCCGCAGACAGGGCATGGCTCTCCTCGGCAAGCCCGCTTGCGAGGAGCGCCGCCCTGCCCTTCCATATAGACGAGCTCCAAAGCGCGTTGGCTCGCTCTTTTCATCTCGTGTTCCTGAAGCGCCGCCGCCGCCCGTTCTCCCGCACGCGCGGCGGCTTTTCTCCGCCTGCGCCGCACGCTTTTGCAAGTCGGCGAGATTCTGCCGCGACTCGCGCTCCTTTTCCTTCTGCGAGAGCTGCAGGGGAAAGGCCATCCGCCTTCGCTGCACGCTCGGCAAGCTCCTTCTCGCGCGTACCGAGCGCGAGAAGTTCGGCGGCGAACGCTTCCCTCGCGTCCTTCGCCTTTCTCGCCTCGTCCGCCGCTCGCTGCGCCTTCCCTTCGCTTTCCTTTGCCCGGTCGGCTGCCTGCGACAGCTCCACCGAGAGCACGCTGTATTCTTCCAGCTTGCGCGTCTTCGCCTTGCCCGCTTCCAGCTCGTCTTCCCGCGCTTTTTCTTGCGCCAGCGCATCTTCTGCGGTCTTTCGTTCCCTCGCTGCCTTCTCGTGCCGTTTCTCCGCCGCCCGGCGCTCGTCTTCGCGCTCTTTCGCCTTCTCGCGGTCACGCGCCGCGAGCGCCGCCACGTCCTCGATCTGCGCCGCTCGCTGCGCTTCTTTGAGCTGTGCGCGGTAGCGGTCGACCGCGCCGCGCTTCTTCTCATGCTCGGCGCGGTCTTTTCGCGCCGTTTCCAAGCGCGTCAAGAGTTCCGCCGCACGAAGCCCTTTCTGCTCCTCGCTCTGCGCCGCTTCATGCTTTCCTTTCAGCTCCTCCGCCCGCTTCTCCAGCGCGGCGAGAGACTTCTCCTTCCCTTCGCTCGCCGCGATGTGCGCCGCGAGAGACTCTTCTTTGCCGCCCGCGAGAAGCGCCTCCTCCAGCGTCTTGATTTCCTTTCTGCGCTCTTCCATCGCCTTTGCCCGCACCTTCAGAAGCTCTTCCAAGCGGCGGTAGCGCTCCGTCTTGAAGAGTATCGCGAGAAGCTTTTCGCGCTCATCCACCTTCGCCGTCAGAAGATCGCGGAACGCGCCCTGCGGCAGCAGCACGACCTGGCGGAACTCCACAGGCCCGAAGCCCAGAAGCTCCGTCATCTTCTGCGTCACCGTCAACGGACGCTGCGCGAGCACGCGCTCTTCTCCCTTTTCGCCGTCCTCGACCTGCCAGAGCATCGCCGAAGCCTGCACCGAGGTCAGTGCCGTGCCGTCCTTCTTCATGCGCTCATAGGACGGCGTGCGGCATACATGGTACTTCTGCGTTCCCAAAGCAAAGACGAAGTCGACGCTCGTCCTCGCCTCGCGCGGCGCTTCGTCCGTGCGCATCATCGTGCCCGTGCGCCCCGCCATGCTCACCTCACCGTAAAAGGCGAAGCAGATGGCATCGAGCAGCGTCGTCTTTCCCGAGCCTGTGCGTCCGTGGATCAGGAAGAAGCTCCTTTCGCCAAGCTCCGTGAAGTCGATGACGGTCTTCTTCCCATACGATCCGAAAGCTTCCATCGTCAATCGCAGCGGCCTCATATCTTCGCCTCCCTTTCCTCGCGCAGAAGCTCCGCGAGCGCCTCGTCGAGCGTCTTCTTCTGCGCCTCGTCGAGCGTTTCGCCCGTCATGTCGGCGAAGAACTCGCCGAAGAGCACATCGTCAGGACGCTCAAGCATCTTCCTGCCCTGCTCGCGCACCGTGCCCGCCTGCTCCAAAAGGCCGGGGCGCGTGACTTGCAGAATGTTCGGGTAGATCTGGCTGAGCTTGCCGTGCGCGTCGAGCACGGGTCCCTTGTCGGAAAGCTCGACAGCCGTGTAGTCCTCGCTCTTGGGGAATCGCCCGCGATCTGCAAGGATTTCTGCCAGTGCGCCGCGAACGACGCGGAGGTCGTGCGGCGCGGCAAGAGCACTTCCTCGACGCTGACGGCGCCGTCAGCGTCGAGATCGACGACGGTCACGCCCTTCCTCTGCCCCGCCTCGCTGAACGAGTACTTCATGAGCGAGCCTGCATAGCGGATGTTTTCCGCGCCCGCCTTCTGCGGCGCGTGCAGATGCCCGAGCGCCGTGTAGGAAAAAGGGCGCGAAGCACGCGGGACTCACGCTGTCCGAACCGCCGACGGAAAGAGGCCGTTCCGATTCCGACGATGCGCCGCCCGCGATGAAGGCATGGGCGACGGCGACGCTGCGGCAGTCCTTGGGGATGCGCGCCGCCGCACGCGCGACGGCGAACGACGTCGCCTCGTCGAAGCCCGCGAGCTCTTGCGCCGCCTCGCCATAGGCGAAGCGCACCGTCGCCGGCTCCATGTAAGGCAGGAGCGAGAAGGCGACCTTGCCGTGCGCATCCTCCAGGACGATGGGCGGCGCGTCCGCACACAGCTGCCCCGCGACAAAAACGCCGCCCCCTGCGAGGAGGCGGCTGCCGAAGCCAAGGCGTGCAGCGCTGTCGTGGTTGCCCGCGATATAGATCACCTTGAGCTTCTCTTCGAGCAGAAGGCGCGAGATCGTATCGTCGAAAAGCTCGACCGCCTCGACGGGCGGCACGGCGCGGTCGTAGACGTCGCCCGCGAGGACGACGGCCTCGGCGTGCACGTCCCTCGCGAGGCGCACGAGCTCGTCGAGGACGTGCGCCTGATCGTTCGTCAGGTGGCGGCCGAAGAAGAGCCGCCCGAGATGCCAATCAGCGGTATGGATGAAGCGCATGGGGAATCTTCCTTTCCTGTAAGGGCGACGCAAGATGGCCGAAAAGCGAA
>BNJS01001927.1_pt1 | contig 76912 bp, 104 predicted proteins | sample 8540461 | NCBI WGS metagenome assembly BNJS01 (sample SAMD00202454, study PRJDB9452) | human saliva metagenome | isolation source: human saliva | place: Japan
AACCGCCATCGGCGGCATAGGCGGTTCGACACCGTCTTCGTTTTGGTTACGGCACCAATCTGCCATGGCAAAAACTTGGATTAAAACAGGTTCGGCAAGTGCTTTGTCGATGTCCAGTTCGCTCATGGCTTGAGCAAAGCAGGCGATCCATTCGTTGCGGACTTGTACGTTGACGGCAAAAGGCATATGGCGGGCGCGCAGTTGGGGATGTCCGTATTTTTCGACAAAGAGTTGCGGGCCGCCGAGCCAGCCGCTAAAAAATTCGTAGAGCTTTTCGCGTATCAGGGTCATGTCTTCGCCGTGCATTTGGCGCAAGGCTTGGTATTTCGGCTCGAGTTCCATCAAGTCGTAGAAACGGTCGGTCAGGGTGCGGATGCCGGTTGCGCCGCCAAAAGATTGGTACATGTTTGGGGACTTTCTGTGTGGATTATTACGGGATTTATTTTAAGATGTAGGATTCAGGCAAGCATGCTTACCTTACATAATGGCCGTCTGAAAGTTTCAGACGGCCTTTGGAGATTTAGCGGATTTTGAGGGTACTTAAACCAATCAGCACCAAGACGATGGTGATAATCCAGAAACGGACGACGACTTGGGTTTCTTTCCAGCCTTTTTGTTCGTAATGGTGATGAATCGGCGCCATCAGGAAGATGCGTTTTTTGGTGCGTTTGTACCAACCGACTTGCAACATAACGGAAATGGCCTCAACAACAAACAGGCCGCCCATGATGACGAGGACAAATTCTTGGCGGATGATGACGGCAACGGTGCCGAGCGCCGCACCGAGCGCGAGTGCGCCGACGTCGCCCATAAAGACTTGTGCCGGATAGGCGTTAAACCACAAAAAGCCGAGACATGCTCCACACATGGCGGTACAGAAAATCACCACTTCGTTTGCACCGGCAACGTAAGGCAATTGCAGGTATTGGGCAAATTGGGAGTGGCCGCTGGCATAAGCAAAGATGGCAAGGCCGGCGGCTACAAGTACAACGGGGAATGCGGCCAAGCCGTCCAAACCGTCGGTCAGGTTAACGGCATTGGATGTGCCGACGATGGTCAGGTAGGACAATACCAAGAAGCCGACTACACCAAGCGGCAAGGCAACTTGTTTGAAGAAGGGAACAATCAGGATATTGTTGGCAGAGTTTGTAGCAAGGTAGAACAATGCCAAACCGGCGATGATGGCAACGCTGGACTGCCACACCATTTTAAATTTGGCAGACACGCCGTTAGGGTCTTTATAAACCACTTTGCGCCAGTCGTCGTAAAAACCGAGTGCGCCGGTAGCAAGCAAGACGCCTAAGAGAATCCAGATATAAGGATTTGCCCAGTTGCCCCACAAGATTGTGGACACGGTAATGGCGGTCAAAATCAGCGAGCCACCCATGGTTGGCGTACCGTTTTTGATCAGGTGGGTTTGAGGGCCGTCAGTACGGACGGCTTGGCCCACTTTAAGCGCAGTCAGTTTGCGGATGGTCCACGGACCAAGCAATAGGGAAAACGCCAAAGCAGTCAAAGCCGCCATGACGGCGCGAAATGTGGTGTATTGAAAAATATTCAGGCCGGTTAACCAGTTACTGAAATGTGCGAGCCATAAAAACATGGGGCTTCCTTTTTTGTTTTTGTTGTTACAGCGGGCTTATCGCCCAATTAAAAATCGATCGGTATGCCGTCTGAAATTGCAGACGGCCTTGTTGAGTAAGATTATTTCTCTACCACGCAAATCGGATAGTTTCCAGGATTCTTTCCGCCTCCCTAAGTCCAAGCAGGTATCTTCATAAATAAATGCCTGTACTTTCATTCCGGCATAAAACGCGGTAATCAGCAAACCAGTCAATAGTAAAATCTTTTTCATATTTCAGACGGCCTTTTACGCAGTTGTTGTTGCCAACGCCTCGACCACTTCTTCCATCTTCATAAAGCGCGAGCCTTTGACCAATACAGTAGCGCGTTCAGGCAAGTCGTGGCTCAACACTTGAATCAGCGGATCTTTGTCAGCAAACCACAAACCTTCCGCGCCAAACGTTTCCGCTGCTTCAACGCTGTTGTCGCCGACAAAATATGCGGCCTCGATGCCTTTATCCCGTGCATACGCACCAACTTCGGCGTGCATGGCAGCTGCTTCATCCTCACCCAATTCGCCCATATCGCCCATCACAAAAATACGCGGCGCAGGCATAGCGGCAAGCACATCAATGGCAGCTTTCATGCTATCGGGGTTGGCATTATAAGTATCGTCAATCAAAGTTGCATCTTTAATGCCTTGCTTGATATTCAGACGGCCTTTGATATTGCTGAAATTTTTCAGGCCGTCTGAAACTTCGGCAAGGCTCAAACCTGCCGCCAAAGCCAGAGCCGCCGCCGCTACGGCATTATGCACATTGTGACGGCCGGGGACCGGCAATACCACGGCAACACGTTCATTGCCGCGCACCAAATCAAATTCGCAGGACAACGGTTTCAACTCAATATTTTCTGCATGGACATCGCCACTGGCAACGCCGAAAGTCTGAGCATTCAATTGCGCAGTAGCGGCTTCAAATGTAGCGATATTGGCATCTTCGCACGGAATCAGCGCAATGCCGTCTGAAAGCAAACCTTCGTAGATTTCACTTTTAGCTTTGGCAATATCACCGACACCATCAAAACCGCAACCGACATGCGCGCGCAAAGCGTTATTGACCAAAGCAACATTCGGACCGGCAATTCGGGTCAACAAAGACAATTCGCCAAAATGGTTCATGCCCATTTCAATGACGGCATAGCGATGTTTTTCGTTCAGTTTCAACAAAGTCAGCGGCAGGCCGATATGATTGTTGAAATTGCCGGCAGTCGCCAACACAGCTTCATCACCGAATCGATGACGCAATACGCCGGCCAACATCTCTTTAACCGTCGTTTTGCCGGAAGAGCCGGTAATGCCGAAAGACAAACGGATTCACATTTTCACGCCACGCCTTCGCCAGTTTTTGCAAAGCCACAAGCGTATCGTCAACCTTCAATGCGCCTTTCAAAGCCGCACAATCTTCGCGCGAAACCACAACTGCCGTTGCCCCCGCTGCCAACACATCTTCAACAAAGTCATGCGCGTCAAAGCGCTCACCGGCAAGCGCGAAAAATACGTCGCCGTCCTGAATATCGCGGCTGTCCGTAACAATACGCGAAACGGGTTGATTTTCAGACGGCATCGGAAGGCCGAGAGTTTGGCAGATGAAATTTAGGTCTAGTGGTTTCATGATTGTGTTTCTTGTCCTTGTTCTAACGGCTCCACATTTTTATCCGTATTTTGGGAAACCATTTTTAAATGACGATAATTGCGTCCTGCCAGCACAATAAAAAGAATAGCGGCAAAATTTACACCGACAGTAAGTTTATGTACTGTAAGGCTGAACGATAGTTTCAATACACTATCTATATAAAATACAAAAGAAAATACATCGCTTGCAAAAGCAATCTGCAATATGCATGGCATGTACACATATGTCATTCTCTTAAAACCTACTTCACGGAATTTAAACGCATTCCATGCTGCAGACAGCGCCAATAAACCTAAAGCGAAAATTAAAACTCCAAACAGCACAGACCATGCCATGTTGTTGATCAGTCCCTGTACACTCAGAACTCCTGCCAGAACTACCCAAGTCACGCCCTGCACAAAAGTCAGCCATACCATAAATTTGCCGCTTTTGGGTAATTTTTTATATTCAGGAAATGTCTTGGAAAACCAACTTTTCATACTATAAATCACTTTCTCTTATCAGCTGCCGATTTTCCCATACTGCTGGTAATCGGAAAAACACAATACAATGGTTTTACCGTTTTGGCGGTAGGGATGGCAAAGGCTGTAATTGCCGTCTTTTGCCTCATAACGTATTTCATTTGTTTGTCCGGCAAATACCCTCTGCAAGTATTCACGCTCGCTCAAATTCGGAGCATAAAGATATTGCGTTTTGCTGATTGTTTCTTTATTGCCATTCCGAGTAACGACAAAACCATTATCATCGCCTACTCCCTGAGCATTGGGTGTCTGCTCATCAATCCCACTTAACTGGGAATCAGCTGAGAAAACCAAATAAACCTGTTTATTATCGATCGTATCCGGCACAATCACCGTAGCCGCTTTAAAGGCAGAATCTTCCTTCGACATCAGCTCAAGGATTAACGCTGCTTTTTTGATGTACGCCAAATCAAAACGATAATCTGCCAACGCATTGATTTGCGATGGATTATCCTTGACGATACGCTCTAGCGATTGAGTCAAAATCTGACGTTTTTTCTGAACAGTCAGATAATTTCCGCCAAATAACAAGGCGGCTAAAACGGGAAATACTGCCAACAACAAATATAAGGTTTTCCGGCCACCTTTGCTTTCTTCCTCTTGTCCTCGCTCGGCAATACGGGTCAAATTCAGCATGATGTTCAGTATCAAGGCACCCGCCATCACGGCAAAAATCCCTAGAATACTCATCAGGAAAATTTCCGTAATGTATTCGCGGAACACCTTAAGCCCGAAAACATTGGATAAAATCAGAACAAATACCCAGTACACCAGCAGCACGACTGCCACCATACCGACGATATTCGTTGCCTTAACCAATTTCTTTGCGTTCATACTCTCAAATCTTGTTCAGACGGCCTATCTGCTCTGATTAATCAGCGGATACGGATTCACCGCGCCGCTGGGCAGATACACGCCGTAATGCAGGTGAGCCGGTGTGGTTCTAGCGTTGCCGGTTTTACCGACATAGCCGATGACCTGCCCTTCTTTGACTCGCTCATATAGGCGGATACGTGCAAATTTATTCAGGTGGGCATAGTAATGCCACGCCCCCGGCCCTTGAATACCGATAACTTTACCGCCCAATCGGTTGCGCCCGACTTTGGTTACGATGCCGGGCGTGGTACTGCGTATCGGCGTGTTTTTCTTAGCAAAAATATCCACACCTTCATGTCTGCGGCCTTGGCTACGCGCTGCGCCCCAAGTATCGTCAAAACGTTTGCCTTTAACAGGATTGGGCAGGCTTTGCTCGGCCGGAGGCTGTTGCGCCCTCAACTGCTCGATTTCGGCAGTAGGACGCGGAAGTTGTTTGGTTGTACAGCCTGCAAATAAAATCATGACTGCACTGATTAAAAGGGTTTTTGTCGGCATTTTCAGCATCAAATCGGTCTCCTTGTTGTTCAGACGGCCTTGTTAAAAAGTCCTCTGAAACAAACAACTGTGATGGGTTTAATGGCTGACGTGCCGTAATGCGTGTGTCGTATTGCTTTTATTGTATATGCTTAAATCTTTTTCAGACGGCCTTAAGGTTTCGGGCCGTCTGAATATTTGCGCTATTATGGCTTAACCGCGCTCTGCCAATGCTTTTTCTGCGATTTCAAAATCGGAGAAATGGTGTTTCACGCCTTGTACATCCTGATAGTTTTCATGCCCTTTACCGGCAATCAGAATGATGTCGTTTGCGGCGGCGCGTTCGACTGCGTAACGGATGGCAACAGCACGATCAACCTCGACGCGTTCAGGATTAGACACGGTGGGCAGAATGTCGTTGATGATGTCTTGCGGATTTTCCAAACGCGGGTTGTCGCTGGTTACGACGACTTTATCCGCCCCCTGTACGGCTGCCGCGCCCATCAATGGGCGTTTGCCGCGGTCTCGGTTGCCGCCGCAGCCAAATACGCACCACAAAGCCGCGCCCTGCGGTTTGATTTCCTGCAAAGTGGAGAGTGCTTTTTCTAGTGCATCGGGCGTGTGGGCATAATCGACAACGACCAAAGGTTTGCCGCTGTTCATAATGCAATCCATGCGACCTGAAGCGGGACGGATTTTTGCCAGTACTTCCAAAACGTTATTGAGTGGATAACCGTTGGCACACAGCAAGGCAACGCAGGCGGCAAGGTTTTGCGCGTTGAATCGTCCGAGCAGACGGGTACGGCATTTTCCTTCGCCCCACGGGGTTTGGAATACGGCTTCCATGCCGTCTGAAGAAGCGGTGAAATCGGTAATGCGGATATCGGCGTGTTCGCTGAAACCATAGCCATAAACAGCTAAATCGGGACAGTCTTTTTTCAGACGGCCTGTGAGTTCTGCGCCGTATTCATCATCGACATTGATGATGGCGTGTTGCAGACCATGCCAGTAGAACAGGCGCGACTTGATGGCACCGTAGGCTTCCATGGTGCCGTGGTAATCGAGGTGGTCGCGGGTGAGATTAGTGAAGATTGCACTGCAAAACGGCACGCCGTTGACGCGCGATTGGTCAAGGCCGTGGCTGGAAACTTCCATCGCGGCGGCTGTTGCGCCTTGCTGGCGGAAGCGGTAGAGCAGGGTTTGGACATCGACAGGGGCAGGCGTGGTATGCGTGGTCTCTTCCAATGCGCCCCAAAATCCGTTGCCGACTGTGCCGATAATGGTGGTTTTTTCGCCCAACAAATCGGCGGCTTGCGCCAGCCATTGTGTGATAGAGGTTTTGCCGTTGGTACCGGTTACGCCCCAAACTTTAAGGCCGTCTGAAACATTGCCGTAAACCTGTGCCGCCAACATACCGGCGCGGTGTTTCAGATCTTTAATGCCTTGATTGGGAATCCTCCATTCGGGATCCCATGTAAATTTTCCGTCATCATCCCAAAAAACAAAGGTAGCACCGTTGGCAATGGCGGCAGGAATATAGCTGCGGCCGTCTGTATATTCGCCCTGACAGGCAACGAAAATGTCACCCGGTTTAATTTGTCGGCTGTCTGAATGCAACAAACGCCCTGCTGCGTTTTCACACAGCAGAGGCGGAAAGTTGGTTTCAGCCAAGGGGGTTAACTTGCTGAACATAAACAATATCTCTTTGATTGTTTGGATTATGACGGTACTTTGACAGTAGCAGTATTACTTAAAGGCTTGGTCGGGGAAACGCCCAAGATGTTCAAGCTTCCGCTCATGACTTCTTTGAATACGGGACCGGCAACCACGCCGCCGTAATAGCCGTTGGCAGTCGGCTCGTCGATGGTAACGGCCACAATCACGCGTGGATTTTTAGCCGGGGCAAAACCGATGAATGTACCGACGTGTTTGTTGTCCACATAGCGGCCATTGACCAGTTTACGCGCCGTACCGGTTTTCGCACCTACGTCGAAACCATCCACAGCACCGGCAGTACCGGTACCGCCGGCTTCAGTAACGGAAACCATCAACTCGCGCACTTTTTTCGCAGTAGAGGCTTTGATCACACGCTTGCCTTTAGGGGCAACCGCTTGTTTTTCAAAACTTACCGGCAACAATTCGCCGTCATGGGTCAAGACAGTATAGGCTCGCGCCAATTGCAGCAGGCTTAATTGCAGGCCATAACCGAAAGACATGGTTGCCTGTTCGATTTTTTGCCATCTGCGCCAGCTTCTCAACAAACCTGCAGTCTCACCAGGAAAGCCTGAATGCATGCGCACGCCCACACCTAAATCGTGATAGAAATCGTACATTTCTTTAGGCGTAAACATGGCAGAAAGTTTACTGGTACCGACGTTGGAAGATTTTTGCATAATGCCGCGCACATCCAAAGTAGGATAAACGTGGGTATCTTGTACGGTAGCCGGACCGATTTTGTAAGGCAGGGTATTGAACGTATCGGTTGCATCCACTTTGCCTGAATCCAATGCTTTGGCAATGGTAAACGGCTTCATGGCAGAACCGGGTTCGATCATGTCGGTTACAGCGCGGTTGCGGCGCTGTTCGCTATTGGCTTGACCCGGTTGATTTGGATCGTAAGCCGGGCTGTTGACCAAACGCCAAAATCTCGCCGGTTTGCGCATCCAATACCACAACCGTACCCGCTTTGGCTTTGTGATAAGCCACAGCCTTGTTCAACTCGTCATAAGCCAGCGTTTGAATACGCTGATCCAAAGACAAAATCATGTCTTGGCCGTTTTTAGGCACGCTGTTGCGTGGAGAGTCGAGGCTGTCTACGATATTGCCTTTGTTGTCGCGCAATACGACTTTCGCACCATCTTCACCGCGCAGGCTGTCTTCACGGGAAAGCTCCAAGCCTTCCTGGCCTTTGCCGTCAATATTGGTAAAACCGATAACGTGTGCAAACAGATTGCCCATCGGGTAATGGCGTTTCAATTCTTTTTGGAAGGCGATGCCTTTAATGCCCAATGCTTTGATTTCTTCTGCTTTCTCGTAACTGAGTTGACGTTTCAGGTAGATAAAGCCTTTGTCTTTTTTAGACAACTTATTTTTCAAAACTTCAACAGGCACATCGGCAATGGCCGACAGTTTTTCTAATTGTTCTGCAGTCGGCATTTCCTCCATACCGGAAGGCATGGCATACAATGATTCGGTAGGCGCACTCAAAGCCAATGTGGCACCATTGCGGTCGGTAATCATACCGCGTGATGCCGGCAGCGGAAGCGTACGCACAAAACGTTGGTCGCCCTGATTTTTCAAAAATTCATGCTGACTGGTTTGCAAATAAACCCCGCGTACCAACAGACCGGTAAATGCCAGCGCAACAGCGCCCAGCACCAAACCGATTCGCCCGTTACTTGTCAGCGGCTTTCGTTTTTGTTGTTCCAGACAGCATTTGAGGTTTATATTCGTTCTTAATTAACATGTTGAACTTCTCATGACTTAGCTGCTCAGTGAGCCATCAAATCCCGTAAATCTTGCACCAATGCAAGGCTCTATATTCTTATTTTTTGCGTTCCAGCATAGCCGTATTATGCGCACCCGGTGGAAGCAGATGTTGCTTTTCGGCCGCCACTTTAATCAGTTTGTGGTTTGCCAATCTTGCTTGCTCCAATTTCAAGCGCGCGTAATCCTGTTCCAACTGAATTTCCCGTTTTTGTGCCTTATCCAACTCGATAAAATGCAAACGGGACTGGTTTTGCTTAAACACTACGGCAAAGGCTGAGACCGTCACCAAAACCAGCAATAAAATATTCAATTTACCCATCTCAAACTTTCAGACGGCCTGTCAAATAGAAACATCCCTTGCGACAATGCCGAAACGCTTTCCCTAGTCAACAACCGAAAATTCGCCACTGCTTCGCTCCGCCACACGCAAAACTGCACTGCGCGCACGCGGATTGGCTTCAGTCTCTGTCGAACCCGGTTTGATTGCTTTGCCCACAGCTTTCAAAGGCGGCTGAGGCAAATCCGCTTCCTTGACCACTGCCCAACGGGGCAATGGCGCATGTTGCGAATATTTTTTAATAAACTGCTTCACAATTCTGTCTTCCAGCGAATGGAACGCAATGACAGCCAAGCGTCCACCCTCTTTCAGACGGCCTGCAACCTGCGGCAAAACTGCCTCTACCTCTTCGAGCTCGCGGTTAATAAAGATGCGAACTGCTTGGAAGGTGCGCGTTGCAGGGTCTTGTCCGCGCTCACGAGTACGGACGTTTTGCGCCACAAGCTGCGCCAGCTTGCGGGTTGTATCGATGGGACTCTCCTCGCGTTGCGCAACAATGGCGCGCGCAATCTGGCGACTAAACCGCTCTTCACCATAATTCTTAATTACCTCGTGTAAATCCTGTTCGGATGCGGTGCAATCCATTCTGCCGCAGACATCCCGCGAGTCGGATCCATCCGCATATCCAACGGCGCATCAAAGCGGAAACTGAATCCGCGGCTGCCATCGTCAATTTGCGGCGACGAAATCCCCAAATCAAAAAGCGCACCGTCAATCTTATCGATGCCCAATTCATCCAAGGCCGTCTGAAATGTTTCAAAACCATTGTGTACGACACTGACACGCTTATCTTGCGCCGCCAGCTCATTGGCTACCGCAATCGCCTCAGGGTCTTTATCAAAAACGACCAAACGCCCCTGCTCACTCAAACGCGACAAAATCAGCCGGGAATGCCCTCCCCTACCGAACGTACCGTCCATATAAATCCCGTCTTCACGGATTGCCAACGCATCCACCGCCTCATACAACAAGACAGTAACATGCTGATAATTCTCAACTTTACTCACAATTGCAAATCCGTTTGACTCAATTGGAAAGCCAATTCGTCAGGATCGATATCCAAAGCCTGATTCATTTCCTCTTCCCAATGTTCGCGACCCCACAACTCCATACGGTTTGCACGGCCAACCAAAGTAACTTCTTTTTCAAAATCCACGCGTTTGCGTAGATTGGCAGGAATCAAAACTCGTCCGGCGCTATCCCACTCCAAAATCTCCGCATTGTGCAGCAGTAAATTCTGATACCGTTGCAAAGCTTCATTGCCGGCCACTTTCAACTTCAGAATCTGCTCGGCTTTTTCTTCCCAAACGGGCTCGGGGTACATTAATAATTTTTTTCGGGAATCCAGTGTGACCACAATTGCAGGCGTATAACGGCGCAGCAAAATATCGCGGAATTTGGCAGGAATCGCCAACCGCCCTTTACTGTCCATACTCAATTCATGAGCACCGCCAAACACATCACACCCCAAATTCGATTAAAATAAAACAGAGTGGGATTAAAAATCCCACCTCCCTAAAATATTTCGTTTTCACTTCCACGGAGCACTTTTTAGGAAAAAGTAACCACTTTCATCCACTATGCCCCACTAACCGACACTATAAGAAATTTTGGCAATCAGGTCAAATCAACCCCTCATCTGAAATGAAACACTAAACACTTAAAATTCAATAGGTTATATATGTAAAAATGCATGACAAATTGATATGCCAATCATTTCATATAGCATAAAACACTATATATAGTATTATTTGTGTTTTTAAAATACTACATATAGTATTTTTATACCCGATTACCACCCCTCTCACAAGGGGCTATAATATACAAACAAATTCAAATTTTTTACATTATCTAACAGTCATGAAGCCACAACTCCCCCTCCCTTCCCACTGATGCACAAGCCTCTTCAGCACACCTGACCAAGCTCATAAAAAACGAAATTGAACAACATCAAAACTGGATACCCTTCTCCCGTTTTATGGAGCTTGCCCTTTACACACCTCAATACGGCTATTACAGCGGAGGCAGCCATAAAATCGGTACGGACGGCGACTTCATTACTGCCCCCACCCTCTCCCCCCTATTCGGACAAACCCTTGCCAAACAACTTGCCGAATTACTGCCGCAAACAGCAGGCAATATCTACGAATTTGGTGCAGGCACAGGTCATCTCGCTGCCACACTCTTACAAAATCTTTCAGACGGCCTGAATCATTACTATATTATTGAGCTATCGGCAGAACTTGCAGAGAGACAACGCCAACATATTCTTGAGCACACATCTCCCGAAGCAGCCGCAAAAGTCATCCACCTCACCACATTACCCGAACACTTTGACGGCATCATCATCGGCAACGAAGTATTGGATGCCATGCCGGTTGAACGCTTGATTTATCAAGATGAAGGGTTTCAACAAATCGGCGTCAGCCTAGAGAATGACGAGCTAATCGAAGCCATCAGACCATTGACCCAAGCCGAACTTACGCAAACAGCCGCCTTATACTTCCCTCCCCTTCCTTCATACACAAGCGAGCTGCATCCGGCACAATATGCCTTTATCCAAACCCTGGCCGCCAAATTGCAGCGCGGCGGCATGATATTTATCGATTACGGCTTCGATGCCGCTCAGTATTACCATCCGCAACGTAAGGAAGGCACATTTATCGGCCACTATCGCCACCACACTATCCATGACCCATTTTTCAATATCGGCCTGACCGATTTGACTGCACACGTCAATTTCACCGATATCGCACGCGCCGGCACGGAATCAGGTTTGGACTTAATCGGCTACCTGCCCCAATCTTATTTCCTGCTCAATCTCGGCATCACTGATCTGCTGGCACAAATCGGCAGCCCGGATTCGGTTGAATATATCCAAGCCGCCGCCGCAGTACAGAAACTGATACATCAGCACGAAATGGGCGAACTTTTTAAAGTGATCGCTTTTGGCAAAGACATCGATATCGATTGGACAGGCTTCAGCCACGGCGATATTTGCCATAAGCTATAGCCTGACAAATTACTTTTTATTTTTTAAAAACAATAAGAAATAAAAAAAAGCAAAATTAGCGCTTGCCAAATATTCAAAAAAAACTATAATAGCGACTTCACGAAACGGCGAATTAGCTCAGTCGGTTAGAGCAGAGGAATCATAATCCTTGTGTCCGGGGTTCGAGTCCCTGATTCGCCACCAAATCTCGGGGGTATAGCTCAGTTGGTAGAGCGCTTGCATGGCATGCAAGAGGTCAGCGGTTCGATCCCGCTTACCTCCACCACTAAACAAAAAAGCTCTTGTTAAACGCAAGAGCTTTTTTTGTCTGACTTTAATTAATAACTGATTGCTCATTAATTTTGCCATTTCAATACCCTAATCAATAAAGGCCGTCTGAAACATTTCAGACGGCCTTTTTATCTTTAATTACTTCACAAGCTTCAATACTTTTTTTCGGTTTTTCTTCCGCAGATTCAGCTTTTTTTATCTTCCGCTGCTGCAGCTTCAACAGAAGCAGGCTGATATGGTTCTACCTCAAAACCCCATACCCTCTCCACTTTCGCGGCCAAATATACTGACAATATGACCGACCGGAATCCAAATCTCATGCGCTACGCCGGAAAAACGCGCAGAGAAATTGACCCATTCGTTGTCGATATTCAAATTATGGCTGGCAGTAGGACCGATATTTAAAACAATTTCATTGTCGCGCACATACTGCATCGGCACACGGGTATGTTCATTTACCCAAGCCACGATGTGCGGTGTTTGGTTATTATCCAAACACCATTCATACAAAGCACGCAACAAATACGGTTTGGTTGAAGTTGCCATAGGTTCGTCCTTTAGCGGCGCATAGCTTTTTCAGCTGGCGTCAATGCTTCAATAAAGGCTTCGCGTTGGAAAATACGTTCAGCGTATTTCAGCAAAGGCGCAGCAGATTTACCCAGTTTGATGTCGTAATAGTCCAAACGCCACAACAGTGGAGATAAGGCAACATCAATCATAGAGAAGTCATCGCCCAAGATGTATTTGTTTTTAGCAAAGGACGGCGCCAACAGTGTCAAACCATTGCCAATGGCTTCACGCGCTTTAGCTTGTTCTTTATTGGTAGATTCAGGGTTTTCCAATACTTGCACCAAGCTGAACAATTCTTTTTCCATACGGTACAGTACCAAACGGCCGCGACCGCGCATAACAGGATCACCCGGCATCAACTGAGGATGAGGAAACCGCTCGTCAATGTATTCGTTGATGATGTTTGATTCGTGCAAAATCAAATCACGCTCAACCAGAACCGGTACTTGGTTATACGGATTCATCAAAGCCAAGTCTTCAGGTTTATTGAACACGTCCACATCTTTGATTTCAAAATCCATGCCTTTTTCGTACAGCACAAAACGGCAGCGTTGGCTGAATGGACAAGTAATACCCGAATACAATGTCATCATAATCTTTTACTCCTGATAAATCTTTTCAGACGGCCTTAAGCCTTATAAAAATTCAGACAGAATTATACATAATTTCAAACACTTAATCCAGAAATTTCACATATAATATTGTTTATATTGAGTAATTTTAAAATTTACATTATTTACGCATAAACCGATTTCACAAACAAAAAAAGGCAAACCTGAAACAGGTTTGCCTTTTTGATCCAAAAGAATTAGTGAACGTCTTTCCAGAATTCTTTTTTCAGGAAGTAAGCCAATGGCAGCATTACCGCAAACAGGAATGCCAGAACCATGTAGCCGATGCGGTGGCGTTGCAACTGAGCAGGCTCACCCATGTACACCAAGTAGTTCACCAAGTCGCGTACATAAGTATCGTACTCTTTTTGGATCACTTTACCGTTAGGCAGGCGACGGCTTTGCAGACCGGTAGATTCCCAATACAGCTTAGGAGTCAGGTTGCCATGCTCGTCTTTAATCATAACGGGCTGACCTTTGGCATCCAACTCAACGGCTTGAACACCTTGTTGCTCCCACAATGGGTGAGGCATACTCGCACCGGCCAAAAACAGTATTGTTCCAACCGGTCGGACGAGTTGGGTCTTTATAGAAGCCGCGCATATAGGCATACAGGTAGTCTGCACCCTTAGAACGGGCAATCAGGGTCAAATCCGGCGGAGGCGCACCCAACCATTTGGAGGCATCTTTCGGATCCATTGCCGCTACCATGACATCACCAACGTTGTCTGTTGTGAAACATCAGGTTTTTTTCTTGATTTCATCTTCAGTCAAACCGATGTCTTTCAGACGGTTGAAGCGCATACCGCTTGCAGAGTGGCAAGACAAACAGTAGTTTGTAAAAGATTTGCGCACCGTGCTGCAGGCTGACTTGGTCACGCAGGTCGATATCGACTTTTTCGTAGTGTCCGCCGCCGCTGGCGACGGCTGCACTCATAGGCACTGCCAGCAATAAGGCAGCAAACCAGTTTTTTTCAGAGTTTGTTTCATTTTCGCTGCCCTCATCAGATATTGGTTGCAAACAAGTAAGCACCGACAACGGTAATACCGACGTAAACAAAGAACATAATTTTTTTGTTTAGTAGTGCTCATGGTTACGCGTTCAGGAACTGGTTTGTTGGTATCCAGTTTGGTATAGAACGGCATACCCAGGAAGAATGCAAAGTAGACGAAAGACAGGATACGTGCAACCAAAGTACGAGTATCAGTTGCTACCATTGCACCCAAAATACCCAAACCGATGAAGGCAATGATGAACAGAACCAACGCAGTTTTGAAGATTGGGCCGCGATAGCGGACAGATTTAACCTCGCCTTTATCCAACCAAGGCAACAAGGCGATCAGTACAACTGCTGCGCCCATACCGATTACACCCCATACCTGAGTACCGGCAAAGGAAGGAATCGCACGCAGAATTGCGTAGAACGGAGTGAAGTACCATACCGGCGCAATGTGCGGAGGTGTTTTCAGCGCATTCGCTGCATCGAAGTTTGGCGCTTCCAAGAAGTAGCCGCCGCCTTCAGGTGCAAAGAACAACACAGAACAGAAGACAATCAGGAATACAACGACGCCCAAGATGTCTTTAACGGTGTAGTAAGGATGGAATGGGATACCATCGCGTGGAATACCGTTTTCATCTTTGTTTTTCTTGATTTCAACGCCATCAGGGTTGTTAGAACCCACTTCGTGCAGGGCGATGATGTGTGCCACAACCAAGCCGAGCAATACCAAAGGTACAGCGATAACGTGCAGGGCAAAGAAGCGGTTCAGAGTAACGTCGGAAACGTTGAAGTCACCGCGGATCCAAGTGGACAAATCAGGACCGATAACAGGGATGGCGGAGAACAGGTTAATAATTACCTGCGCACCCCAGAAGGACATTTGACCCCAAGGCAACAGGTAACCCATAAAGGCTTCTGCCATCAATGCCAAGAAAATCAGGGAACCGAAAATCCACACCAATTCACGAGGTTTTTTGTACGAACCGTAAATCAGACCACGGAACATGTGCAGATAAACGACGATGAAGAAGAAAGATGCGCCGGTGGAGTGCATGTAGCGGATAATCCAGCCGCCGGACACGTCGCGCATGATGTATTCTACTGCGGTAAAGGCAGCAGGCAGATGGTAGGCGTTAAGGTTGCCGTCCGGTTTGTAGTTCATGGTCAGGAAAATACCACTGACGATTTGAATTACAAGGACGAGCAGAGCCAAAGAGCCGAAGTAATACCAGAAGTTGAAGTTCTTCGGCGCATAGTATTGAGCCAAATGCTCATTCCACATTTTAGACAGAGGGAAGCGATCGTCCATCCAGCCTAACAATGCTTTTGCTTTGCTATTGGTTTGGTTTGCCATAATTATCGTTCCTTATTTTTAGTCTTCGCCCACCAAAACAGTTGTATCGCTCAGATATTTGTAAGGCGGTACAACCAAGTTGGTCGGTGCAGGAACACCTTTGTATACTCGGCCTGCAATGTCGAATTTCGAACCGTGGCAAGGGCAGAAGAAACCGCCTTTCCAGTCTGCGCCCAAGTCAGCGGGAGCAATATCGGGACGGTAAGTCGGAGAGCAACCCAGGTGGGTACAGATACCGATAGCGACGAGGAGGTTCGGCTTGATCGAACGGTGCTCATTTTTAGCGTATTCCGGTTGCTGATCCACTTCGGAATTAGGATCTGTAACTGCGCCATCCAAACTTTTCAAGTCTTTGAGCTGTTGATCTGTGCGGTTGACCAGCCAGATCGGTTTGCCCTGCCATTCGGCAGTCAGCATTTGGCCTGCTTCGAATTTTGCTGACATCTACTTCGACAGCAGCACCGGCAGCCTTAGCTTTCTCCGATGGGAAGAAGCTGGCCACGAAAGGCGTAGCTACGCCCAGAGCCGCCACACCGCCTGCACCGCATGTAGCCAGTGTCAGGAAACGGCGGCGACCGTTGTTGATTTCTTGATTATCCATTATTCAGTCGTCCTAAAATTTTGGGAATACCGAGCCATTAAACAGCGTAATTCTACCTAGTTTGTTGTAATACTCAAAGCATTATTTAAAATAAGGTAAAGTTTTATGATATTTCTCAATACTCAAGCAGGATTGTTTTCATCAAAGTGAACCACTTTGATACCGAATTTTTCTGCCACGGCATCGCCTAAGGCGCGTACGCCGTAACGTTCGGTCGCATGGTGGCCGGCGCTGATAAATGCCACACCTGTTTCATTGGCAAGATGATATTGCGCTTCGGAAATTTCACCGGTCAGATACGCATCGACACCTTCGTCTACGGCCGTCTGAAAAAATCCCTGCGCACCGCCGCTGCACCAGGCAATACGTTTGATTTCGCGTTCAAGATCGCCGATAACGGTCGGCTTGCGGCCGAATACCGCCTCGATGCGTTCAGACAACTGCGCCAACGTTTGCGTGGTTTTCAGACGGCCTGTATTCAACAGGTTTTGCTCGCCGAATTGTTTTTCGAGTACCCAATCGAGTTTCTCGGCCAACTGCGCGTTATTGCCTAGTTGCGGGTGCGCATCCAGCGGCAGGTGGTAGCCCGCCATATTGATTTGGTGTTGCAGCAAGGTTTCAATGCGTGCTTTTTTCCAACCGGTAATCGTGACAGGCTCGCTTTTCCAAAACATGCCGTGGTGAACCAAAAGCATATCTGCCCCCTGCTCTACGGCAAAATCGATTGCAGCTTTGCTGGCGGTAACCGAAGTGGCGATTTTGGCAATTTCTTCTTTGCCTTCGACCTGCAAACCATTGGGCGCATAGTCCTTAAACAGCCCGACCTGCAATGTCTCATCGCACCAAGCCAGAATTTCGCGGCGTAAAGCCATATTCCGCTCCTTATATCTATCTTCAAAAACAGCTTCGCATTCTAACCGCAAAATCTGTTTATGCCTCAAATTCTTACATTCCGATTTCAGCAATCATTCCCAACATTAATCATTTGCACATCATCATGAATTATTTTAATATACCCCACCTTACCCACAGGCCGTCTGAAAACACATGGACTCTATTATCGAATTGCGTCATCTCAAAACCTTGCTGGCTTTAGAAGAAACCGGCAGCGTTTCCCTTGCCGCCAAACGGGTTTTCCTGACCCAATCCGCCCTGTCGCACCAAATCCGCGCCTTGGAAAATTATTACGAAACGCCGTTGTTTGAACGTAAATCCACACCATTTGCGCTTCACGCCTGCCGGTATGCGCCTGCTGCAACTGGCGCGCGAGCTGTTGCCGCAGGTTGCCGCCGCCGAACGTGATTTGGTGCGGATTATCGAAGGCGAAGCCGGCGAACTCAGGCTTGCCGTCGAATGCCACACCTGCTTTGACTGGCTGATGCCTGCCATGGGCGAGTTCCGCCCCTTATGGCCGCAAGTTGAATTGGACATCGTTTCTGGTTTCCAAGCCGATCCGGTCGGACTGCTGCTGCAACACCGCGCCGACCTTGCCATCGTTTCCGAAGCCGAGCCGCTCAACGGCATCAGCTACCGCCCTCTGTTTGCCTATGAAATGGTCGGCATCTGCGCAGAAGACCACCCGCTTGCCGACAAAGACGTTTGGGAAGCCGAAGACTTCATCGACGAAACATTGATTACTTATCCCGTCCCCGACGAAATGCTGGATTTGCCCAAAAAAGTGCTGCTGCCCAAAGGCATTAATCCGCCGCGCCGCCACAGCGAGTTGACCATCGCCATTATTCAACTGGTTGCCAGCAAACGCGGCATCGCCGCCCTGCCCTACTGGACGGTCATGCCGTATTTGGAAAAAGGCTACGTCGTCCACCGCAAAATCACTTCAGACGGCCTGCAGAGCAAACTTTATGCCGCCATTCGTACGGAAGACGCCAACAAAGGCTATCTGGACAATTTCTGCCAAATTACTCACGACCGCTGTTTTGCCGACTTGCCGGGTTTGAGCGAATTGGAAATGTAAACTTGAAACAATCAAAAGGCCGTCTGAACAATTTTCAGACGGCCTTTTTCAATATACAAAAAAATCTCACTGCTTCTATTCGGATTCATCCGAACCCAAACACGCCGACAAATCGATTTCAGACGGCCATGTTTTATCAGGCGCAACCCGAATATCGAAATGCTCGCCGCGATAGTCGAAAACCAAACGCCAAGCGTGCAGAAACAGATGTTCCGCCTCATCGCCGCCATACAGCGTATCGCCCAAAATCGGACTGCCTATGCTTTTCATGGCCACGCGCAGCTGATGGGTTTTGCCGGTAAACGGTTGCAACACAAACAGGCGCAAACCGGGCTTCAGGCTTTTGGCTGCTGAAACGGGTAACGGCAAAATTATCCTCATCACGCGTCAGCTTCCATGTACCGCGGCGCGAACGCGCCATACCGCCTTTCACCCAGCCCTGCTTTTTCGCCGGCTTGTGCGTACCGAGTGCCAAATAAGTTTTACGCATGGTTTTCTCGGCAAACTGCGCCGACAAAGCGGCCGCGCTGTCGCGGTTTGAGCGCAAGCAGCAACAGGCCGCTGGTGGCTTTGTCCAAACGGTGAACCAGCCACACGCGCTCAACGCCGAGCTGCTGCGCCAGCGATGCGGTCAGACAAACCTCCCCTTCCGATTCGCTGTGCACCGATACGCCGCAAGGCTTATTGATGACCACAAAGTCTTTGTGTTCAAAAACAATGTCCCACATTTCAGACGGCCTTCAACACAATACCGTCGCCAAGCAGGGTCAAAATACCCAGCAGGCAGAACAAGATACACGCAACAATGCGCACTGCTTTGGCCGGAATTTTGCGCATCAGCATTTCGCCCAAATACACGGCAGGCACAGAAGCAATCATCAAACCGGCAATACTGCCGACCACGACCAGCAGGATAGATTGGTATTTTGCCGCCAAAAGAACTGTTGCAATCTGCGTTTTATCGCCGATTTCAGCCAAGAAAAACAGGACGACCGTCGCCGTAAATGCGCCGTATTTCAGCCACTTGCCGTCAGGGTCTTCGTCTTTGTCCGGCAACAGCAGCCACAATCCAACCGCAATAAAGCTGCCGCCGACCACCCATTTCATGACTTCGGGCGAAATAGCGGATGCCAGCCAGACACCGAGTGCGGCTGAAACAAGATGGTTCAACAGGGTTGCAACAAAGATACCGGCAACAATCGCGTTTTTGTGGGCAAAACGTGCTGCCAAAAAGAGCGCCAGTAATTGCGTTTTATCGCCGATTTCGGCAATAGCAACGCCCAGCGTCGAGGAGAAAAAAGCTTCCATGATTTAAGATACTCAACCGAAAAGCGGGCAAACAAAAAGCGCTGTGCATACCGCCCGCAAGGGTATGGACAACGCTTACGTCTTGCCTGTCTTCCGATAAAGCAGAGAAGATACCGCTGCCACGGCCGCACAAGCCGATTATGTTGACAACGGTTTCGGCATTGCGCCGAATGGCTACTCCCGTAAGAGTGAAGCGCGAATTGTAAGGCAAACCATGGCTTGAAGCAACAAAAAGAAAAACAAAAGGCCGTCTGAAACCCCATGTCAAGCAGGTTTCAGACGGCCTTTTTCACAGCGATTAATTATCGGAGAACAAATCGCCTACTTTTTTTCCCAAAACGATTTTTTGCGAGGGGTTTGGCTGAGGTCGAGGCCGGAGGAGATTTTTTCAAATTCTTCCAGCAACTCTTTCTGACGGTCAGTCAGGTTGACTGGTGTTTCAACCAAAATGTGGCAGTACAAATCGCCGGTCGAGCTGGAACGCAGAGACTTGATGCCTTTGCCTTTCACGCGCATACGGCGGCCGGTTTGCGTTTCTTTCGGAATGTGCAGTTTGACTTTGCCGTCCAAAGTCGGCACTTCGACTTCGCCGCCCAATGCGGCAATGGCAAAAGCTGATCGGCAGTTCGCAATGCAGGTCCAAGCCGTTGCGCTCGAAGATTTTTGTGCTGTCTTACGCGGACATTGACGTACAAATCGCCTGCCGGTGCGCCGTGTTGGCCCGGCTCGCCCTCGCCGCTCAAGCGGATGCGTTGACCGTCGTCGATGCCTGCCGGAATATTGACTTCAACCGTTTTTGCTGGTTTTGGTGCGGCCTTCGCCACGGCATTTGACGCAAGGATCTTTGATTTCTTTGCCTGTACCGTGACAAGTCGGACAAGTCTGCTGCATTTGGAAAATGGCTTGGCGGACGTGTACCGTACCAGAGCCGTGACAGGTCGAACAAGTCGATGCGGTTGTGCCCGGTTTGGCACCTGAGCCGTGGCAGACATCACATTCTTCGTAAGTCGGAATATTGATGCGTTTTTTCACGCCTTTGGCGGCTTCTTCAAGCGAAATCTCTATGCCGACCTGCAAGTCCGCACCGCTGTAATCCGGCTGACGGCCGCCTGCGCTGCCGCCACCGCCGAACATTTGGCTGAAAATATCGGAAAAATCGAAGCCTTGCGCACCACCGAATCCGCCTTGGCCGCCAAAACCGCCAAAGCCACCGAATCCGCCCGCACCTGCGCCCTGTTCGAACGCGGCATGGCCGTATTGGTCGTACATGGTGCGTTTTTCTTTGTCGGACAAGGTGTCGTAAGCTTTTTGGACTTCTTTAAATTTTTCTTCCGCTTCTTTGTTGTCAGGATTGCGGTCGGGATGGTATTTCATTGCCAGCTTGCGGTAGGCTTTTTTGATTTCATCGTCGCTAGCGCTGCGGGCAACACCAAGGGTTTCGTAATAATCTTGGGTACTCATAATTTTGATAGTGTTTTGAATAAGTTTGGACTGGGTCGGATATGTGGGCGGAAGGTAAAAAACTCAAGTCGATATTTTTAAGGCCGTCTGAAAATTTTGTTTCAGACGGCCTCCATCGCCTCGTCAAAGCATGATAATAGCATTAAAGTGAAAGAATATTTGACCCTATGCCGCTGTTTTATATTAGAAAGATTTTCCTCTATGATGAAAAAACCGCTTCCTTTTTATGCCTGATGCTGATGACGATCGCTGTCCAAGCCGCGCCGTCCGACAGCGAACGCATTGCGGCACTGGAGCGCCAGGTAGCCGAACTGACTGCCCAAGTAAACCTCCTCCTGAGCGAACGTTTGGACGAACGTTCCGCACGCAGAAACAACGAAGTTCATGTGTGCGCGTTGTCGGCATTTACCGACACCTTCCGTACCGAAAACATCAACCGCGGCCGCGCCCGCTTGGATGTGATTCAGCAATGCCGCCGACAGCACGCGGAAATGTTCTGCAAGGAAGAAGCCGTCCATTGCCAGACTTACCGTTAACCGTTTCATATTCAGGCCGTCTGAAACCCTGTTTTCAGACGGCCTTTTGATTGTTTGCGTTCTTCCACGTCAAAACAAACAGAAAACAACAATGCCAAAGCGGTTTGACATGATGTTACGACACAAGCAATCCGCTTCTGAATCCGCTATAATCTGCGTTTGATTTTATTTTCCAACGCCTTTGTATAAAGCGAAACATCATGCAAGAACAATATCAACCCGCCGCCATTGAGCCTGCGGCGCAGAAAAAATGGGACGACGCCCGTATTTTCAACGTCTCCGAAGACGCTTCCAAACCCAAATACTACTGCCTCTCCATGTTCCCCTACCCCAGCGGCAAGCTGCACATGGGGCATGTGCGCAACTACACCATCGGCGACGTATTGAGCCGCTTCAAACTCTTAAACGGCTTCAACGTCATGCAGCCTATGGGTTGGGACGCGTTCGGTATGCCTGCGGAAAATGCGGCGATGAAAAACAACGTCGCCCCTGCCGCATGGACTTACGACAACATCGAATACATGAAAACCCAGCTCAAAAGCCTGGGTTTTGCGATTGACTGGGAACGCGAAGTCGCCACCTGCAAACCCGAATACTACCGTTGGGAACAATGGCTGTTTACCAAGCTGTTTGAAAAAGGCATCGTCTATCGCAAAAACGGTACGGTAAACTGGGACCCGGTCGATCAAACCGTATTGGCCAATGAGCAAGTCATCGACGGACGCGGCTGGCGTTCGGGCGCGTTGATCGAAAAACGCGAAATCCCGATGTATTACTTCAAAATCACCGATTACGCCGAAGAGTTGCTCAACGATTTGGACAAGCTGGAACACTGGCCTGAACAAGTCAAAACCATGCAGCGCAACTGGATTGGCAAATCTCGCGGCATGACCGTGCGTTTCGCCGTTTCAGACGACAGCAAACAAGGTTTGGAAGGCGATTACGCGAAATTCCTGCAAGTTTATACGACCCGCCCCGACACGCTGATGGGCGCGACTTATGTTGCCGTTGCCGCCGAGCATCCGCTGGCAACCGCAGCAGCCGCCGACAAACCCGAATTGCAGGCATTTATCGCCGAATGCAAAGCCGGCTCCGTTGCCGAAGCCGATATGGCGACGATGGAGAAAAAAGGCGTGCCGACCGGCCGCTACGTCGTCAACCCGCTCAACGGCGACAAGCTGGAAGTGTGGATTGCCAACTATGTATTGTGGGGCTACGGCGACGGCGCGGTAATGGCGGTTCCGGCGCACGACGAACGCGATTTCGAGTTCGCCACCAAATACAACCTGCCGAAAAAACAAGTCATTGCCGTCGGTGACAACGCATTCGACGCAAACCAATGGCAAGAATGGTACGGCGACAAAGAAAACGGCTTATTGGTCAACAGCGGCGACTTGGACGGCATGAATTTTCAGACGGCCTTTGACGCCATCGCCGTCAAGCTGCAAAGCCAAGATGCAGGCGAACCGAAAACCCAATACCGCCTGCGCGACTGGGGTATTTCGCGCCAACGCTACTGGGGCTGCCCAATTCCTATCGTCCATTGCGAAAAATGCGGCGACGTCCCCGTCCCTGCCGACCAACTGCCCGTCGTCCTGCCTGAAAACGTCGTACCCGACGGCATGGGTTCGCCTTTGGCAAAAATGCCCGAATTTTACGAAACCACCTGCCCATGCTGCGGCGGCGCGGCGAAACGCGAAACCGACACCATGGACACCTTCATGGAATCGAGCTGGTATTTCTTCCGCTACATGTCGCCCAAGTTCGCAGAAGGCATGGTATCGACTGAAGCCGCGAAATACTGGGGCGCGGTCGACCAATACATCGGCGGTATCGAACACGCCATTTTGCACCTCTTGTACGCGCGCTTCTTCACCAAACTGATGCGCGACGAAGGCTTGGTTAGCGTGGACGAACCGTTCGAACGCCTGCTCACGCAAGGCATGGTCGTTTGCGAAACCTACTACCGCGAAAACGACAAAGGCGGCAAAGACTGGATTAATCCTGCCGATGTCGAGCTGACTTCGATGATAAAGGCCGCCCTGTTTCCGCCGTCCTCAAAGCCGACGGACTGCCCGTCGTCATCAGCGGCACGGAAAAAATGTCCAAGTCCAAAAACAACGGCGTTGATCCGCAAGAACTGATTAACGCCTACGGCGCGGACACCGCCCGCCTGTTCATGATGTTCGCAGCACCGCCCGAACAGTCCCTCGAATGGAGCGACAGCGGCGTCGAAGGCGCACACCGCTTCCTGCGCCGCCTGTGGCGTACCGTTTACGAATACCTGAAACAAGGCGGCGCGGTCAAAGCGTTCGCAGGCAGCCAAGACGGTTTGTCTAAAGAACTCAAAGACCTGCGCCACAAACTGCATTCTACTATCGCCAAAGTCAGCGACGACTACGGCCGCCGCCAGCAGTTCAACACCGCCATCGCCGCCGTGATGGAACTGCTCAACCAATACGACAAAACCGACACCGGCAGCGAACAAGGCCGCGCCGTCGCCCAAGAAGTATTGGAAGCCGCCGTACGCCTGTTGTGGCCCATCGTGCCGCACATCTGTGAAACCCTGTGGAGCGAATTAAACGGCGCGAAACTGTGGGAAGCTGGCTGGCCGACAGTCGATGAAGCCGCTTTGGTCAAATCCGAAATCGAAGTCATGGTTCAAGTCAACGGCAAACTGCGCGGCAAAATCACCGTTGCCGCCGACGCCTCCAAAGCCGACCTCGAAGCCGCCGCCCTTACCAACGAAGGAGCAGTGAAATTCATGGAAGGCAAGCCTGCGAAGAAAATCATCGTCGTTCCCGGACGCTTGGTAAATATCGTCGTCTAAACCGCTTTTAAGGTTTAGCCATACGGATAAAGGTCGTCTGAAACTTGGTTTTCAGACGACCTTTTATTTTGGCTTTCAATTCCAACCGTTATTTCATTTAAACGTAAGGTTTTCAATTAAATCAAAGTTATAAAGATATTTTTTGAACCATCATATTCTAATGAAAACCTTAGTTTTGATAAAAACAAGGTTTAGCCGAATAAAGAAAGGCCGTCTGAAACCCTATAGTCAGGTTTCAGACAGCCTTTTTATCTACCCGATTTTATTCGCCGTAATAGGCTTTGGTCAGGATTTCTTCCATATCGGCCACCATGGCGAGGCGTGGGTTGGCCGGGGTGCATTGGTCTTCAAAAGACATCATGGCCAGCTCTTTTCTGCCGTCGAGGAAGGTTTTCTCATCGATGCCCTGCTCTTTCAAACGACATTTTGATGCCGACGTTGACTGCCAGCTCATGGCAGGCGCGGGCGAAGGATTCGACGCCTTCTGCCGGTGTGCTGCATGGCAGGCCTAAAGTACGGGCGATTTCCTGATATTTCAGGTCGGCTTTGTAGTAGTTGTACTTCGGCCAAGTGGCGGTTTTCTGCGGACGCGTGCCGTTGTAGCGGATGACGTGCGGCAGCAGGATGGCGTTGGCACGACCGTGCGGAACGTGATATTTGCCGCCGATTTTGTGTGCCATCGAGTGGTTGATGCCCAAGAACGCATTGGCAAACGCCATGCCTGCGATGGTGGAGGCATTGTGCATATGTTCGCGCGCTTCGGGATCAGCCGCACCGTGTTTGTAGGAGCGTTCGAGGTATTGGAACACGAGCTTGATGGCTTGCAGAGCGAGGCCGTCTGTAAAGTCGTTCGCCAGTACGGAAACGTATGCTTCTACGGCATGGGTCAGTACGTCCAAACCGGTATCGGCGGTTACGCCTGCCGGAACGGTCATGGTAAACGCAGGATCGACAATCGAAATGGTCGGTGTCAGCGAGTAGTCGGCAATCGGATATTTTTTGTCGCCGTCGCTGATGACGGTAAACGGCGTCACTTCTGAGCCTGTGCCCGATGTAGTAGGAATACCGATAAATTTGGCTTTGCGGCCCAATTCGGGGAAACGGAACGCGCGTTTGCGGATGTCCATGAATTTTTGCACCAAGTCTTCAAAATCGACTTGCGGCTGCTCGTAGAAGAGCCACATGGCTTTGGCCGCATCCATTGGCGAACCGCCGCCCAGCGCGATAATGGTGTCCGGCTGGAAGCTGCGCATCAAATCCGTGCCTTTATAGACGGTTTGGACGCTCGGATCGGCTTCGACGTCGGTAAACAACTGGATGGTCACTTTGTTTTTGCGTTGATGCAGTTGATGGGTGATTTTATCGACAAAGCCCAGATCAACCATCGAACGGTCGGTCACAATCATGACTTTTTCGCAGTCTTTCATGTCTTGCAGATATTGGATGGAATCGCGTTCAAAATAGATTTTGGCGGGCACTTTGAACCATTGCATGTTGTTTCTCCGACGGCCTACTTTTTTGATGTTTAACAGATTGACTGCGCTGACGTTGCCGCCGACGGCGTTTTTACCGTAAGAGCCGCAACCGAGGGTCAGAGAAGGCAGGAAGGCGTTGTACACGTCGCCGATGCCGCCGAAAGTAGAAGGCGAATTCCAAATCACGCGCAGCGCTTTGACGCGGGAGCCGAACGTTTTGACCAATTCTTCGTCGGCGGTATGGATGGCGGCGGAGTGTCCCAAGCCGTCAAAGGCAACCATTTCTTCGGCAAACTTCAAACCTTGTTCGGTCGAATCCGCCTTAATCATGGCCAAAACAGGCGAAAGTTTTTCGCGGGTCAGCGGCTCGTTCGGGCCGACTTCGCGGCATTCGGCGATGATGATGTTGGTTTTTTCAGGCACTTTAAACCCGGCCTGCTCGGCAATCCATGCCGCCGGTTTGCCCACTACCGCAGAATTGAGTTTCGCTCCGCCGCAGCTGGCACAATTCGCCGTTACGCCGAAGATAAACTCTTCGAGCATGGCTTTTTCTTTTTTGTTGGCAAAGTACACGCCGTAAGATTTGAACTCTTCGGCCAACTCTTTGTAAATCTCTTTATCGGCAATCACCGCTTGCTCGCTGGCGCACACCATGCCGTTGTCGAAAGATTTTCGACATCACAATATCGTGTGCCACCTGTTTGATGTCCGCCGTTTTTTCAACATAAGCAGGTACGTTGCCCGCCCCGACACCGAGCGCAGGTTTGCCGCAAGAATACGCGGCTTCCACCATCGCATTGCCGCCGGTCGCCAAAATCGTTGCCACGCCCGGATGCTTCATCAGCGCGGAAGTGCCTTCCATAGACGGCTTTTCAATCCACTGGATACAGTTTTCCGGCGCACCGGCCGCAATCGCCGCATCGCGCACGATACGCGCTGCATGGGCGGAACACTGCTGGGCGGACGGGTGGAACGAGAAAATAATCGGATTGCGGGTTTTCAGCGCAATCAGGGATTTGAAAATGGTGGTGGAAGTCGGATTGGTTGTCGGCACGATACCGCAAACCACGCCCGACCGGATCGGCAATTTCAGTAATACCGGTTACATCGTTTTCGCTGATGACGCCCACGGTTTTCAAATCGCGCAGGCGGCGCACGACGTTTTCGCAGGCAAACAGGTTTTTCGTCGCCTTATCCTCAAACACGCCGCGTCCCGTTTCTTCCACCGCGTGCATGGCGAGTACACCATGTTTGTCCAGCGCGGCGATAGAGGCTTTGGCAACAATAAAATCAATCTGCTCCTGATCCAGCTTAAGAAACTCATCCAACGCCCGTAAACCCTTTTCAACCAGGCTGTTTACCTCGGCTACGGCTGGGCTGACGACGTTGTCGGCTGATGCGTTCATGGTGTATCTCCTTAATAAAAGGTGGCAATAAGGTCAATAAATTTTCACTACGATAACTATAGGTAATTTAGTTACATTTTGCTTTGACCTACATCACAAACCATGATTGAACTTTTCAGACGGCCTCTTTATCATTTATTCATTTTAATTTATTGAAGTATAATGACTTTTTATCTCACACAACCGAAGACGGTTATTCTTGGTCACTTTCCCCGCATATTAAAATAAGAACAGAAAATCAATGTATCAAAATTACATGCTCAAAATAAAAAAAGGCCGTCTGAAAATATTTTTCAGACGGCCTTTTCATGTATGCCTTTTATTGGCTGATGTCTTCCAGCGTACGACCTTTGGTTTCTTCACCCAATACCAAGATTACCACCACAATCAGCAGCATAACCAGCGCAAACATCATAAAGATATTGCCGAAACCGCCGCTGTTGCCCACCATCGTCGCCACTACCATGGGCGCGAGTATGCCGCCGACGCGGCCGATGGCGCCTGCCCAGCCGGATGCGAAGGCACGGAAGCGCAAGGGGTAGAGTTCGGGGGTGTAGGTGTACAAAACGCCCCATGCGCCCAAGTTGAAGAAGGACATCAGGCTGCCCCAAATCATGACTTCGGCTGCAGTTGTACTTTGCCCGAAAAACCATGCGCACACGGCGCAAGCGGCCAGAAAGCCTGCCAGCGTTGCTTTGCGGCCGATTCTTTCCACCAAAGCCGCGGCGGCAATATAGCCGGGCAGTTGCGCCACAATCATCACCAGCACATATTCAAAGGTTTTGACCACGGTATTGCCCTGCTCGACCAGCAATTTGGGCAACCAAGTGAAAATGCCGTAATACGAAAACACGATGCCGAACCAAACCAGCCACAGCATCAGCGTGCGCCGTGCAAACGGATGTTGCCAAAGTTGGATGAAGCGGATGCGTTCGCGCGGGGCGGCCGGTGCGGCAACGGCTTCTGTCGGCGGCGTTATGCCCGATTGAATTTCCAGCGCGGATACCAAACGGTGCGCCTCGTTGGTTTTGCCGCGGGAAAGCAGGTAAGGCACGGATTCGGGAACGAATTTCAACACCAACGGCACATAAAACAGGGGCAAGGCGCCGAATAAAAACGCGCTGTGCCAGCCGGTTTGCGGAATAAAGAAATAAGACACCAGCGCGGCAGAGAGCCAGCCCAAGCCCCAAAAGCTTTCCAGCAATACAATAAAACGGCCGCGTACTTTCGGCGGCGCATATTCGCTGACCAGCGACACGGCGACGGGCAGTTGGCCGCCCAAACCGACGCCGACAAAAAAAAGCGGCACACCAGCAAAACCGTCAAATCAGGCGCAAGCGCGCACAAACCTGTGGCAATGCTGTACACCACCATTGTGCCGGCAAAAACGGTTTTCCGTCCGAACCTGTCCGCCAGCCAGCCGCTAAATACCGCGCCCAGAGCCATGCCGACGAAGGCAATGCTGACAATCCAACCCAACTGCGCCGGAGCCAGCGCCCAATCTTTGCCCAAAGCCGGCAATACAAACGACACCAAGCCTGTATCCATGGCATCAAACAGCCAGCCTATGCCGACCAACACCAAAAGTTTGTAATGGAAGCGGGAGGGCGGCAGATTGTGCAGCCGCGTCAGAATATCCATAACTTCTTTCCTTTGTTTGTGTATGATTGAATTGGATTTTATAAATAACTGCTTTAGTTTCAGCGACAAACCCCAAATAGAGCATTATGTCGATTTTAACATTTATACAATATGCAAAGAATAGGAAGCGCGCGTTTTTTGGCTATTTTTGAATATCTTAATCTCGACGATAAACCGCATACCCTATTGAAACATGAAACAAGAAATCACTTCAGGCCGTCTGAAAGTTGATGATCTGGTTTTCAGACGGCCTGCCGTTTTTTGCAAAGGCTTCATGCTTGGGTTATGATGTTTATTTGTAATATGTAAACAGATGATTGCCTGTTTTTACATAACAGGCCGTCTGAACAACGGAGAACGATATGAATGCGGTTGTAATTGCGGTCATCATCATGCTTGTGCTGTCTTTATCGCGCGTGCATGTGGTGCTCAGCTTGGCTGTCGGCGCGTTTGTCGGCGGCTTGGTGGCCGGTATGCCTTTGGAGAATGTAACCAACACGGCCGGCGATGTGGTGCAGCAAGGGATTATTCCTGTTTAACGAAGGACTGAAAGGCGGGGCGCAAATTGCGCTGTCTTATGCCATGCTCGGCGCGTTTGCCATGGCCATCACGCATTCCGGCCTGCCGCAACAGCTCGCCGGCGTGATTATCCGCAAGCTCAACGGCGGCGAAGGCAATGCGAAAGGCGAAGGCGCGGTCAAATGGCTGCTGCTGGCGATTATTTTGTGCATGGGCGTGATGAGCCAAAACGTTGTGCCGATTCATATCGCGTTTATTCCGATGATTATTCCGCCGCTGCTGTTGGTGTTCAACCGTTTGAAACTCGACCGCCGCTTGGTGGCCTGCGTGATTACGTTTGGCTTGGTAACGACTTATATGTTCCTGCCTTACGGTTTCGGCTCCATCTTCTTGAACGACATCATGTTGGGCAATATCCGCTCGGCAGGCATGGACACCAGCGGCATCAATGTGATGCACGCAATGGCGATTCCGGCTTTGGGCATGGTGTCCGGCTTGCTGCTGGCCTTTTTGCACTACCGCAAACCGCGTATTTATCAAAACAATACCACTGACACGGAAGACAACCGTGCGGCAGTGCAACAACAAGAGCCTTCAACCTATCGCAGCTTGGTGGCGGCCGTGGCGATTGCCGTGTGTTTTGCCATTCAGCTTTTCGTATGATGGTTCGCTGGTATTGGGCGCTATGTTGGGCTTTGCCGTGTTTATGATGTTGGGCGTGATGAACCGCTCCGCCGCCAGCGATGTGTTCGGCGAAGGCATCAAAATGATGGCGATGGTCGGCTTTATTATGATTGCGGCACAAGGTTTCGCCGCCGTAATGAACGCAACCGGCGAGATTCAGCCTTTGGTCGAACACAGCATGGCTTTGTTCGGCGGCAATAAAGGCATGGCCGCATTGACCATGTTGTGCGTCGGCTTGCTGGTGACCATGGGCATCGGCTCGTCCTTCTCGACTTTGCCGATTATCACCGCGATTTATGTGCCTTTGTGCATGAGCTTGGGCTTCTCGCCTATGGCGACCGTCGCCATCGTCGGCACGGCAGGTGCGCTGGGCGATGCAGGCTCCCCCTGCTTCCGACTCGACACTCGGCCCGACCATGGGTTTGAACGCCGACGGTCAGCACGACCACATCCGCGATTCGGTTATCCCGACTTTTATCCACTACAATATCCCGCTGATGGCTGCCGGCTGGATTGCCGCGATGGTGCTGTAATATGAGCGATATTCAGGAATTGGAACACCGCGTCACGGAGCTGGAAATTCAGACGGCCTTGCAGGAAGATTTAATCGGCAGTCTGAACGACACCATCGCCAAGATGCAGCAGGCTTTGGATTTGCAGCAAGGCCAGCTGCGGCTTCTGTATCAACGGATGCAGGACAAAGGCGCAAACGGCGAACGCGAACCGTACAGCCTGCGCGACGAGATTCCGCCGCATTATTGATAAACTAAAAAAAGGGCGTGTTGGATACATGCCCTTTTCTTTCATAACAAAGGCCGTCTGAAAGTCAATCAAGCTTTCAGACGGCCTTTTAAACAATCAAACCTTACAAACAAGCCAATTCGTTGGCCATTTGCTGCTCGACGGTTTCACGTTGGCGGATAAGTTTGCACTCGCTGCCGTCAACCAATACTTCCGCCGCACGGTTGCGCGTGTTGTAGTTGCTCGCCATGCTTGAGCCATACGCACCGGCGCTGCGGATAAGCAGCAAATCCCCTTCTTCGCAGGCGATGGTGCGGTCTTTGCCGAGAAAGTCGCCGGTTTCGCAAATCGGGCCGACGATATTGGCCGTCAGAGGCTCAATGTCTTTGGTTTCGACCGCTTCAATGTGATGATAGGCATCATAAAGCGCCGGACGCATCAAATCGTTCATCGCCGCATCGACCATCACAAAGTTTTTCTCTTCGCCATGTTTGACGAATTCGACTCGCGTCAACAACGCGCCTGCATTGCCGACCAAACTGCGGCCTGGCTCGAGAACCAGTTTCAGACGGCGTGTACCCATCAGTTTTTGAACTTCTTTGGCATACGCGCCCAAATCAGGCACATTTTCGTCTTGGTAAACAATGCCGACACCGCCGCCCAAGTCCAAGTGTTCCAACACAATGCCTTCGTCTGCCAGTTGGTCGACCAAGGCCAAGATACGTTCGCAGGCCTCGACAAGCGGGCTGAGGTCGGTCAGTTGCGAGCCGATATGGCAGTCGATACCGACGATTTTCAAATGGCTTTGTCGGGAAGCATGACGATAGGCCTCAAGCGCATCGGCATAGGCAATACCGAATTTATTGGCTTTCAGGCCGGTGGAGATATAAGGATGGGTTTTAGCATCGACATCAGGGGTTGACGCGCAGGGAAACCGGAGCGACTTTACCCAAACGCGCGGCAACTTTCTGAATGCGGTCAATTTCGGGAATGCTCTCCATATTGAAGCATTTCACGCCTGCATTCAGCGCAAACTCGATTTCTGCTTCACTCTTGCCCACACCGGAAAAAATCGTTTTCGCCGCATCGCCGCCTGCCGCCAAAACACGCGCCAACTCGCCGCCGGACACAATATCAAAACCGCTCCCCAAAGAAGCAAAGTGCTTGATGATGCTCAGGTTGCCATTCGCTTTCACTGCGTAGCAGACAAGCGGATTCAAAGCGGCAAACGCGGTTTGGTAGTTTTCAAATGCCTCGGTCAGCGCAGATTTGCTGTACACATAAAGCGGCGTACCAAACTCTTCGGCAAGGTGTGTATAGGGGAGTTGTTCGCAGAATAAGGTCATGTTTGTGAAGTCTTTTTTAATCGTTGGTTTGAGTGGTCGGTTCTTTGGCCGTATCGAATTTCAAGCCGGTTTGAATCACGCCGAAGCGCGCCTTGTCGCCTTCTTTGGGCAGGTAGAGATCGCCTTTATAGCCGCAGGCAGAGAGCAGCAGAGCCGTTGTCGCTGCAAAAAATACGCCGTATTTCATCAGTAAAACTTTCTTCATCATTACGAATGTGGCAAGATTCGGTATCTTAAACAAAAACCACACAAAAAGCCATGATGACCGAAAGCGAATTCATCCGCATGAGCGAAGAATTGTTCGAACATATCGAAGACCAAATCGACGAAAACGGCTGGGATTTCGACTGCCAGTTTGCCGGAAACGTACTGACCATCGAAGCCGAAACGGCACGCAAATCATCGTCAACCGCCATACGCCCAACCAAGAATTGTGGATTGCCGCCAAAAGCGGCGGCTACCATTTCGCCGAGCAAAACGGCAAATGGCTGGCAACACGCGACAGCCGCGATTTCTACGACGTTTTAAACGAAGCACTGAGCGAGGCTTCGGGCGAAGCAGTTGAGATTGCGGAATTGTGATTCAGTCTTCAAATATCCCTAGCTAAAAATCTATTTACCTCAAAGGACACCCAAATGCCCCTACTAGACAGTTTCAAAGTCGACCACACCCGTATGCACGCCCCTGCCGTACGCGTGGCAAAAACCATGACCACGCCAAAAGGCGACACCATTACCGTGTTTGACCTGCGTTTCTGCATTCCCAACAAAGAAATCCTGCCTGAAAAAGGCATTCACACGCTGGAACACCTGTTCGCAGGCTTTATGCGCGACCACTTAAACGGCAACGGCGTTGAAATCATCGACATTTCCCCGATGGGTTGCCGCACCGGTTTCTATATGAGCCTCATCGGCACGCCCGACGAGCAAAAAGTAGCCGATGCATGGCTCGCTTCAATGCAGGATGTTTGACCGTTCAAGACCAAAGCAAAATCCCCGAGTTGAACGAATACCAATGCGGTACTTACCTGATGCACTCGCTTGCCGAAGCACACAAAATCGCCCAAAACGTTTTGGCACGCAAAATAGCCGTCAATAAAAATGAAGAGCTGACATTGGATGAAAGCCTGTTGAACGCTTAATCCGCCATGACAGTAAAGGCCGTCTGAAACTCTATATGACAAGTTTCAGACGGCCTAAGACCTTTTATTCCAATTTTCAACCTTTCAGCCATAGTTTTACACCGCCTAAAAATAAGTTGGCGGTTGCTGACAGTGTACATAGTATAATTACACTTTAAACAAACAACCTGATTCTATTGCCTTTATGAAACCGTTTTTCTGCAAAACCGCCATTGCCCTCAGCCTGACCCTCCCCGCCGCCGCCAACGCTGCCGAGTATGTCTGCAATGTTGAAGGCATCACTGTTTATGCTTCATACCAGATCAATGACGCCTGTCGCATAGTTGAAACAAACAATGTAACAGAAAACAGCGTCGTTGCGATTCCAGGCGACACTCCGGTTTTAAAAACGGTACAAACAACAGAATTCAAAGCATCTACCGCTGACTACGTTCATGCTTCTCAAGCAACGCCTGCGGTACAAACCCCAGTCGTTGTTACTCGAAATGAATACAGTGTTCCCGCACCTATTTCCATTCCGATGGCACAAACTCGACAAGCTGTGCCTACGAATAAAACCATTGCAGACAGCGTAATCATTTCCAACAATACGCCTGTTTTGGAAACACCAGCCGTTGCAAAACCTGAAAACTATGTTGTCGATACTGCTGTCCACAACACAACTCCTGTCGTACAAACGCAGACGACTGCTGCTCAAGAGGACAACACTATTGTTCCTCCAACGCTCGCCGCGCAAACCCAACCTACCATTGCAGCCGACAAAGCCATTGCAGACAGCGTAATCGTTCCCAACAATACGCCTACTCTGGAAGCGCCACCCACAATAAAAGCTGAAGACTATGTTGCCGACACTACTGTCCGCAATACAACTCCTGTCGTACAAACTCAGTCTAGTGCGACCCAAACAGAAAACAGTGTTGTTCCTGTAATGCTTGCCGCACAAGCCCAACCTACTGCTCTGAGGTCAGACCATTGGACAATGCAACCCGTTGTACCTGCAATCCAAATTCCACAAGAGATTATTCAGAACTCGGCAGCTCAGCCGCAAACTTCAACCACCCAAAATAACCAAACGGTAACAGCTCAGGATGAAGCGCTCGATAAAACACCTGCCAAAGTCGAGACTAAGCGCAAAGGCAAAACTTATGCCAAAACCTCCTCTCGACGCAAAGCCAAGGTCAACCGTAGCTAAAACAGCCGTTGTCCGTGCATCCGAAGAACAAGCAGCCAAACCTATTGCCACAGCTTCGGCCGAACCAAGCACGCCGGCAACTGCCACTCCGGTAGAACATGGCAAAACCACTGTCCCAACACCTTTCCCACAAGCATACAAACCGGCAGCCGACATTTTGCTGGATAAAGGAAATAATGACAGCGATATCAAAATTCTGCCGAATGTACCGATTACCAGCGTGACCAACACAGCCGAAGCTGCCAATCCGCGCCTCAATATTACCCTGCGCAACCGTCAGAACAAATCACGCAGTTCTTCATACAGCAAATACAAAGCCCCTGTTATCCGTACTGCTCCTGTAGTTACGCCGGCTCCTAAGCCAAGCCCTAAAGAAACCCGCAAACAGATATTGCAGACCGAAGTACGCAATGAACAGGCTGCTATTACCCGCCTTCAAACACAGCTGAATGCGGCCAAACAAAAAGGCGACCAGATTAAAATCCAACAACTGACCCGTACCATCAACGCCCGTAAAGCGAATATCCGCGCTATTCAAGGCGAGATGTCTCGTTGATTGTTTTTTTGATACCAAAAGGCCGTCTGAAAATATTTTCAGACGGCCTTTTTAATCACGTAAACCTTTTTTATTCAATAGACAAATACTTTATCTAAAATCACGCCAAAGTACATTTCTTCACATCCCTACCCTCGTGCGCCATTACTTCTTCTATCCAATCAGCGATATTTTGCCAATAATATTGCGGCTTTTCAGACGGCCTATCAGTCTGAGTACCTTCATCATTCAACACAACGGGAATACCCTGCTCTGCACCGGCTTCAAGCACAATCCAGATACTGCCTTCATGGGTATCGGCACGGGCTACTTGATGTTCATACGCCCAGCCAACCGCAGCTTGTCCGCCATTTTGCACAGACTGCATCGCCAGAGATAATGGATGAAAGCAGGTATCTACATTGTTGTCGAGCAGTCACAACCAAAGTTGCACCATGCGTTCCTAACGCTTGCGCGGCATGAAAGACTGGGGAGTTGTGCAGATTGGCGATAAAGTCAAACGGCATCGCGGCGTGATGGTTCAGCACATTGTCTGCCATTTTTTCAAATACGGATGGCGAAGAAAACGGCGTACCGAGAAAAACAGCGCAATCAGAACGAATTTCGCACTGCTCTTTCAGTTGCCCTGCACCAAGCGCGGCAATCAAACTCAAGCGGCTGAGGCGGCGGGTATCTATACCGCTTTGCTGCTTTAAGGTTTGTTTGAGAATTTTACCGCCGGTACCGGCGTCAGTATCAAAACGCACGGCGGCGGTAATACGGATATTAGGATTTACGGTTGCCATTGCCATACCAAAGATGTGTTGCTGCCGCCAAAACCAAACTGATTGGCCAAACAGAAAAAGCCGCCTTCTCGTGAAGCCGCGCACTCGGAAAAACGAATTTCCCGCCCCTGATAATCGCTGCTTCCGCCTTGTTTTAAAGCGGATAAAAGCAAAGCTGTTTCAAGGGCTGCCGTTGCGCCAAGCGTGTGTCCGATTTGCGGTTTGAACGCCATCAGAGGCGGCAGTGTACCGAATATATTTTCCAGTGCGGCCAATTCGGCGGCATCGCTGTCAGCCGTGCCGATGCCGTGTGTTTTAACGGCTGCAATGCTTCAGGAGCGATGCCTGCAACATCCAAAGCCCGACGCATCACCTGTTCTTGCGCTTGGCCATCGCTTTGAATCAGGTCATTGCCTGTATTGGCGGCGTGTCCGATAAGTTTCAGACGACCTGAAGAAGATTCGGGAGCAGCGGAAGATAAGGCAAGTGCGGCAACACCTTCGCCTAAAATCAAACCGTTTCCGCCAAAAGACCGATACTGCTCGGCCAGCAAACCCAAGCTGTGAAAATGCAGCAAAGTCAGCCGGTTGAGGTTTTCAATACCAAGCACAAAGGCACGCTCCGCCCCGCCGCACAAACAATTGTCCGCCTGAATCAGCGCATGAGCAGATGAAGTGCAGGCAGTAGCGAAACTGAAAATTTGCCGATTGCCGCTGCGCCGGCGCAAATCTTCGGCGAGATAAAGCAAATTGTGTTCTTCTTCCGCCCTATTGCCCGCAAAATGGCGGTTTTCATATTCGGAAATGGAGTAGGAACTGGAACCGATAAACACCGGCGCATCATGCCAGCTTTCGGACGGCCAGCCTGCATTTTCGGCAGCTTGTCGCAAATGTTGTTCGGCAATATCCGCAAATTCCTTCCGCCCCAAACTGTCGCCGGCAAATGCACGAAAATAAGCAGCCTGCTGTGGCTGGTTTAAAAACGTATAAGACACCGCATCAGGCCGTCTGAAATCCGTTTGCGGATTCAAGGCAGAAGTGGCCGCTGTACCGTAAACCCAACTCACGCGCCATGCTCCGCACGGATAAACGCCGCCAAATCGCGTACGCACATCATATGTTTGCGCACCATCCGGTCGCCCTGCAGACGCACTTGGAAATACTGTTGCAAGGCAACGCTGATTTGCAGTGCATCAAGCGAATCTAAACCGACCGGACTGTCATCGCCAAACAAAAGTGCATCGTCGGTGAAATCATCCATATCCACATCGTCGGCCTTATCAGCCTCTTGCACGATTAACTTTTTCAATTCCGCTTCCAGCTCGTGCTCGGCCAGTGTAAAGGTGTAAGACATTTTTAAACTCCCATTTTTATATCATGAAGCAACTAGCTTGTTTTAGCGAAACTCGCTACGCTCGTTTTCAGACGGCCTGAACTTTATGCAAAATCACCCCAAAGCGTCTGCATGGCGGCAATGGCCGCAAGTGAGGCGGTTTCGGTACGCAACACCCGTTTTGCCAAGCGTAACGGATTGAAAACCGGCATCAAATGCCTGCTGCTCTTCCTTCTCCGTCCAGCCGCCTTCCGGACCGACCATAAACACGACCTTACCGGATTGCGGCCGAACATCGCTCAATTTTTGTGCGCGATTCAAGCTCATTAACAGTTTGGTCGTTTCCTGCGGCAACTGTTGCAGAGCCTGTGCATAAGTCGTCAGCGGCAAAACCTTCGGCACAATATTGCGGCCGCTTTGTTCACACGCCGAAACGACGATTTCCTGCCAACGCGCCACCCGCTTTTCAGCGCGTTCGCCGCTCAAGCGGACGACACAGCGTTCGCTGATGACCGGGCGGATTTCTGCCACGCCCAATTCCACGCTTTTCTGCAAAGTGAAATCCATGCGCTCGGCGGCGGATACCGCCTGTACCAACGTAATGTTCAGCGGCGATTCGTTGTCCGTTGCCTCTTCACGCAGAAATCCGCACGCTGGCGCGGCGTTTTTCCAAAACTTCGGGCAAAGCCGGATATGCCTTGCCATTGCCGTTGAACAACACGATTTCTTCCGTGTTTTTCACGCGCAATACATTCAGATGGCGCACCACATTATCGGGCAATTCGACCACGCTGTCGGGGCTTAAGGCAAAATCAACATAAAATCGGGGCATGGTTTCCTGCTTTATTCATGTATATAATTTGAACTTTCGTGAACGAAGTTGAAACACGGCGGCATACACTTGCCTGCCTGATTTCGATTTCATCCACTATAATTTGAAAACTTCCTGAATTTTAATCCACTGTCACGCAAAACTGCAAAAACAAGGATACGCCGTGCTATACCGTTTACAGAAAGTCGTCCGCCACATCGCCCAAACCGAAGTCATGCCGCGTTTTCTGAACACGCCGTCACGACGCAAGGAAGACGGCTCGGTTTTGAGTGAAGCAGATTTGGCCGCACAAACCGCTTTTGCCGCCGCCCTGCCCTTATTGGAGGATTGTCCGATGCTGGGCGAGGAGATGAGCGTTCAGGAGCAAACCCGTTTGTGGAACGAACATTCAGACGGCCTGTGGATTGTCGATCCCATCGACGGCACAAACAACTTCGTCAACGGTTTGCCGCATTTTGCCGTATCCGTCGCACTGGTTAAAAACGGCCACGCCGAATTGGGCGTGATTTACAATCCGGTCAGCGGCGAATGTTTCTACGCCGAACGCGGCAAAGGCGCATTTCTCAACGGTACGCCGCTGCCGCTGCGTTCGGAAAACAAAAAACTCAACGAATCCATTGCCGGCGTGGAAATCAAATACCTGCGTTCGGGCAAACTCGCCAGCCGCATGAATACCCTTGCCCCATTCGGCACAATCCGCAGCATGGGCAGCAGCACGCTCGATTGGTGCTACCTTGCCAGCGGCCGCTACGATATTTACATCCACGGCGGACAAAAGCTGTGGGACTACGCTGCCGGCGCATTGATTTTTGAAGAAGCCGGCGGCTGCCTGACCACTTTGGAAGGCGACGATTTTTGGAGCGGCGAACATGTATTCAAGCGTTCCGTCATCGCCGCATTGCAACCCGAGCTGTTTCAGCAATGGGTGAAATGGATTCGAGAAAATCAGTAAAAATACCGTTTATCTTCAAAAAATCACGATTATCTTGCAACTTATTGAAATTATTTCACTTCTTAACAGCATTTAATACTAAAAACGGTAGAATATTAATCGCTGACACAACACCGCTCTTTCATCCCTTTTGGGCGGTGCAGCAAGTAAGACGTTTTCCCGCAATGTATTGGCCATTCATACTTCTCCCTTAGTATGAATGGTTTTTTTTATCTGCAAAAACAGCTCAGGCCGTCTGAACGTTCAGACGGCCTGTTTACACTACTATTTGAAAAACTGTCCGCAACACGCCTTAAACTTTTTGTCCGAACCGCACAAACAAGGCTGTTTCATCGTCGGCAAAGCAACGGTCGGATCAATAAAGTACCAACGCCCGTCTATTTTCACAAACGCCGACAATTCATGATGGCACTCAGTTTGCCCGTTCTCTTCAAAATACGCCTCAAATTCGACCAAAGCATGCAGCTTGCCAAACGGCACATGACGGATAACCTTCAATCCCGACCACTGCGTCTGCTTACTCCATGCCGCCAAATCCTGCTTGTCCAACAAATTCTGCTGCGCAGGGACAGTCGTGTCCACGATATAGTCGATTTCCTGCAAAACATACGCGCTGTAACGCGAACGCATCAACTCTTTCCGCCGTCGAGGCCGCCGCCTCCCGCGCATGAAACGGTGCGCAACATTCCGTATAAACGCGCCCCGACTGACAGGGACAAAGTGTAGCCGTCATTCCTAATTACCCGAATAAATCCATTTCAAAATTATAACGCAAACCCGACTCAGGCCGTCTGAAAATGGGCGTAGCGCGTTTCGCTAAAACGAGTGTAACGAGTTTACCAAAACGAGCGTGGAAAGGTTCACTAAAATAAGCAAAGCGGGTTTCGCCAAAACAAACGCAACAATCTGATATAATGCGCCTTTTCGATTTTGACTATCCATGATGACCATTCCCATCCAAAGCATCAGCCGCCTGTTGCCGCAAACCCAATGCCGTGAGTGCGGCTATGAAGGCTGCTTACCCTATGCGCGCGCCCTGTCGGCAGGAGAAGCGCCGGTAAACCTGTGCGCGCCGGGTGGGAGAAACCGTCATGAAAGACATTGCCGACCTATTGGGCAAGCCCTACCTCGCGCCGGCAAAAACACAAATCAAAGCCGTAGCCCTGATTGACGAAGCCGTCTGCATCGGCTGTACCGCCTGCATCCGCGCCTGCCCTGTCGATGCGATTATGGGCGCGTCCAAACTGATGCACACCGTCATCAGCGACGAATGCACCGGCTGCGGCTTATGCGTTACCCCCTGCCCCGTCGACTGCATCGACATGGTTCCCCGTATCGCAGCCCTTCCTGCCGTCCGCACGCCGTTTCAGCACCTCTGCCGAACCGCGCTTTGCCGCCGCCGAACACGCGCAAAGCCGTTTTGAACGCCATACCGCGCGCAAACAGCGCGACGATGCCGAACGCAAAGCCCTGCTGGCGCAACGCGAAGCCGCCGTCAAAGCCAAACAGGCCGCACAGGCACAAACCCAAACAGCCGCACCAAGCGCCGCATTCAACCCCATGGATTTGATTGCCAAAGCCATGGCAAAAGCGCAATCGCAACAGGACAAACTCGTCTCCTCCGACAACCGCGAAGACTTCAAAGCGCGCCAAATCGAAGAAGCCAAAGAACGTGCCGAACTGCGCCGAGCCCAACGTGATGCCAAATACGGCAACGAAGCCGAAAAAGCCGCCGCCATCGAATTTCTGCGCCGCTACAAAGCCGAGCAGGAAGCGGCCAAAGAAGCCCGCTGATTTCCAAAACAACAAACCCATTCCGACCCGATTCAGGCCGTCTGAAAACATTGCACGAAAACCAATAACTTTATGACCACACAAGAATTTCCACACCAGCATACCGCCCATTGCGAAAGCGGTGTGATGTCCACCCTGCTCAAATACCATGGCCACAATTTAGACGAAGCCATGATTTTCGGCATTGCCCATGCGCTGACATTTGTCTGGATGCCGCTGATCAAATTAAACGGCATGCCGCTGGTTTCCTACCGTACCGCGCCGCGCAGCATCATCAAAAACACCTGCAAAGCATTGGGGCTGAAATTATCCGTCCGCAAATTTTCCGACGCACAAAGCGGACAAGCCGCATTGGATGCCGCGCTGTCCTCAGGCAAAGCTGGCCAGGTTTGCAAACCTCCGTCTTCTGGCTGCCCTACTTCCCGCCGCAAATGCGCTTCCATTTCAACGCACACAATCTTTTAGTATACGGCAAAGACGGCAACGACTACCTCATCAGCGACCCCGTATTTGAAACCGTACAACGCTGCGCTGCCGAAGATTTGCAGCGGGCGCGCTTTGCCAAAGGCGTATTGGCGGCAAAAGGCATGATGTACACCTTGGAAGACAACAGGCCGTCTGAAAAAATCATGGCAGACTTGCCCGCCATTATCCGCAAAGCCATACGCAAAAACGCCAAACATATGCTCGCACCGGTCTTTTTCATCGGCGTCAAAAGGCATCCGTACGCTGGCCAAAAAAATCGAATCCCTGCCTGCCAAACAAAACGACAAATACCAAAAACTGTTTCTCGGCCATTTGGTGCGGATGCAGGAAGAAATCGGTACCGGCGGCGCAGGTTTCCGCTACATCTACGCCTACTTCCTCGAACAAGCCGCCCATATCTGCAACGAACCTGCATTTCAGACGGCCTCAGAACAAATGACCGCCATCGGCGACCAATGGCGTCAGTTTGCAGCCATGTGCGTGAAACAGTGCAAAAAACCATCTGAAAACGGCTGCCGCAACATCGCCGAATTTCTGCGCAAAATTGCGGATAATGAAGAAGCATTGTGGCGCGGATTATTGAAATAATCAGGATTTATTCGATCCTGATTAATCTACCGTGAATTATTTTGACATTCAGGTCGTCTGAAAACTAAAAGAAATTAAAAATGCGTTACCTAGCTACTGTCTTATTCTTGTGTTCCGCCTTAACCCATGCCGCGCCTCCGGACGGCTTTGCCTTGGTGTATGATGCCGACGGACACACCAACTTACGAAAAAGCCCTGATTTGAATGCCCAAGTCTTGGCAAAAATTCCCAACGGTACACCGTTGGAATGTATGGAAGAACTCAGTGAAAGCAGGTCGGACTTCTGTTTTGTTCAGCTACAACAGACAAGCGCCGACGATTTCGGCTTTATCCATCGCAGCCGTCTGATATTTCCCGTCTCCGATAAAAGCTTCGTCCGACTGCGCGAACAATCCGGTCGCGACGATACGCTGATTTTGTCCGGTAGCGGACAAAAGGTACACATCATTGCCCGTCGCATCCACCCTAAACGCAGTGATTTCTCGGGTATCAGCAAAGACAAATACACCGCTCGCCTCTATCAAGGCAAACCGTTCTATGGCGTGGACTCTATCATTCCCAAAGTGTATTCGCGCTTGAAAGCATCACGCTAAACGGTCAAACGGTTCCTGCCTCAGAACTGCAAGGACTGTTCTCGCCTGATTTTGCCGCCACTGCACGCAGCAGCAATGTATATCAAGGCTGGGAAGCCTATTACCGCGGCAGTGATAAGACACTTTATCTGTTCGGCAGACAAGGGGCGGACGGCGCTCCCTTCGGCGTCTGCTTTATATTTAAGGACGGCAAATTCCAGCGCCGTTATTTATGGGGTGCTGCGATTTAAATATCGCTCAAATAAGGCCGTCTGAAAACTAAAAGAAATGATAAAAATGCGTTACTTAGCTGCTCTCTTATTATTGTGTTCCACCTTAACCCATGCTGCGCCGCCGGATGGCTTTGCCTTGGTTCATGATGCTGACGGCTATACCAACTTACGCGAAAGCCCCGATTTGAACGCCAAAGTTTTGGCAAAAATTCCCAACGGCACGCCGTTGGAATGTGTAGGCGAAGCCAGCAAAGACAATCCGAATTTCTGTACCTCGCTGTTGCAACAGGCAGCCACCGGCGGTTACGGCTTTATCCACCGCAGCCGTCTGATATTTCCTGCCTCCGACAAAAACTTCGTTACCCTACACGAACACTTCGGTCGCGGTGATACGTTAACTTTGTCCGGCAGCGGACAAACGGTACACATCACTGCCCGCCGTATCCACCCCAAACGCAGCGACTTTTCAGGTACAGCCCCAAATAGTGATACCGCGCCTCTCTATCGGGGCAAACCATTTTACGGCACAGACGGCTCTATTCCGAAAAGCGTATTTGCAATAGAACAGATCACGCTAAACGGTCAAGCAGTTCCTGCTGCCGAACTGCAAGGGCTGTTCTTGCCCGATTTTGCCACCACTGCACGCGGCAGCAATGCGTATGACGACTGGGAAAGCCTATTACCGCCGCAGCGATAAGACGCTTTATCTGTTTAATTCGGTGAATAATGATGCCGGTTCTTTCGGTATGTGTTTCGTATTTAAAGACGGCAAATTCCGACAGCGTTATGTATGGACTGTATCACTATGAATATTCATTAAAGGGCAATTTGGAAGCCATGATTCAAATCCAATCCCTCTCTCACCGTTATCCCAAAGCCGAAACCGCCGCGCTGGACAATGTGTCGTTCGATATTGCCGACGGCGAATGTTTGGGGCTGCTCGGCCACAACGGTGCGGGGAAAACGACGCTGATGTCGCTTTTGGCAGGCTTGCAAGAAGTACGGCAGGGCGAAATTTTGTTTGACGGCAAGCCGTTGCGCCTGTTGAGCCGCAGCGAGCGGCAGAAAATCGGTTTGGTGCCGCAGGATTTCGCGTTTTATCCGCAGCTTTTGGTTTGGGACAACCTGCTGTTTTTCGCCTCGCTTTACAAAGTGCGCGACAAAGGCCGTCTGAATGCGCTGTTGGAACAGACCGACCTGACCGCCCACAAAAACAAAGCGGCGAAGCATCTTTCGGGCGGGCTTAAACGTCGTCTGAATTTTGCCATCGGCCTGATTAACACGCCGCAACTGGTGTTCCTCGATGAAATCACAGTCGGCATCGACCCGCAGTCGCGCCGCTTTATCCTCGACAGCGTGGCGGATTTGACGCGGCAGGGAGTAACGGTGGTCTACACCTCGCACTATCTGTCGGAAATCGAGCAGCTTTGCGACAAAATCGCGCTGCTGCAACACGGCAAGCTGGTGTACCACGGCGGTTTGGACGAGCTTTTAAGCACGCAAACCGGTGTCGTGCGCTTTACCGTCGAACCGCCACTGCCGCCTCAAACGCTGACCGCTTTGGGTGCCAAGCAAGTGGATAGCCGCGGCATGATGGAAACAACGCACGATGCCGCCGCCGTTTACGCCGCCCTGCAACAAAGCGGCGCACAAATCCGCTACTTCCAGCAGGGACACGGTTCGCTGGAAACGTTTTACCTTGATTTCCTGCGCAAAGACGAACCGGCAACAGATAAGCAAAATCCACAATGACGATTTCCTCCCTCCTCAAAGAACTCAAACTGCTCTGCCGCGACCTGCACGGTTTGGCCGTGTTGTTTGTGATGCCCATCGCCTTCATGCTGATTATGTCGTTGGCACTGAGCCGCGACCAAGACCCGCACACCGACAGCCGCATTGCGCTGGTCGGCGCGACAGACGACAGCGTCAATACCACGCTGGCCACCGCGCTGGAGAAAGAACAAATCCATATCACGCTGATGCCGTCTGAAAAACTGACCGACGCGCAAAACGGCCTGCACGACAAGCGTTTCCAACTGGTGCTGCACAACCCGAACGCCGCTTCCGGCAAAATCGCTGATGACAAAGCCCTGCAAATCTATGTACCGCCCGATACCGAGCCTTCATGGCTGGCGGCGGTCAAAGGCGTTTTGCAGCAGCACTACACCCAAACGCGGCTGGACGCTTATTTCGACAACAACGACGGCATCACAAATCGACAATAAAAAACTGCCCCGCTCCATCCGCAAAGACATCCAGAAAAAAGTTGATGAAAAAAACGACGAACAATTCGCCGCCGTGCGCAGCTTTTTAGATAAAAAAATGCTGGAAGAGCATTACCTGAGCGCAGGCAGCGGCACAGTGGAAAAACCCAACGCCGTACAGCACAGCGTCCCCGCATGGCTGATTTTTCGGTATGTTTTTCATTATGATACCGCTGTCGAACGTCATGGCGCTGGAACGCCAGACCAACACCATCACCCGCCTGCGCCTCGCCCGCGCCTCCGCGTCCGGCCTGATTGCCGCGAAACTTGTCCCCTATTTCCTGATTAACCAGCTTCAGTTTATCGGAATGCTGCTGCTCGGCCGCTACCTGCTGCCCGAAATCGGCGTACCCGCCCTCATACTCAACGGCAGCCTTATTCCCTACGCGCTGCTGTCCGCCGCCGTCAGCGCCGCCGCGCTCGGCTACGCGCTGTTAATCAGCGTCTGCGCCAAATCCACCGAACACGCCGTCGTCCTCGGCGGCGGCGGCATTATCCTGATGGCGGCAATCGGCGGCATTATGGTGCCCGCACACGTCATGCCCGAAACCATGCAGCAACTCACTTGGATTTCCCCGATGGCTTGGGGCTTGAAGGCTTTTCAGGAATTGCTGCTCAACCGCAGCGGACTGGACGGAATCGGCCGTTATCTGCTTTTATTGTCTGCATTCTCTTTTGCCACGCTGACTGCTGCCGTATTGGTTTATCGTAGGCAGTTGCAGACGCAGGTTAGGTTTTAAACGTTTGTCTGCCCTAAGTAGAAAACTTATTTCTCAAAACCATTCCTATAAAACTTCAGGCCGTCTTGAAAATATCTTTCAGACGGCCGGATGCCTGATGTGCTATGGATTGTTTCAATAACAAAATACTCAATAAAATCCTAAAATCCAAACGAAAAAAAACCTGCTTTTTTCAAAGCAGGTTTTCATATTTGGTGGGTCGTGAGCGATTCGAACGCTCGACCAACGGATTAAAAGTCCGCTGCTCTACCGACTGAGCTAACGACCCGATAAGCTGTGCATTATAGGGACGGATCACACAGCTGTCAACACCTTTTTGAAACTTTTTTATTCGACGACGATTTTCGGGAAGCGGCTGCTGAAGTCTTTACCTTTATCGGCAATGGCCAGCGCGATTTGGAAGGCGGCTTCAGTGTAGATGTCGGCGATGGTTTGGTTGTTTTCAAACAAGGCCGAAGATGTGCCGCTGTCCATAGCTTCGCGTACAGGCAGGCTCAACGGAAGCTGGCCGAGCAACGGTACGTTCAAACGCTCTGCCAGGTTTTTACCGCCTTCTGCGCCAAAGATTGCTTCGGCATGGCCGCAGTTGGAGCAAATATGGACAGACATGTTTTCCAAAACGCCCAAAATCGGGATATTGACTTTGTTGAACATATCCACGGCTTTACGTGCATCAATCAGGGCGATATCTTGAGGCGTGGTGACGACAACGGAGCCGGTCACGGGGATTTTTTGCGACAGGGTCAATTGGATATCGCCGGTACCGGGCGGCAGGTCGATGAAGAGATAGTCGACATTGTCCCACTCGCTTTGGAACATCAGCTGTTGCAAGGCTTGGCTGACCATCGGGCCGCGCCAAACGACGGCTTGGTCGGTATCGACCAGGAAACCGATAGACATTACTTGAATGCCGCTTTCGGCTTCAACGGGAATCAGTTTTTTGTTTTGTTGGTCGGGTTTGCGGTCTTGTACGCCGAGCATGGTGGGCTGGCTTGGGCCGTACAGGTCGGCATCGAGTACGCCGACGCGCGCGCCCATTCTGGCCATTGCGGTGGCAAGGTTGGCAGTGGTCGTTGATTTGCCGACACCGCCTTTGCCGGATGCAACGGCAATAATGTTTTTCACGCCTTTGATGGTTGTCACGCCGGGTTGGACTTTGTGCGTACCGATTTCGGTATCGATACTTAAGTGGATATGCGTGTCGCCGGTATGTGCCATGACGGCTTCTTGGAGGGCGTTGGCAATGTCTGCGGCGATATGGGCAACTGGGAACGCGAATTTCAGGCCGATATGCAGGCCGTCTGAACGCTCTTCAAGGAGTGTAACGGCTTTTTCGCTGCCTAAGGTGCGCATTGTATGGGGAATCAATACGGCATCGAGTGCGGTTCGGATGGCTGGGATATTCATAATCTGCCTCTTGAATGTGGGAAATTGTTTATGTGCGCGATTTGTTGTGCGACAAATCTGCCGAATTATACCCTTGAACGCCACGCAAGGGATACGCCCGAAAAACTTCAGGCTGCCTGAAACATCGGGCAGCCTGAAAAAAGGGTCAACTAAAACGCGGCCTTATTCGCTCAAGAGCGCAATGTCGGCAACTGCGTTCATTTGTTCTGCCAAGCGGTTCAGCAGGTTCAAACGGTTTTGCTTCACGGCTGCATCTTCAGCCATTACCATCACGCCGTCGAAGAATGCGTCGACTTGCGGTTTGACGGAAGCCAGCTCGGACAAAGCGGTTTGGAAATTGCCTTCGGCAACGGCGGCGGAGAATTTTCGGCTGCAAACCTTGCGCGGCGGCGTACAGGGCTTTTTCTTCGTCCTGTTGCAGCAGGCTTTCGTTAACTGCGCCCAACTCGGCATCGGCTTTTTTCAGCAGGTTTTGCACGCGTTTGTTGGCTGCGGCCAATGCGGCGGCTTCAGGCAGCTGTTTGAACGCGGCAACGGCCTGCAGTTTGGCCACTACGTCGTCCAAACGGCGCGGCTGTTTCGCCAATACGGCGGCAACGATGTCTTGCGGATAATCGTTTGCAGCAACACGGCCAAACGCGCCTGCATGAAGTCGGCGGTTTCAGACGGCGTTTTCTCGTTGAGCAAACCTTGCGGGAAGCTGTTGAAGGCCGCCTGAATCAGTTCGTTTACGTCCAAACCGTACTGCATCAGCATACGCAAAATACCCAATGCGGAGCGGCGCAGGGCGTATGGGTCTTTGTCGCCGGTCGGAATCAGACCGATGCCCCAAATGCCGACCAAGGTTTCCAGTTTGTCGGCCAAAGCAACGGCGGTTGCCACTTTGCCCTCTGGCAGGTTGTCGCCGGCAAAGCGCGGTTGGTAGTGTTGCTCGATGGCTTCGGCGATTTCTTCGGTTTCGCCGTCCAAGCGGGCATAGTATTTGCCCATCGTGCCTTGCAATTCGGGGAACTCGCCGACCATTTCGGTTACCAAGTCGGCTTTAGCCAAACGCGCGGCGCGTTCGGCTGCGGCGGCATCCGCGCCCAACGCTTTGGCGATATGGGCGGCAATGCTTTGCAGGCGTTCAATACGCTCGGCTTGCGAACCGATTTTGTTGTGGTAAACCACGCTGGACAATTTCGGCAGGCGGCTTTCCAAGGTCGCTTTTTGGTCTTGTTTGTAGAAGAACTCGGCATCAGACAGGCGCGCGCGCAAAACGCGTTCGTTGCCTTGGATGATGTGTGACGGATCTTCGGTTTGCAGGTTGGACACCAGCAGGAAGCGGTTCATCAGCTTGCCGTTTTGATCGAGCAGCGGGAAGTATTTTTGGTTTTGCTGCATGGTCAGAATCAAGCATTCTTGCGGGCACGGCGAGGAAGTGTTCTTCAAAACCGGCTTCCAATACCACAGGCCATTCGACCAATGCAGTCACTTCGTCCAACAATGCTTCATCGGCGGCAACGGTCGCGTTCAGACGGCCTGCCTGCTCGTTCAAGGCCGTCTGAATGGCGGCTTTGCGTTCGGCAAACGATGCTTCCACTTTGCCTTGCTCGCGCATTTGTGCGGCGTAGCTGTCGGCATTTTCAATGGCGATTTCGCCGCTGGAGAGGAAGCGGTGACCCAATGTTTTGTTGCCGCTTTGCAGGCCCAAAACGCTGACGTTTACGATGTCGCCGCCATGCAGCACAATCAGGCTGTGTACAGGGCGCACGAAGGTAAATGTGCTGCTGCCCCAACGCATGACTTTAGGAATCGGCAGTTTTTTCACTGCGGCATTGATGATGTCTTCCAAAAGCTCGCCCAACGGTTTGCCGGTTTGGACGTACTCGTAGGCGTACACGTCTTGCTTGCCGTCGTTGACGATGGTCAGGTCTTCGATTTTCGCACCTGCACCGCGCGCAAAACCTTCCAAAGCCTTAGTCGGCACACCGTCTTTCATGGCATTCGCCACGGCCGGGCCTTTTTTCACGATTTTTTGATCGGCTTGAACGGCTTTCACGTTTTTGACTTGAACGGCCAAACGGCGCGGAGAAGCGTAGGCAGTGTATTCGGCTGCACCGTCAATCAGTTGCGCTTTTTCCAAGCCTTCGGCAACGGAAGCGGCAAAATGGTTGCCCAAATTATTGAGGGCTTTTGGCGGGAGTTCTTCAGTGAGAAGTTCGATTAAAAGGGTTTGGGTTGTCATGTGCTTATCGTTAAATAGGTTTGGCATCTGAAACGGCATGATGCGGTTTTCAGATGCAAGGTTAATTGAATTGACGGCGATTTTATCATTTTCAGACGGCCTGTGGCTGTCTTTCACAAACAATTTGCCCGATTTTCAAGCCACTTCGCCCGCAACGGCTTCAATTTGCGGCGCGGATATACGGCAAACCGCTGGTTTCGTCGTATTCGGGAATGTCCTTTCCGGCAAACAGCGCACCGGCCAAACGCACGGCTGCGCCGGTCACGGCCGGGGAAATCATAAAGCCGTGGCGGAACAGGCCGTTGACTTCAATCAGGCGGCGGTCGCGGTTGAAGCGGATTTCGGGGTTGTGGTGGTTTAAAGTCGGGCGCAGGCCGGTGGCCAGTTCCAAAAGGTTCGCCTCGCCAAATGCCGGATGCACGGCGTACAGCGCGGACAAAAGTTCCAAACCGGAACGCACGCTGGCCGGCGCTTGGCTTTCGCTTTCAATTTGGGTCGCACCAATCACAAAAATATGGTTTTCCTTCGGCGCGATATACAAAGGATAGCGCGGATGCAGCAGGCGCACGGGGCGGGACAGCTCGATTTCGGGTGCGTAAACGCGCGCCACTTCACCGCGTATGCCGCGTAAAACACTTTCAGACGGCCTGTTCCACGCGCTCTTTGCACCATAACCGCGGCAGTCGATGACCCAATCGTATTGCGCCGCCAAATCTTCGACTTCACGTTCGCACGACCAATGGCACGCTACATTCATCGATTCCAAACGCATCGGCAAGCGCATTCAATACTTGCCGTCCGTCCAGCTGCCCTTCAGTCGGCAGATACAGGCCGTCTGAAAACCGCCCTGCCAGTTGCGGCTCGTTTGCCGCGATTTCATCCGCGTTCCAACGTATGGTTTCATGTTCCGCCACGCCGCCGCGCTTCAAATGACGGGCAAACTCGGCAGAAAGCGGCTTGTCCTGCGTGTGCCAAACAATCAGGCTGCCGTTTTCCTGCATCATCACCGGCGTATTCAGACGGCCGACAATCGCGCGCCAAAGCGCAATACTTTGTTTGCCCAAACGGATGACTTCGGGCGTTGCCTCCACCGCTTCGGCAGACGGCGCCAACATGGCCGCGGCAACATAAGCGGCGGCTTGCGCGCCGTCGCGTTCGCCTTTCTCAAACAAATCGACCGAAATGCCCTGCTCTGCCAGTTGGAACGCCATCAGACGGCCAGAAAGACCGCCACCGAGTACCGCAACCTTAGACATCAGTTTCTCCTTGTTTTTAATATATAAATAAGCAGCATATTTTAGAACTTGTTTTGCTGTATCACAATATCGACAGAAAACAAGAACTGCTTTTGCAGATCATGCTTAAGCTAAATCAGTACTACGTAAACAAAAAATCTTCCCTCCGCACCTGACAATTAACCGCTTCAAGCTGCCAATCAGCTTTTATAAAAATATCTTCCTTACATAAAACCTACTATAATGTCATCTTTTGACATATTTACATTCACTCAGCTTCATTGCACCGCTGATTGGTTTTGATGCACCCATTTGATTTTATAAGGAATAATGATGAAAAGCTTGGGCAGTACTTTATTTATTCTCGGCGTATTGGCATTCGGTTTGAATTATATGAACGCGGTACCCAAAGTTTTAGCCTGGATTTACGAATGGGGCGAAGATACCGCCCTATGGATTAAAGCAGGCATTACAGGCAGTGGCGCTTTACTGTGGTTGGCAGGCAACTTCCTTGAAAAACCTGCAGAGGCAGAAGCAGAACAGGAAGAAGAATAAATGCCATAAAAGGCCGTCTGAAAAGTTTCAGACGGCCTTTTTTTATATCTTCGGCAAAACAGTACCTACTTTATGTCCGAAAGTATGCCTTAATCGGATAAATTGCTGCTTATCCGAACTTCACTTCTGCCCCGAATACTTCCTGCCACAGTTTTCGCACATTGCCGTAGTGGGTCAGCAATTCGTCCGTCACTTCGGTTTTTTTGGCATCGCGCAGTTTGGTGTTGTGTTGCTGCTGGCGGTAGTAGCGGTAGGCGGTGCGGCTTTGTTCGGCGAGGGTTTTGTCGATGAGGCCGCAGTCGGCGGCGATGTTCAATAGGGCGATGTTGCCGTAGTTGTCGAGGAGTTGCGGATATTGGCGGGCATGGGCAAGGATGAGGTATTGGACGATAAATTCGACGTCGACCACGCCGCCGCGCGCGTATTTGACGTTGCTGTCAACCGGCGGATGGGTGGGGAACATTTTTTCGCGCATTTCGATGATTTCGCCTGCTAAAACGGTTTGGGTCGCGCTCGGCGGTCAGCATTTCGGTGCGGATGCGGTCGAAGGCCGTCTGAACATCAGGCGTACCGCAGATAAAACGGGCGCGGGTGAGGGATTGGTGTTCCCACGTCCAGGCGTTTTCGCGCTGGTATTTTTCGAAAGGCGGCGATGCTGTGGGCAAGGAAACCGGCGTCGCCGTTGGGGCGCAGGCGCAGGTCGGTTTCGTAGAGGCTGCCTGCGCCGGTGGCGGCGGAAAGCCAGTTGGTCAGGCGGCGGGCGAGGCGGCTGTACACGTCGCCTGCATCGGGATGCGGGATCGTCGTAAAGATAGACCAAGTCGAGGTCGGAGGAATAGCTGAGCTCTTTACCGCCGAGTTTGCCGTAGCCGATGATGGCAAATTGCGGCGTGTCGCGGTGTTTTTTGGGCATATCCGCCCACGCGCATGACACGGCGGCGGCGAGGATGGTGTCGGCGAGGGCGGAGAGTTGGTCGGAGAGGGATTCTACCGTCCACAGTCCGGCGAGGTCTTGAACGGCGAGGCGGAAGACTTGGGCGTGTTGGAAAGCGGCGCAGGGTGTCCATTTGCGCTTCGGTGTCGCCGCCGCAGGCTTTGAGGTCGTTTGAAAGGGCGGCGGCGAGGGCTTGCCAGTCGAACGCAGTATCCAAAAGCTGCGCGCTGATGAGTTCGTCCAGCAGAATCGGATATTTGCTCAGATACGCCGCCACCCATGAGCTTTGGCTCATGATTTGTGCCAGATGCGCCAAAGGTTTGCGGATGTTCGTTGAGGAAGGCGAGATAGGCGGAGCGGCGGCTGATGTTTTCGAGGAAGTCAAACAGCCGCATTAATGTGTCGGTCGGGTTGGGTTGCTCGGCCGCCGCCTGTACCAACAACGGCACAATCGCGTCAAAACGCGGCTGGGCGTGTGCGGAAAGGTGGCGGTATTTATGGCCGTTGCGGATTTGGTCGAGCCTTGCGGCGATGGTTTCGGCATCGAACCCGTGTTCTTTCAGACGGCCTTGCCGCTCTTCTTCGTCGGGTTTATCCTGCCATGCCCATTGCCATTCGCTGTTGCTCTGCGTTTGCTCTTCGGGTTCGCTCAAAATTTCGTTGAACAACTGATTGACTTTGTTCCGATGAACGTTGAGGTCGTCTGAAAAGGCGGCGTAGCTGTCGAACCCCATGCTTTCGGCGAGCAGTTGCTGCTGTTCGGGCGAGGTGGGCAGGGTTTGGGTTTGCTGGTCGTCCCAGTATTGCAGGCGGTGTTCGACGTCGCGCAGGAAGCGGTAGGCGGCGAGCAGGGTTTCGACGTTTTCAGACGGCATGATGCCCAGCTCGGCAAGTTTCTTCAGCGTTTCCTGCGTGCCTTTCAGTTGCAGCGCGCGCATTTGGCCGCCGCGTATCATTTGGAAATCTGGGCGATAAATTCAACTTCACGGATGCCGCCCGCGCCGAGTTTGATGTTGTCCGCCATGCCTTTTTTGCTGACTTCGCTGCGGATTTGGCGGTGCAGGTTGCGCATTGCTTCATATGCGCTGTAATCCAGATATTTGCGGAACACAAAGGGACGCACCAGTGCTTTGATGTCGTTCGGATACGGCGTGACCACACGGCCTTTGCACCACGCATAACGTTCCCATTCGCGCCCTTGCGTAATCAGGTATTGCTCCAGCGCGGTTTCGCTCAATACCAGCGCGCCGGAATCGCCGTCCGGCCGCAGCCGCATATCGACGCGGAATACTTGCCCGTCGGCGGTAATGTCGTTCAAAAGCGCAATCAGTTTCTGCCCGACTTTGGTGAAAAACTCCTGATTGCCGCGTTCGCGCCTGCCGTCGGTGTCGCCCGATTCGGGATAGACGAAAATCAAATCGATGTCGGAAGACACGTTCAACTCATAGCCGCCCGCCTTACCCATCGCCACCACGCTCAAATGCTGCGGCGATTTCGTATAACGCCCGATCGGCGTGCCGTACATGTCCTGATAATAGGCGTAGGAAAAGTCCAACGCGGTATTGACGGCAAAATCGGCAAACAGCGTAATCGTACGGGTTACTTCGTTCAAATCGCTGATGCGGTTGATATCGCGCACGATAATCTGCGACACGACATAACGGCGCAACTCGCGCAACTGCCGCGCCAACTCTTCCTCATTTTCTTCCGCGCGGATTTTGTCCCAGTCGGCAAAAGCTTGGAAATCTGCTTCGGTTAAAACCTTGTCCAGCATGGGCAGGAAGATTTCGGGCTTGAGTTTGCCGGAATCAAGGTTGCGGGCAAGAAAAAGGGAATAACGGCGGGCAGTATCGAGGCGGTTCATAATCTTTGCCTGAATAAACAGAAAAGACCATCATAGCAAGGTTTCAGGCCGTCTGAAACCCACGCTTTCCCCTATCCGTGCAATCGGCTAAAATACCAACCTTTGCAACCCCTACATAAGGAAACCGCCATGACCCGTATGGTTCACTGCGTCAAACTCGGCAAAGAAGCCGAAGGCATGAAATTTCCGCCGCTGCCCAACGAATTGGGCAAACGCATTTTTGAAAACGTTTCCCAAGAAGCATGGATGGCTTGGACCCGTCACCAAACCATGCTGATCAACGAAAACCGCTTAAGCCTTGCCGATCCGCGCGCACGCGAATACCTCGCCCAGCAGATGGAACAATACTTCTTCGGCGACGGCGCAGATGCCGTACAAGGCTATGTTCCGCAAGAGCCTAAATAAGCATTGAAAAAGCCAAGGCCGTCTGAAACCCGATTTTCAGACGGCCTTTAAAATTCCCGATTGCCCCGCATATTAGGCAAATAGAACAGATAAATCATACAAACCCCTGATTCTCTGTTAAAATCCAAATTTCATTCATTTTCAATCCACATTGGAGCAAACGCCATGCAAAACGACGTTTACGACTATACCTCGCAAGGCTCGGTTGCCAAAAATACCGTCCTGCAAAAAACCTACCGCCTGCTCGGCCTGTCTTTTATTCCTGCCGTTGCCGGCGCGTTCTTTTCCGCCAAAACAGGCTTTAACATTTTCTCCATGTTCGGTTCATACTATGTTGCCCTGGCCGCCTTCTTCGGCTTCTTCTACGGCATGACCTTCCTGATCGAGAAAAACCGTTACAGCAACGTCGGCGTAGCCCTGTTGATGATCTTCACTTTCGGTATGGGACTTGCCATCAGCCCTATGTTGCAATACGCCTTAGCGATTAACAACGGCGCGCAAATCGTCGGTACAGCTGCCGCCATGACCGCCGGTGTATTCTTCACCATGTCCGCCATGGCACGCCGCACCACAATGAACATGAACAAACTCGGCAGCTTCCTCGGTGCCGGTGCGATCGTACTCATGATTGCCGTTGTGGCCAACATCTTCCTCAACATCCCTGCCCTGAGCCTGACCATCGCAGCCGGCTTCGTTGTCTTCAGTTCCCTGATGATTATGTGGCAGGTGCGTGCCGTTATCGACGGCGGCGAAGACAGCCACATCAGCGCGGCGCTGACCATCTTCATCTCCATCTACAACATTTTCAGCAGCCTCTTGAGAATCCTCATCTCTATTAGCGGTGACGACTGATAAAGCCGTAAAGGCCGTCTGAAATTTCAGACGGCCTTTTTGATTTTTGACATCACCGGCAAACTCCCCTATCCTGAACGCCACACAAACCCCATTCCCAACCCAAAATGACCACGACCACTCCGCGCCGTGCCGTGTACGCAGGCAGCTTCGACCCTCCCACCCTCGGCCACCTGTGGATGATACAGGAAGCCCAATCCCTCTTTGACGAACTCATCGTCGCCATCGGCACCAATCCCGAAAAGCGCAGCACCTACACCATAGAAGAACGCCGCGCCATGCTCGATGCCATTACCCACCCCGTTCCCCAACGTCCGCATCAGCGTGTTTGAAAACCGCTTTTTGGTCGATTACGCCCGCGAAGCCAACGCCAATTTCATCGTCCGCGGCATCCGTTCCGCCGCCGACTACGAATACGAACGCTCGATGCGCTACATCAACAGCGACATCGCCCCCGAAATCTCCACCGTCTTCCTGATGCCGCCGCGCGAAATAGCCGAAGTGTCCTCCACCATGGTCAAAGGCTTGGTCGGTCCACAAGGCTGGCGCGACATGATAGGCCGCTACCTCCCCGACCCCGTCTATCAAAAAATCCTGCAAGACCACGAAACAAACACATAAAACAAAGGCCGTCTGAACATTTCAGACGGCCTTCCATTTTCATTGATTATTTGACGGGCAGACATCAACGCCTGCAGGTTTTGATTCAACGTTTCCATATCCAACCAACCGGCGGCAATAAACAGCATCAAAATCACCGTGCCCACGCACAGCACGCCGATACCATACAACACATAACCCACCAAAACACGGCCTACCGTCGCATTCCCCATCCACATCAAACCGCGTACCTGCACCACAAACACCCAAGCCTGCCACAACAGCGCAAACGCAGCCAACGCCGGCACATACAACACCAGCAACAGCGGCAGCAGCAAAGCCTCAGACACCAAAATAAAGCCCCACAAAGGCAGCTGGGGCGCACCGTAATAATGCAGCACCTTGCGCATCGAGCGGCTCAACACCAACCATTTCACAATCACCAAAATCACCGACAGGCACACCGCCGCCGCGCCACTGCCAAACAAAGGCGACATGCTGGCCGCATTTACCACACCCAACAGCAACAACACCGCCGCCATCACCAAAGGCGAATACAAATACGTCTCCGGCGAACGATAGCGCAAACGCAAAACATCCCACATATCACGAACAAACACATACAGCATGGCATAAATCCAAAGCAAAAAAGCCGATTGTATCTTAGGCCGTCTGAAAATCAAACCGGCAAACCTAAAAACCGCCAATTAAAACGAAAAATAATTCAATACAAAACAAAATCTTAATTTACCGCCTCAAAAATAAAGCCTACAACCGCTTGCACAAGGCAACGAAATTTGGTTTAATTCACATCTCGCAACGAAACACGCGAAGGCCAGATAGCTCAGTTGGTAGAGCAACGGATTGAAAATCCGTGTGTCGGCGGTTCGATTCCGCCTCTGGCCACCACCAACCGCCTTGAAGCGGTTATTTTTTTATCTATACGATTTGAACGTATGCTTTAAGCGCAAATCCCGTTCCAGACCATGCGTCCCGATTTCCACACAAGGCCGTCTGAAAAATTTCAGACGGCCGTTGTTCATGTTGGCATGGCATAAAAATCCGCTTTACCGCCCCATTCCGACAGAATACGGCGCTTCCATCCAAATCGGCTGAAACCTTCGCGAACATACTGAATATGAATAAAGTTCAAGGCCGGTCGGTTTACTATATAATACCGTCCAAACCAACCATAACTTACTCATTGCAGGGAAGATAATGAAAAAAGTGCTGATTGTGCATTACTCGCAAACGGGACAGCTCTCCAGCCTGGCGCGAAATTTTGCCGCGCCGTTGCAAACAGCCGGCGTACAGGTCGATTGCGTCAATATCGTACCCGGAGCAGGCGTTTCCGTTTCCGTGGCCGTTTTGGCGTTTTTTCGATACCTTTCCTGAAACCGTCCATTTAAAACCCGCCCCGATTCTGCCGCCGCACATTCCATCCGAAAATTACGATGTGGTGGTCATTGCCTACACCGTTTGGTTCCTCTCTCCTTCGCAACCGATGACCGCCTTTTTGCAACGCGAAGAAACGCGCCGCCTGCTGGACGGCAAACCGGTCATCACGCTTATCGGCTGCCGCAATATGTGGCTGGGCGCGCAGGAAAAAATGAAATCTTTGCTGAAACAAAACGGCGCCAAACTCATCGGCAACATCGTAAAAATCGATGACTGCAACAGCGCGGCAAGTTTCATTACCACGCCCGCATGGATGCTGACCGGCGACAAACGCTATTTCCGCTCCCTGCCCTCTGCCGGCATTGCTGAAGAAGAATTGGCGGATGCGGCGCGGTTTGGTACGAATTGCGCGATGCGCTGTTAAACCAACAGCCTTTGGATGAAACCCTGTTTCAAAACATGGGCGCGGTGACAGTCAATGAAAAACTGATTTTCAGCGAACGCGCTGCCGGCCGCAGCTTCTTCGTCTGGGGCAAGCTTTTGATGGTGGCAGGCCGTATTTCTCCGCTCTTGCGCCGTGCGCTGCTGTGCTTTTACATCATCTTTTTATTGGCGATGATTTTGGTAGTTTTGCCCGTCAGCGTAATTTTAAAAAAACTGCTGCATCCGCTGCTCAAAGGCCGTCTGAAAAAGCTGGCGGATTATTATGAGCAACCGTCAGGCAGATGATACGTTTCAGACGGCCTCAAACTAGGAATCCATCATGCCCGAAGTTATCCACTACCCCGAACGCCGTCGCTTTCAAATCGACATTGACGGTTTGGAAGCAGGCTATATCAGCTATACCGAACATAACGGCGGCTGGGACGTAAACCATACCGTGGTCTCGCCCAACTTCCGTCATCGCGGCATTGCCAAACTGCTGGTGAGCGCACTGATGGAATACGCCGAAACACACCACATCCCGTTGACTGCAAGCTGCGACTACGCGGCGCGGTTTATCGGTTGATTATTTTGACAACCACATCATGACATCGAATAACACACTCAAAGACGTTTATCTCAACCGCGTTTCTGCCTTCTTGCCCAATGCCCCCGTCGGCAATGACGAAATGGAAGCCGTCCTCGGCATGGCAGGCGATGTGCCTTCACGCGTGCGCCGTATGATTTTGCGTTCCAACGGCATTTTGTCGCGCCATTACGCCATCGATCCCGAAAGCCGCCGCACGACGCACACCAATGCCGAATTGGCTGCCGAAGCGGTCAACGGCCTGTTTGCCCAAGGCGTTCCAGCAGAAGCCATCGGCAGCCTGGCCTGCGCCACTTCCTATCCCTGACCAAACCATGCCCGGACACGGCGTGATGGTGCATGGTTTGCTGGATATGCCGCCTTGCGAAGTGTTCAGCATGGCAGGCGTATGCGCGGCAGGTATGGCGGCGATGAAACACGCCTACAACGCCGTGCGTACCGGCGAACACGCACATGCGGTTTCCGTTGCTTCCGAAAACGCCTCGGCGGTCATGCGCGGCGAAGTGTTTCAAAGTGAAACCGACCATAAAAAACTGGAAAACGCGTCCCCCGAAATCGGGTTTGAAAAAGACTTTTTGCGCTGGATGCTGTCTGACGGCGCAGGCGCGGTGTATCTGTCCGACCGCCCCAATTCAGACGGCCTCAGCCTGAAAATCCATTGGATAGACCTGCTTTCCTACGCCAACGAAATGCCGCCCTGCATGTATGCCGGCGCAGAATTCCGCGACGGCGTATTTGAAGGCTGGAAACACGCCGATGCCGATTACGGCCGCCGCCACAGCCTGATGGCGGTCAAGCAGGACGTCAAACTGCTGAACGAAAACATCGTCCGCTATACGGTGGAAAAACCCCTCTCCCAAATCGCCGCCAAACACGGCATCCGCGCCGAAGAAATCGATTGGTTCCTGCCCCACTACTCTTCCGGCTTTTTCCGCGACCGCCTTTCAGACGGCCTGAAAAACATCGGCTTCGACATTCCGCAGGAAAAATGGTTTACCAATCTGCACAGCAAAGGCAACACGGGTTCGGCCTCGATTTACATCATCCTTGAAGAATTTATGCGCACTTTCCCCATCGAACACGGCCAAAAAATCCTGTGTTACGTTCCGGAAAGCGGCCGTTTTTCAACATGTTTCATGCTTTTGGAAGCAGTAAAGGCCGTCTGAATGAAGATTGACGACATCCCTCAAGACAACAGCGCCAGCTACCACGGCCACCGCAAAGTCATCTACGGCACCCGCGACGGCCACTACGAAGCGGCCACCAGCAACGGTTGGCAGGACGAAGCCTACGCCACCGAAATGGCGGTATGCGAACTCGATGCCCAAACGCAGGCCGCGCGCGAAGCCGTCGAAAAAGGCGAATATTCGCCGCTGTACTACCATATGTTCCGCTGCCGTTATGATGAAACTGGCTTGTCCATGGCGGCAGGCGTATGGAAATGGCAGCTGCGTCGGCATTTTCGTCCCGAAGTGTTCGCCAAATTACCGGCCAAAACCCTGCAAAAATACGCCGATGCCTGCCAAATCAGCATAGACGGCCTCAAACAAACCGATATTTAAAGCCCCCATCATGATTACCCTGCATTCGCTCGACCAATCCCGCGCCCTGCGCATTGTTTGGCTGCTTGAAATCCTCGGTACACCTTACCGCCTGCAAACCTACCGCCGCCATCCCGACACTTTGCTCGCCCCTGACGAACTCAAAGCCATCCACCCCTTAGGCAAATCGCCCTTATTGGACGATAACGGCTTTATCTTGGCGGAAAGCGGCGCGATTACCGACTATCTGATTCAAACCTACGGCAACGGCCGTCTGATGCCCGAACGCGATAGCCGCGAATACTGGCAATATCAACGCTGGCTGCATTATGCCGAAGGTTCGCTGATGCCGTTATTGCTGCTCGGACTGGTGTTCCGCCGGATTGAAAGCGCGCCCATGCCGTTTTTCGTCAAACCGATTGCCCGCAAAATCAGCGGCAGCGTCAAAAGCAGCTTTATCCATCCGCAAGCCGCCCTGCATCTTGCCCACATCAACAGCGAGTTGGAAAACCGCGAATGGTTGGTCGGCAACAGCCTCAGCGGTGCCGACATCATGATGAGCTATCCGCTGCAAGCCGCGGACGACCGCTTCGATTTTGCCGACCACCCCAATATCCGCGCTTATTTGCAACGCCTCGAAGCGCATGAAGCCTACCGCCGCGCCGTTGAAAAAGCAGGTTCGCCTTTATTGAAACTCGACCAATAAAACAAGGCCGTCTGAAACGTTTTCAGACGGCCTGAAACCTTGGTTCACTTATCGAATAGCTTTGCGGCAAACGGCGTTTTTACCCAAGCGCCGCCCGAGTGCTTTGTTCCCCCTCGCCGTTCCACTATAATGGCAACCCATATCCTTCTAAAAAATAACACCATGCCAACCGACAACCGCCCGACTCTTGCCATCGACACCAGCACATCCTTTTCTGTCCATCGCATTGGAACATCAAGGCGAAATCCGCCTGTTTCACGAAAACGTCGGCACCAAGCAATCCGAACAAATCCTGCCGCAAATCGAACGCCTCTTCAAAGAAGCGGGCATTACTGCCGCCGATTTGGGCTGCATCGTTTATGCACAAGGCCCCGGCGCATTTACCGGCCTGCGTATCGGCGCGGCGGTTGCACAAGGTTTGGCCACGCCGTTTGACACGCCCATGATCGGCATTCCCTGCCTCGATGCCACCGCTTCGCTGCTACCGCCATCAAGCTGCGTACTGGCGGCCACCGATGCGCGTATGGGCGAAGTGTTCTACGCATGGTTTGATACGCAAAACCACGTCCGCTTGAGCGATTACACGGTTGGCAAAGCCGCCGCCATTACCGCGCCCGAAGGCAAAACGCCTACCGGCGGCATCGGCAATGCCTTTGCCCTCGCCGACAAACCGCCTTTTGACGGTCAGGCCGATATGCCGACCGCCGCCGACTATCTTAAACTTGCCCGCAGCGGCCGCTATCCTGCTACTGACGCGGCGCATGCCGAGCTGCTCTACGTCCGCAACAAAATTGCCCTGACCGCGCAAGAGCAAGCCCAACAAAAGGCCAAACCGTGAACCTGCGCCCAGCCGTACTTGCCGACTGCCCCACCCTTGCCGCCATCGACGCACAAGGCAATCCTTCGTCGTGGACGGCGCAGCAGTTTGAATCGGCGGTTCAACATCATCCCGACAGTGTTTGGCTCAGCCAGACCGACCACCAAATTACCGGCTTTATCGCGTGGCAAACCGTGTTTGACGAATCCGAGCTACACCTGATTGCCGTCGCGCCCGAATACCGCCGCCAAGGCATTGCATCCGCCCTGCTGCAACACTGGCAAAACGCAGTGCAACAGCAAGGCGCAGCCCGATTGCTGCTCGAAGTCCGCGCAAGCAATAAAACCGCGCAACAGCTCTACCGCAAACACGGCTTCCAAACCTGCGGCCGCCGCAAAAACTACTACGCCCTGCCCGACGGTGGCAGCGAAGACGCCGTATTGATGGAGAAATCATGTTAAGCAGCCGCTACCTGCACCTGCACGAAGCCTTGGGCTTGGGCCCGATGTGGCTGAACCAAAACGCCAAAATCATCCATGCCGCGCCTCAAAGCCGCAGCATCAGCCGCGCCCGTCCGCCCCAAAGCCATTGCTGCCGATACCGCGCAAGCCGTGCGCACTTTATCCGCAAGCGCCCATCAGGGCACGCACTGCCGCCATTGCCACTGCGCAAACGGCCAAACCTGCTGTCCGCGTTCCCGAAGCGGCACCCAAAGCCATTGCCGAAACACCGGCAAAAACAGAAAAAGCCGCGCATTCAGACAATCTGCCCCGTCTTGACGTAACCATCAGGCCGTCTGAAATCATGGTGGTCAGCATTTGCCCGTCCACCGAAGACAGCCTGCACGGTACGCTGTTTAGCGGCGACGTCGGCACGCTTCTCGACAACATCCTCGCCGCCATCGGCCTCAAACCCGAGCAGGCGCACAAAACCGCATGGGTCAAAACCGCGCCCTGTGTTTACCGCCCTGCCCGATGCCGAACACATCCGCTCCGAGCTTGCCGAAATGCAAAACGAGCTGACCGCTTCGCAAGCGCGCGCAGTCTTGTTCCTCGGCAAAATCTTCGACAGCCCCGACATGATCGGACTGATGAACGAATTGTGCGCAGAGCGGCCGCATTTCGTCATTCCCCACCCCGCCCGCCTGCTGATGCAGCCGCAACTCAAAGCGCAGGCATGGCAAATCTTAAAGCCATTGAAACAGCTTTTGGCCAAGGCCGTCTGAACATTCTGTTCAACCTGAAATCAGGTTTTTCACCAATAAAAAAGGGCGTGTTCGACACGCCCTAATGTTTTTCAATATTCCGCCGAATGCCAGAAAGGCTGGCCCACCGTCGGCGTACTGGCACGCGCTTTCTCACGCGCCTCCACAGGTTCCGCCTCGTAAGCCAGACGGCCCGACTCGACCGCAAGCGCAAAAGCGCGTGCCATATTGACCGGATCGCCGCTGCGAGAAACAGCGGTATTCAGCAACACGCCGTCAAAACCCCATTCCATCACTTGCGCCGCCTGCGAAGGCAAACCCAAACCCGCGTCGATAATCAACGGCGTGTCGGGCAGGCGTTCGCGCAGGACTTTCAGCGCATAAGCATGAACCGCGCCCAGACCCGTGCCAATCGGCGCCGCCCACGGCATCAACGCCTGACAGCCTGCGTCAAGCAGTCTGCGGCAGGCAATCAAATCTTCGGTGCAATAAGGCAGCACCTTAAAGCCATCTTTAATCAGGATTTCCGCCGCTTCGACCAGTTGGAATACATCGGGCTGCAACGTGTCATCATCGCCGATAAGTTCAAGCTTAATCCAATCGGTATCAAACACTTCGCGCGCCATTTGCGCAGTGGTCACAGCTTCCTGCACGCTTTGACAGCCTGCGGTATTGGGCAACACAGGCACGCCCATTTCTTCCAACAACGACCAAAAACCCTGCCCGTGCGCTTCGCCGCCGCTGCCGGCACGACGCAACGAAACGGTAATCATCGCCGGTTGCGCGATTTGGACAGACTGCTTGAGGATTTCCGGCGTCGGATAAGCAGCCGTACCGAGCAGCAGTCGCGAAGGGAAAGTTTCTCCGTATAGGGTAAACATGATGGATTCCTTTGTATTGTTTCTTAGATTTTAAGCATAAGGCAATCGGGCAATCCCTGCCCGATATTCAAACAGGCAAAAGTCGGGCGCAAATACCCGGCCTGTTGATTGCAAACCGCTTATCCGCCGACTACGGGGCGCACAATGTCCACTTTATCGTTTTCGTTCAAAACCGTTTCCGCATACGCGCCTTTGGCGACAAACCCGGTATTCACCGCTACGGCAAAAGGCTTTTGCGGCGCGGTTTGGGTGATAAGGTCGGCAACGGTTGTGCCGTTTAATGTGATGGTTTCATTGTTCAATATAATCTTCATGATGTTTGCTCCTCTTGTCAGACTTCTTATTTTCAGACGGCCTTATTCATTCCACAAAGCCTGAAACGCTTTAACCACCGCTTCGGGATTTTCCGCTTCGGTCACGGCGCGGACGACGGCGAGTGAGGAAACGCCGGTGGCAAGGACATCTTCGGGCGTTGTTCAAATCGATGCCGCCGATGGCGACGACGGGCGTGCCGCGTGCCTGTCTGACGTATTCGCGCAATTTATCCAAGCCTTGCGGGGCGGTGGGCATTTGTTTGGTCGTGGTCGGGAAAATCGCGCCGCTGGCAACGTAGCTGGGATGTACGGACAGAGCGCGGTCGAGTTCGGCGACGGAGTGCGTACTCAAACCCAAGCGCAAACCGGCGGCTTCAATCGCGGCGAGGTCGGCAGTGTCCATGTCTTCCTGCCCGAGATGCACGCCGTATGCGCCTGCGGCAATCGCTTCGCGCCAGTGGTCGTTGATGAAAAGCTGGGTTGCGCTGTTTTGACAGGCGGCGACGCAACGTTCGATTTCGCGTTTCAACTCGTCGCCATGCAAGGTTTTGCAACGCAGTTGCACCGTGTCGGCACCTGCTTTGACCATGCGCTCGACCCAGTCGGCAGTGGGAACGACGGCGTAAAATTTCAGGGGGGATTTGAGTGGCGGGAAAGGTCATAACGGCTCCGAAAGGAATAATTCGTTGTTATATTATCAGAAAAGGCCGTCTGAATAATATTTGTTTTCAGACGGCCTTTTAAACGGTTTGAAAAGGACGTATCGAACACGTCCTTTTGTGCCTATTACAACAGGAATACAGTCGCCAATCCCAAGAAAATCAGGAAACCGCCGGAGTCGGTGACCGCGGTAATCAGCACCGAGCTGCCCAATGCCGGGTCGCGTCCGGCTTTATCCATCATGACGGGGATGAGGACGCCGACGGTCGCGGCAAGCAAAAGGTTCAAAGGTCATCGCGGCCACCATGACCAAACCGATGCCGATGTTGCCATAGAGCAGCCATGAAATCACGCCCATGACCGTGCCCCAAATAATGCCGTTGACGAGGGCGACGCCGACTTCTTTTTTCAGCAGGCGGCCTGCCTGTGTGCTGGTCATTTGCCCCATCGCCATGGCGCGGACGATCATGGTGATGGTTTGGTTGCCGGAGTTGCCGCCGATACCGGCGACGATGGGCATCAGTGCGGCCAGTGCGACGATTTTCTCGATACTGCCTTCAAATGCACCAATCACGCGGCTGGCGATAAAGGCGGTACACAGGTTGATGGCGAGCCACATCCAGCGGTTTTTCACCGAGTCCCAAATCGGGGCGAACAAGTCCTCTTCTTCTTGCAAACCGGCCATGTTAAACATGTCGGCTTCGGATTCTTCACGGATCACGTCCACCATTTCGTCAATGGTGATCCTGCCGATCAGCTTTTTGTTTCATCGACAACCGGCGCAGTTACCAAGTCATAACGTTCAAACGCCTGCGCCGCTTCTTCCACGTCGTCTTCCGGACGGAAGCGCACGACTTCGGTGGCCATCACGTCTGCCACCATGTCTTCGGGATCGGCGACCAAGAGTTTGCGGATAGGCAGCACGCCTTGCAACACGTCGTTTTCATCAACCACGAAAATCTTGTCGGTATGGTCAGGCAGGCTGTCGAAACGGCGCAAGTAGCGCAACACGACCTCACACGTCACATCGGCGCGGATGCTGACCAATTCAAAGTCCATAATCGCGCCGACTTGGTTGTCTGCGTAAGACATTGCCGCTTTGACCTGCTCGCGCTCTTCTTCATCACGCGTTTGCAGCGCTTCGTACACCACTTGGTGCGGCAAGTTGTCTGCCAGTTCTGCCAATTCGTCTGCGTCCAAATCATCGACGGCGGCCAACAGCTCATCTTTGTCCATGGACTCGATCAGCATTTCGCGCACGGAGTCGGATACTTCCAGCAAAACTTCTCCGTCGTCTTCAGGGGCGACCAAAAGCCAAACGATGTTACGCTCGCGCGGCGGCAGGGATTCCCAAGACGGCGGCCACGTCGGCAGGGTGCAACTCGGCCAAGAGGACGGTCAGCTCTGTAAATTTGTCGCGCAGGCTTTCGTCTTCAATCGGCACACCTGCTTCGATTTGTTCAAAGGCCGGCTCGAGGACTTCGCATAAGGCGTGGATGCGGTCGATATCGTCAGAGATGCGATCGTCAGAAATGCGGTCTTCTACCACATCATTGTCGGGGGTATTGTCGAGATTCGGAGGGGTTTGTTCGATGCTCATAAATGCTCCGCCCGCCGGACGCGGGAAGGCATTTCGGCGGGATGATTATTGTTGTTGTGTATCAGATGGGAAGTTCAAAGGCGAACTGGGAAGGTCCATAATTCAAGCCTACTGAGAGGCGAAGAGTTGCAAACAGTGCATATTCTACTCTTTTTTAGGCCGTTTTACCATTTTTAACGGGAAAGGCCGTCTGAAATCGGGTGATATCGATCCCCTTTTTCAGACGGCCTGATGATTTGATTTTATTTGTTCCGCCTGCCAAACGCTTCCCTGACCACGTCCAACCAGGCCCTTAAGGCCGGCGTCGGGCGTTGGTGTTTTTTTCCATGCCATGGTGAGCTGCCAGCGGATTTCAGGTTCGACCAAAGGAATGGCGGCAAAGACATCAGGATTGATTTTTCGGGCATAGTATTCGGGCAACAAGGCAATGCCCATATTGTGCGCCACCATGTCGGCGACCAAATTCCATTGTCCGGTACGGCAGACAACGTTGGGCGTAAAACCTTGATTGCGGCAGGCCGTCTGAATGGTTTCATTGAGGGAAAAACCTGCACCGAAAAGGATGAAGGGCTCGTATTGCAGGCTTTTGAGTGTCAGCGCATCGTGTCTCGCCCGATTTTTCGGCATCAAGACAACCAGCGGATAGTCGCACAAAGTGATGCTGTCGAAGTCTTCGTGAACCGGCGCGAGCAGCTGTCCGGCATCGAGTTCGTTGTTGCGCAAGGATTGCTCGATGGCGAGCGAACCTTGTTCCAAAAACGACAATTCGATGTCCGGCCATTTTTGGTGGAAATCAAACAGCGCATGACTGAGCAAATCGCTGCCAAACAAGGCCAAACCCAAACGCAGCGTCCCACTTTTAACATGACGGTAATCGTCAATGCGTGCAAGTAATAAATCGCGTTCGTGCAAAAGGTTTAAAGCGTGGCGATAGACTTCTTCGCCGATTGCGGTCGGCTGCACCTGCCGCTTTTTGCGTCCGTTTTCTTTGCACAAAAGCGGTACGCCCAACTCCTCTTCCAAAGCCTGAATGATTTTGCTGACCGTCGGTTGTGTAACGTTCAACGCGGAAGCAGTGGCCGAAAAACTTTGCAGGCGGATAAGTTCGGCAAAACAATGCAGGTTTTTGAAATCCATTATTCCTCTAATGCATGATTATTCATTTAATAATTCATATTATGCAGAAACCAGGTTTCTATAATCAAGCCTTTCATTCAACACACACCGGCATCATGGATTCCTTCACCAGATTTTTTCAGACGGCCTTGCAACTTGCCATCATCGGCGCAGTATGGGGCGTTTCCGAACTCATCGTCCGCTTCACGCATCTGCCTGTTTCTTCAGGCGTATTGGGCCTCTTTCTCATGCTCGCCTTGTTAGGCTGCCGCATTATCCGCCCCGGCATGGTCGAACACGGCGCAAAATGGGCATTGGGCGAACTCGTCTTTTTCTTCATCCCCATTATGGTTTCCGTCTTGCAATATCAAGACTTACTGATGTCCGAAGGTTGGCAGCTTATTTTGACCATCGCCGTCGGCACCGCGCTTGTGATGATCAGCACCGCCCTCACCCTCGACTTCTGCTACCGCTGGAAACGCCGCCTCTACAAAAAACTCCACTCCTAAAAATAGAGAATAAAAATGGACTACACCGCCCTCGCCTGCTTCATCTGGACTTGTTTCGCCTACGTCGTTGCCAAAAAAATCCACCGCAAAAAACCCTTAATGATTTTCTCTCCCGTCGTTACCGTCTCCGTCAGCACCATCCTCCTGCTGCTGGCATTCGGCATCAGCTACGACACCTACCATCGATACACCCAAGGCATCGTCTTCCTGCTCACTCCTGTTACCGTTGCCTTTGCCGTCCCCATCTATGAAAACCGCGAAGTCATCCGCCGCCAACTGCCTATTTTGTCCATCGCCATTATGGTGGGCATGTTTGTCGGCGTAGTCAGCGCATTCCTCATGAGCCATATGTTCCACTTCAACAACGAAGTAACCAACAGCCTAATGGCGCGCTCCATCTCCACGCCGTTTGCCGTCGTCCTCGCCAGCGAAATCCACGGTTCAGCCTCGCTCGTTTCCCTGTTCACCATCATCACCGGCTTTGTCGGCATGATATTCGGTGACCTGTTTTTGGCCTTCACCCGCATCCGTTTCCGTACCGCCAACGGTGTAGCATTCGGCAATGCAGCCCACGGCTTCGGCACATCGCGCGCCGGACAACGCCATGAAACCGAAGGCGTCATGGCGAGTCTGACCATGATTTTGGCCGGACTGTTTATGGTATTGTTTGGACCAACCATGGTGCATTTGGTAATTTGGATGATGAGTTAGGCTTCGTCCCGATGACCATACACAAAAAGGCCGTCTGAAACACATATCGGTTTCAGACGGCCTTTTATATTATGGAACGATTACAGTTTAAAAATAGAAGCCTCTGCTAAATCATGAATGGTATCCAACGCAGATGAACCTGTACCATTGCTTGAATAGGTCGCATTGTCTGAGGGAAGACCGGCAGAAGAATCAAGAGGATCAGCCTCACCAAACGCACGGCTCAAAAGCTCATCTCCACTAAAAGCCTTAGTTTCCAATATCGGCTTGGAGGCCGGCAGCGCAGGCTCGAAACCTTCCCATTCGCGCGGATCAAGGCGGATGATACGCCCATTATCGTCATGGCCATTATCAGACTCTATTCCTTTTGAAAAGAAGCCGTTCCACTCACGCGGATCAAGACGGAAAACATGCTCATTATGACCATGATCGGACTCTACTCCTTTTGAAAAAAAGCCGTTCCACTCGCGCGGATCGAGACGGAAGACATGCTCATTATGTCCATTATCCGACCCTATGCCTTTTGAAAAAAAGCCATTCCACTCGCGTGGATCGAGACCGAAAACAAAATCTTTAGAATCAATTTCTGTACCTGGTTGATATACTTTAGCCACGGAACTCTCCTTAAAAATAAACAGTTGCTATACCCAATGCCCCATCAGGTCGATGAGAGCCTTTATTCTAAAAACAAAAAAAACAGCAGGCAGAGGGCCAAAAGGAACAACGGTTCATTAAAACGACAATCGGACTAAAATCTTTTAAAAACAAATAGATATAATTTAAACATCATAATCAATAATACATAATCAAATTTCCAGACTACCCCGCCAATCAGGGGAATCCTTCTTTCCCACGTTCCCCGTCATGTCGCAAAAAGGCCGTCTGAAATTTAAATTTCAGACGGCCCTTTCATTTGCTCAAACCTTATTCTTTAGGCAGGCGCAGGACGGAGACGATGAATCCGCCCCAAATGACGATCAATGCGACAAGCATCATAATAATGGCTGAAGTACTCATTATTCGTCTCCTTCACGTTCGTGTTCATGTTCGTCTTTGACATTGAAGTTCTGACCATGTTTCCACGGCAAGAACGACAGCAGGACAGACAATACCAAGAGAGCGCCCACCATGCCCCAACCGAAAATATTGAGGAAGCTGTCAGGATAGCCGCTGTAATTCTCTTTTAAGAGGCCGGCGGTATCTTGATAAAGCATATAGCCGAGCATAGCGACGGTAACCACCACGCTGGCAGTCCATACAATGCCGACACGGATGGAAGACAGCGCGTTCAAGTGATTGCGCAGTTCGGGCAGTTTGCGCAACAAAACAATCGCCAAAACGTAAAGAAAACCGGAAGCCACAATGCCGTAGGTATTGATGAATTTGTCCAATACGTCCAACACAGGCAGGCCGGTAGTCGTACCGAACAGCAAGGTGGAAATAATCGCCATTGGCACGCCTGCAATCAGCGTCGCGCTGACACGGCCGAGATTCATTTTGTCTTGAATCGCGGCCACAATCACTTCAACGATGGAAATCATGGAAGTGACACCGGCAAACACCAGCGAGCCGAAGAACAACACGCCGATCAACGCGCCCATCGGCGCTTGGTTGATGATGGTCGGGAACGCGATAAACGCCAAACCGATACCGCTGGATGCCACTTCGCTGACTTCTTTGCCTGCGGCTTGAGCCATAAAGCCCAATGCGGCAAATACGCCGATACCGGCGAGCAACTCAAGCTACTGTTGGCAAAGCCGACAACCAAGCCGGTACCGCCCAAGTCGGTTTTTTTCTTCAGGTAAGAAGAATAAGTAATCATGATGCCGAAGCAGATAGAGAGCGAGAAGAAGATCTGGCCATATGCGGCTACCCAGACTTTCGGATCGGACAATCGACTCCAGTCAGGCGTAAACAAAGCGTCCAAACCTTTTGCCGCGCCCGGCAGAGTCAGCGCAATACCCACCATGATGACAAACATCACCACCAACAAAGGCATGAAGAATGTGGACGCACCGGCTACGCCTTTTTGTACGCCCAAAGCCATAATCGCCAGCGTAAACACCCAGACGGCAATCAGCGGGCCGGCAACTTTACCGACAAAATCCAAGCCCAAGTCTTTGGCATCGGCCATTTGCAGGAAGTCTTTGAAGAAGAATGCCTGCGGATCCGTACCCCATGCCGAAGTCAAAGAATAATAGGCATAGCTTGCCGCCCAGCCGACAATCACGGCGTAGTAGATACAGATGATGACGTTGGTCAGGAAGTTCCACCAACCCATCGGCTCAAACAAACGGCCGAGGCGGCGGAAAGCCAAAGGTGGCGAACCGCGGTAACGGTGGCCGATGGCGTAGTCGAGCAGCAACAGCGGAATACCTGCCGTCAACAGCGCAACCAAGTAAGGGAGGACGAAAGCACCGCCGCCGTTGTCGAAAGCGATGTAAGGGAATCGCCAAATGTTGCCTAAAGCCCACGGCTGAGCCGATGGCAGCAAACATAAAGGCGCGGCGACTGCTAAACGTCGCGCGTTCGCTGGATTGAGAATTTGACACGATGAACCTCTTAAAAATCGAGTGTCGCCAAGGCCGTTCAGCCTTGCGCGTATATATTTAGGAATCAGGCCGGACAAGCCGGTCGGTTAAAGTAGATATTCGGACAAGGATAATATCCGATATAGAGAATGCACCGCTTATGGCCATGCAAACATAATCTGACCTTATCGTAAAAAAATTTAACACTGTTGGCAAGTCAGTATTGAATTTAAATCACAGCAAAATCTTCATACACTACGACTAAAAACTTCATACACTTATTTATATAACACCCAAACACAGCCCAATCCCCCCGTTTTTCCCTCCCTTGCTCCGACCATTTCCCCTTTGCTAAAAACCGCCCTCCCCTTATCCGGCAAGGAAAATCGGGAATCCAAGGCGTTTAAATTCCATGTCATCAAAAATGTTCAGACGGCCTTTTACTTTTGCTCGATTAAACCTAGGCCGTCTGAAAATTACACTGTTGTATGTTGTAATCAAAAGCCACACTCAAATTCTGTTTAATATAAACAAAAACAATCCGCCTTTTCCCGTTTTCTTCATTACCATGATTTAAAACAAGCATAAAACACTAAAAATAGGGTTAATAAAAAATAAAATTTCAAGAAATATTAAATAACATTAAATTTAAACCTGTATTTCTACTCTAATCATCTACAATCAAAAATAATCAAACCTAAAAATTTCAATAAAACATTAATTACACACCACTACATTTTTGCTATAATTGCCACCATTCACTCCACAACCCAAACCCAAAAGAAGAGGAAAAGCCATGGGTATCAAAGTTGCCATCAACGGCTACGGCCGTATCGGCCGCCAAGTAGTGCGCGCTATTTTTGACTACAAACTGCAAGACCAACTCGACATCGTTGCCATCAATGCCAGCGGCAGCATCGAAACCAATGCTCACTTGACCAAATTTGACACTGTTCACGGCCGCTTCAACTCTGAAGTTTCCCACGATGAGAAACACCTCATCATCGACGGTAAAAAAATCCCTTACTTCTCTACCCGCAACCCAGCCGAATTGCCATGGGGCGAATTGGGCGTTGACCTGGTCATGGAATGTACCGGCGCGTTCACCAGCAAAGAGAAAGCCAAAATCCACTTGGAAAGCGGCGCGAAAAAAGTACTGATTTCCGCTCCCGGCGGCGATGACGTTGACGCAACCATCGTTTACGGCGTAAACGACGACGTGATTACCGACGACATGACCGTTATCTCCAACGCGTCTTGTACCACCAACTGCCTGGCACCCGTGGCCAAAGTATTGAACGAAAACATCGGCATCGTAAACGGCGTGATGACCACCATCCACGCGCTGACCAACGACCAAACCGTAACCGACGTACGCCACAAAGACCTGCGCCGTGCGCGTAGCGGCGTGGAAAACATGATTCCGACCAAAACCGGCGCTGCAAAAGCCGTCGGTTTGGTATTGCCAGACCTGAAAGGCAAACTCGACGGCCTCGCCATCCGCGTACCGACCGTCAACGTTTCCCTGGTTGACCTGAGCTTCCAAGCAGGCCGTGACACTTCCGCCGAAGAAATCAACGCGCTGATGAAAGCCGCTTCCGAAGAAGGCCGTCTGAAAGGCGTATTGGCCTACAATACCCTGCCACTGGTTTCTATGGACTTCAACCACACTACCCAAGCCAGCACATTTGACTCTACGCTGACCAAAGTCACCGCAGGCAAAATGGTTAAAGTGTTCGCATGGTACGACAACGAGTGGGGCTTCAGCTGCCAAATGCTGAACACCGCGCGCCGTATGTTCGGTTTGGAAGTACGTCCGTTCTAATCGGCTTCCAACACAAAGGCCGTCTGAAACATCTTTTCAGACGGCCTTTTGTATTTCCTTTAAAATATCGCATTCCCATTTATTTTCAGACGACCTCTTCATGTTTCCCAACGAATCCGCCCCCAATCTGCTGCAAGGCTTAAACCCCGAACAACTCTCCGCCGTAACCTGGCCGCCGCAATCCGCCCTCGTTTTGGCTGGCGCAGGCAGCGGCAAAACACGCGTACTGACCACGCGTATCGCATGGCTTTTGCAAAGCGGGCAAGCCAGCGTGCACAGCATTATGGCGGTAACGTTTACCAACAAAGCCGCCAAAGAAATGCAGACCCGTTTGGGCGCGATGATTCCCGTCAACGTCCGCGCCATGTGGCTCGGCACGTTCCACGGCCTCTGCCACCGCTTTCTACGCCTGCACCACCGCGACGCAGGCCTGCCCTCTTCCTTCCAAATCCTCGACAGCGGCGACCAGCTTTCCCTGATCAAACGTCTGCTCAAAAGCCTCAACATCGCCGAAGAAATCATCGCGCCGCGTTCGCTGCAAGGCTTTATCAACGCACAAAAAGAATCCGGCTTGCGCGCTTCCGTCTTGAGCGCGCCCGATCCGCACACACGCCGCATGATTGAGTGCTACGCCGAATACGACAAATCTGCCAACGCGAAGGCGTGGTCGATTTCGCCGAACTCATGCTCCGCAGCTACGAAATGCTGCAAAACAACGAAATCCTGCGCCAACACTACCAAAACCGCTTCAACCATATTTTGGTCGACGAGTTTCAAGACACCAACAAGCTGCAATACGCCTGGCTGAAACTGATTGCCGGCAACCATGCCGCCGTCTTTGCTGTCGGAGACGACGACCAAAGCATTTACCGATTCCGCGGTGCAAACGTCGGCAACATGACCGCGTTGATGGAAGAATTCCACATCGACGCGCCCGTCAAACTCGAACAAAACTACCGCTCTGTCGGCAACATCCTCGCCGCCGCCAACGCCGTCATCGAAAACAACGACGAACGCCTCGGCAAAAACCTGCGCACCAACGCCGAAGCTGGCGACAAAATCCGCTACTACTCCGCCTTTACCGACCTCGAAGAAGCCCAATTCATCGTGGACGAAACCAAAGCCCTCGAACGCGAAGGCTGGGATTTGGACGAAATCGCCGTCCTCTACCGCAGCAACGCCCAATCGCGCGTTATCGAACAAAGCCTGTTCCGCAGCGGCATACCCTACAAAATCTACGGCGGCCTGCGCTTTTACGAACGCCAAGAAATCAAACACGCCCTCGCCTACCTACGCCTCGCCGTCAATCCCGACGACGACAACGCCCTCTTGCGCGTCATTAACTTCCCACCGCGCGGCATCGGCGCACGCACCATCGAAAACCTTCAGACGGCCTCAAACGAACAAGGCATCACCCTCTGGCAGGCAGCCTGCAACGCCGGCGCAAAAGCCACCAAAATCGCCGCCTTCGTCCGCCTGATTGAAGCCCTGCGCAACCAAGTCGGACAAATGCCCCTGTCCGAAATCATCGTCGGCATCCTCAAAGACAGCGGCCTGACCGAACACTACCGAACCCAAAAAGGCGACAACCAAGACCGCCTCGACAACCTCGACGAACTCGTCAACGCCGCCATCGAATTCAAACCCGAAGACAGCAACTTTGAAACCCTGCCCGAAAACATTTCAGACGACCCCGCCTTCCCCATCCTCGCCTTTCTTGAGCAACGCCGCCCTCGAATCCGGCGAAAACCAAGCAGGCGCAGGCGAAAAAGCCGTCCAACTGATGACCGTCCACGCCTCCAAAGGCTTGGAATTTAACGCCGTCTTCCTCACCGGCATGGAAGAAGGCCGCTTCCCCAGCGAAATGAGCCTTGCCGAACGCGGCGGCCTCGAAGAAGAACGCCGCCTCATGTACGTCGCCATCACCCGCGCCCGCAAACGCCTCTACATCACCATGGCGCAACAACGCATGCTGCACGGACAAACCCAATTCGGCATCGTCTCCCGCTTCGTCGAAGAAATCCCGCCCGAAGTATTGCACTACCTATCCGTCAAAAAACCCGCCTACGACAGCTACGGCAACACACGCCAAACCGCCGCGCCCAAAGACAAAATCATCGACGACTACAAACATCCCCAAACCTACGCAGGCTTCCGCATCGGCCAAAACGTCCGCCACGCCAAATTCGGCACCGGCGTCATCATCGATGCCGTGTACAAAGGCGAATCCGCCCGCCTGACCATCAACTTCGGCAAACAGGGCGTGAAAGAGTTGGACACCAAGTTTGCGAAATTGGAAGAGATGTAGAAATTAGCTTGGAATGATAAAGGCCGTCTGAAAATTTTTCAGACGGCCTTTTAACATCTACCTATTAAGCCGAAAAAGCCTTATATGCCATTGAAACGATAATCAGCAAAACCGTTACGACCAAAACCTTACGAATAACTTCCCCGTTTGAATTGATAGCATGGAGGCTGCCAAAATGGTTGCCCAACAAATTTGCCAAAATCATCGGGATTCCGATTAGGAACGCCATTTTCCCTGCTATCAAGAAGGCAACAAATGCCCCGATGTTAGAAGCAAAATTGAAAATCTTGGAAGTAGCCGAAGCCTGCAACAACGACAATTTGTTAATGACAAACAAAGCAATGATGAAAATACTACCTGTACCCGGGCCAAAAAAACCGTCATAAAAACCAACAATCAGACAAGTTAAAAATACGGCGATAACGGATTTTTTTATCTCGCCACGCTCGTCTTCTTTTTTCAGCAAAACACCTTTAAACAAAGTTGCCAGCAAACCTATGGGCAAAAACGCAAGAATAATGTAATTGATGGTTTCCACCGGAAGAATCAAAATGACTTTTGCACCGACAAATGCCCCAATTAAAGCCGCAACAATGCCAACCGGCACAATATGCCATACAATCGAACTGCTCTTCATAAAATTTTTAATCGCAGCCACCGTACCGATGGTACTCACCAATTTTTCCTGTGCCAACGCGACCTGAGGCGGTAAACCTACCATCAAAAATGCGGGAATCAAAATCAGCCCTGCTCCGCCCGCAATAGCATCGACATAGCCCGCAATCAAAGACGCGACAACCAGCAGGAAAAGGCCGAGATAAAAATAATCGGCAATAATACTGCCGGGAATAAATAATTGTTCCATGGATTATTTCCTCTTGATTAAATTTAAATTTTTTTGTATGCATTTGGTGTTTGCACAGAAACATCTGAGAAATAGTTATCCCAAACACCCTAAACTCAATGTGTCGGGTAACGTACTTCAGACTCACACCCTCCTCGCAATCTTAAATACATATAATAATAACTAAAGAAATTTTTTTAATATGTGATTAATATTGTCGATTTTTGTCAACAATATTAATTTATGTAAAAATATACTATGAGTTAGTTAATTTAATCAAGAAAAATTCTTATTTAAGAAAAATCGTTTGAAGCATGCTAAGATAAGGCAGATTGCAGATCATATACTCTATACAACTTTTTAAAAAGATAAGGCCGTCTGAAAACTAAATAGGTTTTCAGACGGCCTAAAATTTTTATTGTCTCACGTTCCAAATCATGTATATGTAAAACTTACAGTCCCATGGTTTAGATTCTCAACCGATATTCTGGGGATAATCAGGCAAATAAAAGAAGTTAACTGCTCAATACATCGCCCTTCTTCGTCAAAACATATTGATAAACTTCTTCTACCGTAGCTTCGTCATAGCTTTTGCCAAAGCGTTTTTTGTAGCCCAGTTCGTATAGTTTTACATGATGCCCTTCCGGGATTTCAACGCCCACATTTTCCAAACACGATTTGGCGCAATGCAGATGACAGCCGTCAATAACCAACATCGGCCGTCCGGACTGCGCTTTGCGTACCAACGGCGCAACTTTGCCGCCCACGCCGGAAATACACGACATTTCAAATTCTCCGGCATGGTCGAGCGCCACGGCTGTGTTGTTGGCCAGCTGCGCAACATCGGAACATCCGGAACAAGAATAAATTAAGGGAAGCTCATTGCGGTTAGGCATTTTCTATTTCCTCCGGTAGCGGTTTTTATCTTTATGTGTCCATCCATGGCTAGTCTGTCGGGCGCATCATGCGTGGTATGCGGATATTCGGGGTGCACCCGTTTTCTTTTTTCAGACGGCCACGGCTTATCCATTTACATATTAAAAGGCATCATAACCCAATACAATTAGACATGCCAGAACAAAGCAGATTGTACCTT
>BNJS01002639.1_pt1 | contig 76814 bp, 94 predicted proteins | sample 8540461 | NCBI WGS metagenome assembly BNJS01 (sample SAMD00202454, study PRJDB9452) | human saliva metagenome | isolation source: human saliva | place: Japan
TATACATAATCGTAAAGAAGTCACTTGACCTGCAGAAACAAGGACAGTCATTCAGAACACTAATTATATCTTAATTTATTATACCTATTTTATATTCAACTAAAGTCCATAAGTTGTATGTTTCTATATTTTTTCTTTTCAAGTGCTTCTTTATATGTTTCTTCTAAATCACTATCATTAAAAGTTTCAAAACTTTTATTTACATTTATACATTAAAGGAATTTTTGCTTATATCATATCAAAATTAAGTGTATTTGGCAATGTATTCATAGAAATTTTTATTTTTGATATCTTATTTTTCAATATTTAATTTTGTAATAATATATCATTAGATAACACATAATTTAATATATCATTATCAGTAATATTTATTCAATATTGTTAAATAAAGGGTATTCTCTATTTTTAAATCATATTCAAAATTTTTACAACTGCAAATTTTTCTTTATCTAATATACTTTTAGCTTCTTGAAGCAATCTGATATTTGCAACATCAAAATCAAAGTTTGAAATTTTACCTATTTTATAGTTTTCTAACACTTCTAAGTCTTTTTATATTTTAAATTTTTCATATATCTTAAATCAAATTTCCATTTGTGCTAATATATATTTTTATAAACACTTAATTGTTCATCTAATTCTTTTTCTTTTTCAATTTCTAAATCTTATCTATAAGAGTATTAATATGCTTCATAAATTTTGTTATATAAAAACTCATTTATAGTTTTTGACTATTTTATGATTTACAATATTTTATTCAATAAATCAAAACCTACAAAGTATAATTAATTCCACCAATATTTATACTATCATTCTGGATTACAGTATTTGGATTACTTGAATAATCTAAATTACTTGATATATTAATATTATTAAAATCTCCTATTTTATTTTTAATATTAGTTTTCTAATAATTTTATTTTATCATCATATTTTTATCTAAATTAATATCTTTAAAATCTTTAATATTTATATTAGCGAATAAAAATATAATTAAGTGATATACAAATCTTTTCATTTATTCTCCTTTTCTTATTTCCTTTATTATCAAAAATTGATTATAATACATAATTCTGTTATAGGATGCACTAACAAAAACAATATTATTTGAATAAATATAATCCCAAATTTGCCATATAATAATATAGTCAATATTAACGAAAATTAGCACCTAATACTAAAATTGATATTGCATAAGTTTTGAGCGATACCCAAGTTTTATGATTAATTTGAGATCTTTTAGTCCTATAACCAAAATGATTATTTACTTTAGATGGATACCTAAATATCCATAATGTACACAAAATATCATTAATAAAGGCGTAATATATATCATATACCTCATCTCCTATTTATTTAATTGATTTCTTTTCTCTTTTCTCTCATTTTTCAGTTTAAAGTTTTTCTTAATCTTATATTATTTGGTGTTATTTCAGCAATCATCATCATTAATATACTCTAATGCCATTTCAAGTGTAAATACTTTAGCCGGTGCAAGTTTAACATTATCGTCACTTCCCGCCTACGCATATGATTAGTTAATTTTCTTTACAAGCATTAACTATTAAATCATTATCTCTATATGTTCACCTACTATCATACCTTCATATACTTCAATACCAGGTTCAACAAAAAGTATACCACGAGGGTTGTAAACTATTTAGTCCATAAGCATAAGTAGTTCCATTTTCCATTGATATTAAAACACCTTTTCTTAAGTTTGAAATATCTCCTTTGTATTTTTCATAATCATAAAATGTATGATTTAAAATACCAGTACCTCTTGTATCTGTTAAAAATTCATTTCTAAATCCTATAAGTCCTCTTGCTGAACTTTAAATTCAAGTCTTGTATAACCATCACTACCTGTATAGATTAGTCACTTTCCCTTTTCTAACTCCTATTTTTCTGTCTTCTCCTACAAATTCATCTGCTACATCAATAGTTGCATATTCTATAGGTTCAATTAACACTCATCAATTTCTTTAATGTACTTTAGGTTTAGAAACTTGGCATTTCATGTTCTTTCTCTTCTTCATATTTTCTAATAATATAGACTAATTGTAATTCTCCTCTACGCTAACAAGAGGGCCATCAAGGAGGAATCTGTCATTTCTAATTTCATACTTACATTTATGATGGTTACCTCGTGCGTTAGTCTCAAGTATATTTCGCAGTTATGTATGTTCCACATCTTTACCAGCATAGATGAGTGAGTCATTAACTATCAAAGTTCCATAGATAATGTAGGTTCATCTATAACCTAATAGGGAAGGGTGTCACATTATCTTTTGTCTGATGTAGTTTCACCTCTATCCACTCCTTCAATCAGCAACTGCAATTTTCTATTGCTCCTGCTTAGCAGCTTTCTAATTCAGCTCTTTTCATTCCTTCATAGCCATATGTTCTACTTATTTTTAGATTTAGCTTGACTCCCATCTCTTAACTAAAACTATTTCTTGATTTTTCTATTGACCCATTATATATTCTTCCATGACTGTAGCTAACTTTCCTACATATTCATCATCCTCTATATTAGTTACAGAAGCATTTGTAATGGTTACATTTATATCTCCTTCAGGTTTCAGGTACATTTCTACAATTAAATCAAATAACTTGGTTTCCATATTACTCCTTTCATCTGTTAAATGTAATTTTGCTGCCTGTTTTAGCTGGAAACGCATCAAACTACTGGAAAATCAAGTTGTACATCCATTTGCTCCAAGTTCGACAGATAAATCAAAACAAGATTAACTACACATTTTCCTGGATCACGAATTTGGTCTATCAATCTTATTTACTACAACTGGCTGGTAGTCCATGCTCTAAAGCTTGTTTTTAATACCTTATTGTTTGTTGGCGTTACACGTCAGACATCTACTAATAAAAGTACAGAATCAGCATTTTAATATTGCTGTTTAACTTCCACCGGAAAATCAGCATGTCCTGGTGTATCAACTCATGTCTCTTATACCCTTCCTGTAATTTATAGAAGCATGAGAAATATCATTATTCCTCTTTCACGTTCATATATCGTTTATATCATAACTCTTTCTTGTATTTCTCTGTGACTAGAAAAGTTCTGATTGTCTTAGTAATTGCATCTACTAATGTTGTTTACCATAGTCTACATGAGCAGTGTTACTTCTACTGTTTTATTTCATTTAATCTATAACCTTCAGCTAATTATATGTTGTATTATATCATTTAAGAGTATATTTGTATAGTTAAAACATTTATACTTTTAATTAATATATAACTTATTTTTCAAACTTGAAGTAGATAAAAATCTAAATTTTTCTTGTATTTTATATTATCATATCAATAATATTATATATCGTATAATATGTTTGTCAAGTAATATAGAAATAATATAAATAAAGGTCGTCAATATATTTATGACTGATACCTAATAAAAACAAAAAATTTATTAGTACATTTTTGTGATAATATAAAGCCTTATATACGTCAAAGTTAACTCAGAATATAAAACAAAAAAACTTTTAATTATTCTATAATAATCATATTTTTATATTAAAAGGAAAATCCCTTCAAAACATATTTCTTTATTTAAGGGGTTAAACCTCTTTTTATTTATATTAAACTTACTATTATAATATTCAAAAATATATTCTATACTTTTAAAATTAATGTTTGTGGTTGCGACAAGAGCATCCACAAGTTTTATCTAGATTCTGTAAAAGTCTATAACCATTCTTCCTTGAATAGTTTCCCTCTTCCATTTCTTTAAATATTAATAGTAGCATCTTCAACACATCTCTTGCAGACTACCAATTTTGCTTCAAACCTTGCATGTGAGCTCCAGTCAAATGCTTCTTTTAAGTCTTCTCTTGTTCTTGAGTGAACGCTTTCTTATTTCCTATACCATCTAATACTGTTTTAACTATTGATACATCCATTGTTTTCTGAGGTAATCAACAGCAACAACTTTTCACTGCTTTCTCTGGATCAGTAGCTTGATTAGACGCAACTCTGAAAACTGCTGTAACTACTGATATATGAGCTCCACCCATTTAGATGAATTCTTTAGTTTGCTTCTGGATCTTCTTTACCGTTTATAACGTAATCTGCTCAACTAGCTACTTCTAGTTTTCTCTATTCGTTTTATATCTGCTGCTATTACATGGGTGTGAGATACTTTTTAGCATATTGAACAGCTAGTTCCAGAGTCCTCCTGCACATGCAACAACCCATTGTCCTGGTTTAGGTTGCCCTCACTTATAAGCTTTATATGTTGTAACTCCTGCTCAGTTATACTGCTTGCTTGAGGCTGGATCTAATCCTTCTGAGTAGCTCTAACTGCATAATCTGGCTGTAGCTATCTCATTTCTTCTGCCATTCCACCATGCTGCCATCTCTCGCATTTAAAACCACTTCTACATAATGTTTCGTTTCCTGTTACACAGTACTCCCATCTTCCACAACCTTCTAGAACCAAGCTATACTAACTCTATCTCCAACTTTGAAGTGAAGTAACACCTTCAGCAACTTCTTTTAACAATTCGATTCCTTCATGTCCTAAAACTGTTCCTGGTTTTTACCAAAATCTCCATGAGGCAACGTGTAAAATCTGTATGACATACACAGATTCCATCAACTAATGCTTCACCTCTTTAATGGTCTTAATGTTTTTCACAGCTTCAATGCCAGATTGAATCTTGATTAACTACTACTGCTTTCATTTTCATACCTCCAAAAATTTCTTATATATTAATAATAGCACATAATACTAAATAAGTAAATAATGTTTTCCACGTCAGTCTTATATAACTCTAAAAACATTTATTATAGGCAATAAATCACATATATATATCAGTATTAAGGATTATTTCGATACAATTTAACAATAACACTGAACTAAAAATTATAATATAATATTTCAACTGAATATAAAAGGAAATTGCAGAATTTCACAATTTCCTTAAACTAATTCAAAATATTTTTCTCTCATTTTATATAAAAACACTGCCTTAACTGTAGAAACATTTAATGATTCAATATCACCATATATAGGAATTATAGCTGATCAATTGATTTATATTTCTTTAGAAATACCAGTACCCCCTCATGTCGAATATATATGCATATTATTTTTATTTAATATTACTTCCTGTAATCTATATTATCTTCTTGTAATGCAGTTCCAATAATATTATAATCTTTTTCTTTTAAAAATTTTAATATATTTTCTCTATCAGAATATATAACATTAACTTTTGAAATATACCCCCATTGTAGTCTCACTACTTTGGGTGAATATACATCAACACTAGACTTTGTCAATAATAAGTTTACAAATTTAGTAGCTATCATAGTCCGTATTATTGTCCCAATATTACCTGGATCTGAACATCATCTAAAACAACAACATCTCCTTTTATTTATCTAATCTTTTAGCATTTTTGGAATAAATCAATAATATACCTTAGCTTGTTTCTTGTGTACTTATTTGTTCAAATAATATTGCAACTCAAAACTAACACATTATCATATTTTGAAATATTATACTTATCTTCAAAATATTTATACTTTGATTCATTAATTATAATCTTAGAAAAATGTATATATTTCCCTTTATTTTTCACCTTCTGCAAGAGCATTATTTTGATCTCTATATTTTCTTATCTTTTAATCATTTATATTGCCCTATTATCACGACTTACAATATGTTCTTATCCTATTACGCCCCTAATTTTGTCCACCTAATATACGATATATATAAATGATAAACCGTTTGTCCTCCATTATCTATTTATATTGGGTTCTACAACTCTGTAGCCATCTTCACTAAGTCCTACAAAGTGCAATCTTTGAAATAGCTAATTGCAATTTACCCAAAATTATCAAGTCTTCCTCAAGCTACATCCAGATTTTATTTCTCAGGTAACCATAAACATGCTATTAACTAAGGCGAATATCTTCTAAAAGCAATTACATCATCATCTTCGTAAATTTAAACATTTATATAGTGTTGTCTATTATAAAAACTGTTGACATTCAAAATATACCTCCACAACTTTTCAATCTTATCCACTCTCTTTTTGATGTCTTTACCTTCAAATTTTAAGATTCTAAATACGCATCAAAAGAACTCTTGCTACTTCAATTCCTAAAACTCTTGCACCAAAAACTATAACATTGGCATTATTGTGTTGTTTTGAAAGTCTTCGCAGTAACTTCATTGTGAACTAACTTAGCACGAATACCTTCAACTTTATTAGCAGCTAGATATTCCTATTCCTGTTCCACATATTAATACACCAAAATCAGCTTCATTATCTGAGAACTTTACAAGTAGCCTTAGCTATATCAGGATAATCTACAGAATCTAAAAGTGTCTACCCCTATATTTATTACCTCAATTCCTTTTACTTTCAATATATTCTTTTAATTGATTTTTAAATTCTACTCCAGCATGATCATTTCAATTACTATTTTCTATATTTCCTCCAATTTCTCACAATAAATTTATCATATATATTAGCATAATAATTTGATAGATTTTTCTAGAAAATTAAATGTAGAAAAAGTTTTAAACAACATTGACATGTTTTCATTTAATTCTTTTCTCTATATTTTTAATTGCTAACTATTAATAAAAACCTAGAAAACTATTTTTCTAATTTATCACTAACTTTAATTTTACCATCTTTAATATCTTGTTTGATTTTGAGTAATTTTATCTAAGTTTTCTTCTACCTATTATATCTTTAGTATATTTAAATTCTGTAGTATCTAATCCATCTTCACAAGACCTATATATTTTACTCCAGCTTCAAATTTTCCATCTTTTAAGTCTTTGATTATATCATAAACTCCATTATCTACTCTCTTAAGCATAGAAGTTAAAAACTTTTTCCTTTAACTATATCATCTTGATCAGAGTCAACACCTCATAGCATAGAATCCTTTTTCTTCTAGCACTTTAAATAATCCTGAACCTGAACTCACCAGCAGCATGCATTATTACATCTGCACCTTTAGAATTTAAACTTTCAGCTAATTGTTTTGTCAGCAACTGGGTCATTTCCAAGGATTTGAACCATTAATATATGAAATTAATACATCAATATTAGGGTTAATATATTTTGCACCTTGTTTAAATCCTGTTGCAAATCTAGCAATAACTGGTGCATCAGTACCACCTATAAATCCAACTTTATTTGTTTTAGACATTAAAAGCAGCTAATGCTCCTGTTAAGAATGTTTCCTTCTTGTTCTTTATATGAAACTGATAATACATTAGGTAATCCTTCTATTGCATCATCTATTAAAAACAAATTTTTGATTAGGATATTCTTTAGCAACTGAAGTTAATGGATCAACTGAAGTAAATCCTATAGTCATTATTAAATCATATGTTCCATCTCCCGGGCATATTCAGCTAATTGATTTCTTATTTCTACTGAAGCATCCTTAGGTTCATATTCTACTCAACTCCAAATTCTTTCCTTAGCTCTTTGTAATCCTGCATAAGCTGAATCATTGAATGATTTATCTCCTTTACCTCCAACAGAATAAACCATCGCAACTTTTAATTTTCCTTCTGTATTTTCTATAGCAGGTTCTTCTGTTTTAGAACTACCACAAGAAAACTAGAAAAGAAAAATCCAAATAAAACTGTTAAAATTGAAAATACCTTTTTTCATTTCTTCCTCCAAATTTTGATAATATAGTATACCCCTATTTTTACCAAAAACCAATTTTTAAAATTTATTTTTCAAAAACCATAACCAACATTTATTAAATATTTGCATAATCCATTTGAAAATATAGTTCTAAACGTTGTATTTAATCTACGCTTTTATTAAACCTCTACATCACCACCAATACCTAGAATATAGTCTAATTTATTATGATTTATAGTTGTTATATAATCACTATTTTTAAATTTTTAATAAAAATTATCATCAAAATTTATATCTATACCACCTAAAATATGAAAAATTATATAAAGTATCACCTTTATTTTCAATTCCTATTTTTCAATCTACCACCAACTATAAATTTACTTTTAGATTTTATTTCTATATTTGTTTCATTAAATTTTAAATTATCATTCATTTCCAAAAGAATATAATCTCAGAATATCTGGTTCAATATATATTAAACTACCTAGTTCCTTTTTAATTTTTAAACTCTGCTCCTCTAATATATAATTGTTATTTCTATCTTTTCGATATTTTCAAAATTATATTCACTTAATAAATATAGATTAATCTCTCATCAAATTTTTGGCATTAGCTTCCAACACCCATACTAAATCCATAGAAATAATGTATTATAATATTATATGATGTATAAGCTCCCATTTCAAATATATTACTATCCCGATTTTGATGCTATCTATACCTAAATTGATATGTATTATATAATTCATTATCAACATATTCAAAATCATTACTTATTTTAAATTTAAAATTTTTCTTCTTCATATTCTCCTTCGATTTCTTCTAAAAATAACTCACCAGAATTAACCTTCTTACCGAGTATATATTCCTTATCTAACTTAAGATTAATATTATCTAATTTTTGCTGATAATGATGAAGAATAATTTTTCATTTCAGCTTTTTATCTACATTTAAATTTTTCATAAATAAGATATTTATTACTAGATGCTATAAGATATACTTGATATTAAAATTATTATTTTTCATTTTCCCCTCCTCATCTTGGCCCAATATACTCTCCTCAACTTTTAAATATCCATTTTAGTTTTTATTTCTCCCTTAGCCTTTATATTTACAATATTTAATTTCATTATTTTGATTTCCTCCTAAACATAAAAACAACGCCCATCATCTGTTATATCTGTTATAAAAAGTTACATGTCCAAAACTTGTTCTTTCTCCATTTTTATTATATCTAGTCAGTATAAGTATAGCACCGTATTTTTGCTCATCTATCTAAAATATTTCTTAAATTTTGCGACGAAGGAGTCTTAAAATTAATTCTCCTACTTTTCTTAAAAATCCAACAAGTAAATGAAGCACACCACGGAGTTAAATAAGTTGCATCTATTCCACCTCCTATTTTGTGATATTCTATACATTTTTCTTGTTTAAACCTCCATTTCTAGTATATTCTTTTTGTCCTCTATATTTCAAAATATTCAGATTCTAAAATAACCATCCATGGACAATCATTTTTATCAATATGTTTACTTTGAATATAATCACTTGCATCTATATTTTTAGCATTTTGCTATATATTCATTTACTAAATCTGTTGCTTGAAGATTATTCCCATATTTTTATATAAACTATACCCTTTTACTTGATATCCCTTAAAAATATTCTTTAATAAGATCGAAAATATCATTCATTTCATATATTTTCTTATCCTTAGAATCATATATTGGTAAATTAAAATTAGTATCATCTAATTTAGGTTTTAAAATTGATTTCATTTTAATTGCACTAGAAATTACCGTATGGAATAATTAATTTACTATTCACATCATAAAAAGAGATATTTCTAAATTTAAATAAAATCTTCCATATCAGTATACGATTTATAACGTTTTTATTTTCTTTTTATGTTTGACATTAACGTTAGAATTATATGTACTTGTAGAAAATTTTTGTGTGATAAAGTTATTACTCCACCGTAAACACAAAAAATTAGTAGAATTTTCACTTTCAAACTTTTGATACCGAGATATCATTACATTCGTATCACTATTCCAATCACCAACAATATTAGGGAACACATTGCTTGCAAACAGAACACGAACTAAATGGTTTAATCTTTTTATCTTTTTATAGAAACTAATTTTCTCCACTTATTAAGCTTTTTGAAAGTAAGTCCTATAAAATTTGAAAAACCAACACCAAAGCTACAATATACTTTGGCACTATCTGTAACAACTTTACTTAAAATATATATATTTTCTTGTGTATATAGGCTTTTAAAAAGGATATATTTGACAAATTTTTAATTTTATTTTTCATTGATTCAACGATTAGGAATATAGACTTAATCAATTTCGAATCCTTATTTTTGTATATCTCTTTTAACGTATTCTTTATAATCTTTATTAATTTTGCGATGAAATATATTTAAGACTTTCTTCCCTATACTCAATTTTTATTTTTCAAAATCGTATATATATAAATTAACTAAACTAATTTCTTTTCCCCATATTTATATATATTTTATAATCTTCTTTTTAGTCCTTCCTTTTTCATCTAAAAAGTAAATATTTTCTAAAATATTTTCTTGTTTTTCATTGACTCCATCTACAGAATTCTCTAATTTACATTTTCTTTTAATATATTCTTCTATAAACGTTATCATAATTCTTCTAAAATCTTGGATATATTCTTATTCCTTTTTGAATCTAATCTATAACTTTCTTTTTACCAACCTTTTTCAACTAATATATTTATTAATTTTTCGTATCCTATAACTTTAATATCATCAATATCTTTTTCTCCAAATTCAAAGATAATCATATTCTCTAAAAATCTACATTAAATCCTATATCGTGGTAATCTCACTTTTGAATTAACATAATCGTGACCTTAGAAAGAAATAAATTTTTAAAAACGATGTTCCTCTTTTAATAAAACTTTCCTTAATATATTTGCAAAGGTATTTACCTAAACTTTTCAATTTTAGTTAAGTTATTGTCTTTATTTATTAACATATATAAAACTTCTTCTAAATTAATTTCTTTATTCACATCTTCAATTTTTCTAAATGTAGTTTAAATCCCTTTTGCTTTACTAAATCACCCACATTTTATCTTCCAGATTTTAAATTTTTATTTTCTTGATCTTTTACTTTGATTATTATATTCTTCTAAAATATTATCTATATCTTTGAAGTCTCTTTATCAATCTTTCTATTAGTTGTTTTTCAATGTATTTAGATGGAAAGAATGATAATCTTTCTCATATTTTTCATTTTAATTTTTGTTCTATATCATTATTTTCTATTTATTATATATTTAGTTTCATTCGGAATAATTTTTATTATTAATTATACTGTCATTATCTTTGGATATATCATAATCATTATTTACTTTGTTATTATTTTTATATTTTTAAATATTCTAAAACGAAATCCAATATTTTAGTATCTTTAACCATATTTTTAAATCTTCAATACTAAATTCACTGGATTGACCTATAAAATCATCTTTTCATCTATTTTATCCGTAAACTCTTTATCTTCAGGGTTATCAACAGGATACACTACTTTTAGCATTATCTTCAATTTTTCATTATACTAGATATATCATATTTCTCTAAACTTCTAACATATATATCCATCCCCACTTTAAATGAATCAGTATATATCTTGTCTCTAAAAATTCAATAACTCTATTTTTACCAAATATATATATTAAAAATCAAAAATAGTTCCAATATTTATTTTATAAGATTTCCCTTTTTATCATCTGTATACGATTTTAATTCATTTATATCACATATAGATATTTCTTCCCAATTTATAACTGTATTATCAAATATATATTCTGAATTTTCAGATATATATACATTTTGATTTAAATATTTATCTATCAATTCTTTATTATCATTATATAATTGAGATGTAAAAATATTTAATTATCAGTTCATCTTGTTCTTTATTCCCTCTCCAGTATAAAGAAGATAATCAAAATCTCACATTTTCATATATCTCTTCTATCATACCTTTACTCATAGCATATCTTCCATAATAATTATTCTTTAACGAATCATAATTTCTCCTAACAAATACTTTAGCTAATAAATCAAAGTATTGTTTTATATCTTCTTTAATTTATTTCCATCATATTCCTCAAATTAACACTTAGTATACTCCTCCGTATTTAATTATTATGTATACTTTTGGCTTTTCAAAATCAAATCATTTTTACTAACAATATTGATTTCATTTTTCTTACTTTTTAATATCTATTCCTTCCCAAAAATTTCTACCTCTTTTACAAGCTTCTATAGATATGTATCCTTCCGAAGCTAAACATCTATATTTTTATTTGATTTAAAATGAATTGACTCTGTATTAAATTCAATTTGCTTGAGAATTAAAATCAATTAAATTTTTGAATTTATTTCCATACCTTTTTTATCTATTTTAAAAATCTACATTTTTCATTAACATAATTTCTTTTTATTTATATCGTTAAATCTAGAACTGTTAGTATTTTTTATAGCCAAGATACTTTCATATCATTTTCATCTTCACTATAAAATTCAACATCTACTATATCATCTATATCTGGTGCTGGAAATAATCCTGTATTTGTTTTTAGAATAAAATGTTTTATAATATATATCAACCATATTAGTACTTTTTATTCCTGAATAATCCAGTCCTTCTTCAAACTCTACATTCATTATAGCTAGATTATTTTTACTAGATAATTTTTACCTTTGCAAAATAATGAGGTACCATTGTATTTCTTTTATTAAACTTCTTTTCTACTTTAAACAAATTTTTATCAACTACTGTTAATTGAGTCACAAAAATACTATTTCTACTATAACAATTCACTTTCAATAACCATATATTCTTTATTATCAAAAATTAAATTCATTCCCACAGAATAAAAATCTTCAGTTAATAATTTAATATACTCTACTCCTTTTTATATTTAAACTTCACGTCAAGCATTTACAACACTCTTTCTATATATAGAAAATACAATCATCACCAAAAAGTATTACACCTTCATTAGTTACAAAAATTGCTTCACCTAAATTTGAACAAATTCTAACCAAAAATTCCAATCTGTTTCTAATTGCCTCAAAAACTTTGTTAATAGCTACATTAAATTTTTAGAAACCACACAACTTATATTACTATCTTTTAATATATCGTCTATGATATTTTTATATGTAATATTTTTATCTTGATATACTCTACTATTTTCATCTAAAATTTTTGAATTATCAAAGCTTCTAATCTTATAATTACTTTTATTATCCATATTTTTATCACTCATAACTTCATTAAAGTGTACCATCAAAAAATGTTTACTCCTCTATTTCTAACTTTAAATTTTGATTTTTGGATTATAAAAAGTTTGTTTTAAGTTCTTTATACTTATTTGAATCAACTTCAAAAATCATAATTAAATTAGTGTGCTCATTAAATTTTGATTTCACTCTCTAATTCAGATAATTTAAACTCTTTAATGAGACAATCTCCTAATTCAAGTTCTAATACTCCATTGATTTTCATATTAATCATCTCCTAATATTAATCTTTTAGATTTCAAGAAAATATTTTTGCTTAAATCGTATACACAATAATTTCCTAAATCATTATCTAAACTGAATTTTTGATTTTAAAAATCTATAAACATTTCCTTAAATTCTAAAGTCATTTTATTTTTCTTCATTAAAAATATATTCTCAATTTAATATTTCTATATGTTCTATTCGTTTTTATCTTCTATCCAATTGATAAAATATTTAAAATGATCCTTATTTAAAAATTTTATAACCATTTCCATATTTAAGACATCATCTCAACACTTAAATTATCATCAACTGGATCAAAGAATATTTTTAAACTAACTATTTCTTCATCTAAAATTAAGTTATCTTCTTTTATCGTTACCTATATTTTAAACATGATTTTACTCCTTTTTAAAAACTATAGATTTTATCACTATAACCAACAGATTTATTTCCTATTAAATTAAAATGTTTTTCCAAAATATTCTAATTTTTCTTTATCATTTAAAAATATTTTCTCTATACTCAATAGCTTTTATTTTTCTAAATCTTTTACTATAAGGAGTAAAAATAACAATCTTATTATCATCTAAATTTTTATAAACTATACATTTCGTAAAAATTTCAAAAATATATTTTCTAAAATATATTTTCGAATTTCCTAGTAATATTAAATTTTTAATATATACTTAGCTATAATATCTCTATATCTACCTTCAATACCTCCTTATCACATATATTGTATAAATCATTTCAAAAATCGACATCATTTACTCTTAAATCCATTAAGCTGCTAAAATATATATTATTATTTCTTTTTGATTATCATCTAAATTATCCAAAATTTATAAAAATTATAAAAATCTGGATTTAAAGACGATTGAATAATATCATAGTCATTTATATAGCCACTTATCATTTTGTAAGTAACCAGAAAAAGAATTTGAATCTATACTATATTCTCTTAATAATTTATTATATCCTTCATTTTATTCCATATTTATTAATATATTTAAATAAAAACTTGCCATGATGTATTATAGTAAACTCGGAAATTTTCTATCTTCAATTCTCATTTTATTATCACTCTCACCTTATATTTAAAATATTTATTTTCTAAAATTTCTCTAAAATAATTTTATTTTATCATTTCGTATCTTTTATTTATTATATGAGTGATCAGATAAAATAATCTCCTTATTATTATCTTCTTCTTCAAAATTTATATATTCACCTTTTTCCCTTTACTTATCTACATAAAAACTCTCTTTAAAATATCAAAATTTTTAATATTCTATTTAGATTAAAAGAGTATTAAAAACTATCTGATATTTCAAAAATTGCTGAAATTAGTATATTGTGTATAATTTTTAATTTATCAACTTTATATAATTTCCAAATCTTTTTATCTAAAATTTCGGAATAAATTTTAAAAGTATAGAACTAATCAATCCATATATATCCTTTTCTTCTTCATCTACTAAATAAGTATATTCATCATCTATTTTAAAAATATATTCGTGATAAATAAAATTTTCACTAGGCAATACGTTAAATTCAGGAAAAACATTGACTTTTTGATACATTCCAAACCAACTTAGAATCACACGCACTATTTTTAGAATTTAATTCTTCAAAATCATATATGATATCATCTACGTATACACATCATTTAAAAGTAATTCTGTCATCTAAATTTACAATTTTTATTCTATACATTGCTTTCGAAAAATATATCTAGGAAAGTTATTGAAATATTAAATTATTTTTAATAGATATATTTATTAAATTTTCATATTCTCTTATATATCTATAATCCTTTTTCTAAAACTACTTTTTGCCTCATATATAATTTCATTTATAATTAGATTTGCTTTTAAATACTCTTCCTTCAATTTTCTTTTCTTTCAAAATAGTCTAATTTGAGTAACACATCTCTATACAACCCTATATCATTATCATATTCATAATCAAGCAATATAAATTTGTTTTTACTTATATTTTTATCTAATGATACTTCAATATATATTTCTTTATCAAAATATTCTATTAAATCTTCATCTACTTTTTCATAAATAACATTAAGTTTTTATCAAATTCATCTTTAACATCTATTATTATATCTGACAGATTGTCTCAAATATGTATTTTTGTTAATTTTACTATTAAACATTTTCTCCCTCCTTTTCTTCTTTTTATAATATAGTATACTCCTAAATTTTATAATGTCAATATATATAATTAAAAATTTATTTTAGGTTTTAAAATTAATATATAAAAATAAAATAAGAGCAAAATAAACTTTTACTCTTATTCAAAATTTGTATATATCAATTTTATTTAATAACCCTTGAGTAAAAATTCTTTGGTTCTATCAAATTTTGGATTTGTAAATATATCTTCTGGACGTCCTTCTTCTAATATATGACCTCCATCCATAAATACTATTTTATTTGATACTTCTCTTGCAAATTCCATTTCATGTGCAACAACTATCATAGTAAGTCCTTCTTTTTGCAAGTTCTGTCATAACTTTAAGAACTTCACCAACCATTTCTGGATCAAGTGCTGAAGTAGGATTCATCAAATAGTATAACATCTGGATTCATGCACAACGCTCTAGCAATTGCAACTCTTTGTTTTTGTCCTCCAGATAAACTCTTGTAACCTTAGCGTACGCAAAAATCTAACATTCAACTTTTTCTAAATATTTTTCTTGCTGTTTCTAACGCTTCATTTTTAGAAATTTTCGAAAACATTCATAGGACCTAATATACAGTTTTTCTAATAACATTTAAATTATTGAATAAATTAAATTGTTGAAATACCATCCCTACTTTACTTCTAAATTCACCTAAATCCATCTCTTTATGTTGTATACTTTTTACCTTTATAAAATATATCTCCTCCATTAATTTCCTCTAATAAATTTATACATCTTAAAGAGTTGATTTTTCCTCCACCTGAAGGACCTATAATTGATACAACTTTCACTTTTATTAACGGTAAAAGAAATATCTTCAAAAACTTCTCTATTTCCATATTCTAAATTTTAATAGATATTATCTAGTAATCTCTCCTGTACTACAATTTTCAGCTCTTTTTCTAAATATCTAAATAGTTTTGATAAGTAAATGTGTAGCAAGTATATGGTACATGTAATCAAAATACTTCATAATATCTTACTATGAGTTCCTGAAAATTTGCTCTAGATGTTGTAAAATAATTCTGTAACACCTATGAAAATAAAACAGATGTATCTTTAATATTAACTATAAATTCGTTAGCTACTGATGATAAAAGTATATTGCCTGTGGTAATACTATTTTTCTCATTATATTAAAAATGAGTCATACCCAAGAGCTAGTCCTGTTTCATGACTGTCTGACATCAATTGATTTAATACCACCTCTTATTATTTCTGTAATATATGCCCCAGTATTAAATGAAACGATAATTAAAGGCAGATGTCATAGCAGGTATATTTATTCCTGTAATTTGTGAAAATCCATAATAAAATATTATTGCTTGAACAATCATAGGAGTACCACGAATTATAGTAACATATATAGATATTAAATAGTTGCAAAGGTTAAATATAACTTTAGATGAAAAGGAATTTTTATTAACATTTCTCTTTTCATCTCTAATCAATGATAATATTAAACCTATAACAAATCCAACAAATGTACCAAATAATGATAAATATATAGTTTGTTAATGCTTTACCTTTTTAAGAAATCTTTCCAATAATTTGTAATAAGAATTTAATCCAAGCTGTAAAAACTTTTGTGGTGTATCTCTCACTTTCACTACCTGAGTTGATTTTTATAGCCTCACTCATTAATTTTTCTCTTTCTTCTTTACTGATACTTTCAGTGCTTTTTCTACTTCTTCTTAATTCATCATTACCTAAACCTATAGCAAACATTTACATCATCTCTATCATATTTAAAACCATTATTATTATTAAATTCAACAAATGAGACATCTGGATTAGAAATATGCTGCTGATAATGCATGGTTTTTCTGATATATATCCATCAATTTTATTAGATTTCAAGGCAACTAACATATTTGCAAAATTTTTCACTGGCAGTTTGCTTTTCACACCATCAATTTGATCAATAACTGTATAATAGAAAAGTATTTAATTGAGCTGTAATTTTAGCTCCTTTTTAAAATCAGAAATTTTATTTGCACCAATATACTTAGAATCTTTTTACAACAATCACTAAATCAGATTCATAATATGGACTAATGAAATCCATATTTTTCTCTTCTTTCTTTTTGTAGCAACATTCCCTGCAATTACTAAATCAATTTTATCGGAATTAAGAGCTGGTCCAGTAATGAGATCCCAATCACTTTTGCATGATTTTCTAATTTTTATTTAATAGCAATTAATTTTGCTATTTCAACATCATATCCCCCAGACATACCATTTTGATATTTTACTGCACCATTATCTCAGTGTTCTGGAACCAGTTAAAAGGTGCATAACCTACTCCATTCCTACTCTTAAAGTGTCATCATCTAGAAAAAGATATCATTGATACGATAAAAGTAACGACATAATTATTTTTCATATGTTCCTCCTTAAACTAAAACTGATATTCCATCAGTTTAACATATATATATGTAAACTGATAGCACTCCATTAATATATAATGACAGTATTAGAATGTATCCATAATACCACCATAGAGATGTGTCAAATTCACAGTTCAGCGAAAAATCCCTTTCTAAATTAATCATAGATTTCGACTATCTCTAATTTATACTCTTAATTTTTCGCACCTCTATCAATTTTTATTATTTAATCCATATTAGCATATTTTAAAAATTTTTGTAAAGTATAAGATATGCAGAAGTGATATTAAATAAATATTATAATGTCTCAAATTAAAAATATGAGTGTAATTGATTATTTAATATTATCAGATTATTATGACATTATCTTTAGTTTAGAAATAAGATAATTATGGAAAGGATAAATTGGACTCTCACCTTTTTAATCCCATTTTTAAACTCCTTACTTCAAGATTAGATAAAAACTATACCTAATAACAGAATATAAAAATTATACTTATTATTCTTTTCAAATATATTAGCTTTTCTCACCCCAAAATTTTATAAATTTAATTTCCCTATTTTATTTTCATATTTATGTTACAATGGTTAAAATGGTAAAGGATTTACTCTCTTATCCATTCATATTTTATATTTAAAAGAGTTTTAAAGGTATTTTTAAAGCTAAATTCAATTGTTATTTCCTTTATTGCTCTTTTTCTTTCTAACATTATTCTTCCTCCTTTCTATGCTATATATTATACTATATATTCAATATTTTGTTGATAAGTTTTTATGAATATTTACTTTTAAAAGATACAAAAATAACTCTGTATCCTTATATTTTTAATTTCATTTTATTTATTTCAAACCTTTACCAACTTTAGCTTCTCCTACTATAGTCATAGCTATTAAGTTAAACTTAATATTATGTGCTGAATATTACTACTTTCCATTATTGACTTTTTAAAATTTAGATATATACTTGTATCAAATAAAAAGGTGATTATTATGAAAATGGAAGGATTATTTAAATTAGCACATATAAAAAGCATACAAAAACTAACAATATGTTTATTACTGTATTTAGTATTTAGAATACCTTTGCTATTTCTAGTACCTTATTTTAATACTTATGTAAACTATGTTATGGACTTAAATGTTATTTTTATTCCTTTAATCATATTTTTACATTAATAACAATGATTTTCTTTACAGAAAAACTTTCACATGTATTCTTTAATAATAAAAATAATATGGTTATATATAAAAAGAAATACCAAAATATTTAATTTTTAAATACTATATTTCTTGCTTTTTTAAATGTTATATATATATTTTTAATTAACCAACTAACATTTTATATTCTTTAGGCTTTATATTAATTTTAATTTATTATATTTTTCTCTATTAATAACTTTAATTTCTACATTTCCATTTAATATGATATTAATATTTTTATACTTTAATAAAAAAACGAGCCTAAATGAACTGCACCCATAATCTTGGACACAAAGATTGGAACATGTACCAACAAACTGGACAGAAAAATAGAAAACAGTTTGGAGGTACATTTTTATGAGGAAGAAAAAAATAAATTCACATTAGAAGAAAGAATTTCTATGTGTAAAAGACTATCTAGAAATGGGATTAAGTCGTAAAGATCTTTTTATTAAATATAGGGAGTATCTAAGTCTGGATTTTATCAATATATTAATAGGTTTAGAATACATGGTATCAGAAGGGTTAAAAAGTAGGATCTAGAAATAGAGCATATACAAAAGAATTTAAAAACTAAGGTTATTAATGAAATTTTTGAAAAGGTAGTTCTATAGATGAATTATCTACAAAGTATTTACTGCCTAATACTATTGTAATAAATTGGATTAAAACAGTATAATAAAGGTATAATAAATGATTACATACCTAGAGGTGAAATATATACTATGAGATGTCCTAAATTAAGTAAAGATAAGAAAATGGCTATTGCTAAAGAATGTATTGAGAATGGAAGAAATTACAAAAGAAACTTGTATTAAGTATGGTATTAAATATTCTAATCTATACTCATGGGTTTCTAAATATCAAGATAAGATAGTGAAGTACATCAGATTATTCAGAAGAAGATAAATATAAGATATTGTATGAGTTATCACTACAAAGAAAATAAGATGTTGAAAAGCAGAATTAGAGATTTCTAAAAACGAAGAGATATTAGAATTTCTAGAAAAGAAGAATAATATATGCTAAATATTTAACTGTAGATACTTTAAAGAATAAGTATAGTGTTAAATATTTATGTAAATATTAAAATTAAATGAATCATCTTACTATGAGTATTTAAACAGAAAATAATGAAATTAATAAAGAAGAAATTAGAATTAATAAATTTAATAAAAAAACAATAGATAAAGAGTTAAGTCTACATATGGTAGAAAGAGAATGAGTATAGAAGTTTTTTAAAAAGATGTGGTATAAAAATATAACGAAAAAGAAAATTAGAAGAATAATGATAGAAGAAGATATAGTTTGTGTGATAAGAGTTAAAGAAGAAAAGATTTAAAAAAATCAAGTGATGAGTATTTTTAGAGATAATATACTTAATAGAGATTTTAGTACTACTAAAGATAATCAAAAATGGTCTACTGATATTACAGAGATAAATACTGGAGAAGGTAAACTATACATTAGTGGTGTAATTGATATTAATTCTAAGATGTTAATAAGTTATGAGATAGAGCAATCATAATAATAATGAATTAGTTATGAAAAACATTTAAAAGATATAAATATTAATGATGTTGATATATTACAAAGTGATAGAGGTTTCAGTATACATCATATATGTTTAAAAATATAACAAAAGATATTACACATAGCATGTCAAGACCAGGGCATTGTCCTGATAATTCACCTATAGAGTCATTTTGGGGTATTTTTAAAATCAGAATGTTATTACAATAAAGTTAAATAAAGATAAGTTTTAGAACTAAAAAAAGCAATTAAAAACAATTAAAGAATATATAGAATTTTTACAATAAAGTTAGAGTAAATTTAAAAGAACTACACCTTATCAAATAAGATGTAATTCCTTAAATTATTGATTTTTAAATTTCGTGTCCAGTTTGTTGGTACATATGTTCTATTGGAGGTGCAGTTTTTATGAGTAAATTAACAATAAAAAGATAAAATTGAAATATATGAAATAAGGAAAAGGTGTAACAATTTCTTCTTTAACTAAAAGCTTTTTAAGGTTCGAGGATCTAATATTAGATATTTAATTGCTTTAATTAAAAACATGAATATGATATTTTAAGAAAAGATAAAAAAATAGAACTTATTCTAAAAGATTTTTAAACTACAAATAATTAATAGAATTTTAATTAGTCATGAATCTATTAATTCTGTTGCTCTTGATATTTGGTTTAGTATCTTCTGGTATTTTTACATAATTGGCTTTCAAAAATTTAAAGAAAATGGGTATAATGTTATAGAAAAGAAAAAGGAAGGAAACCTAAATCTATGACTAAACCTAATAAAAATAATAAAACATTATCTGAAAAAGAAAAATTAAACAATTGGAAGATGAAATACTTTATCTAAAAGCTGAAAAATGAATACTTAAAAAATTGAGAGCTCTAGTTCAAGAAAGGGAGCTAAAAAGAGAAGAAAAAGTAAGAGTAATAGCCGAACTTAGAGCTAAATATCCTTTCAAAATGCTATTAAAGATTGCTGGAATATCAAAATCAGTATATTATTACTATATTAATAAAAAAAGATATTGATGAGAAGAATAAATATATCATTGAAAAATTTAAAGAAATTTACTATGTAAATAAAGGAAGATATATGGTTATCGCAGAGTAACATTGGAATTAAAAATCAAGGTTTAAATATTAATCATAAAAAGTACAAAAAGACTTATGAAGAAACTTAATTTACAAAGTATTATCCGTAAAAGAAAAATATTCTTCATACAAAGGTTGCGTAGGTAAAGGTAGCTGATAACCATATTAAAAGAATTTTTGAAAGCAACAGCTCCAAATCAAAAATGGTTTACAGATGTGACAGAATTTAATTTAAGAGGAGAAAAAGTTATACTTATCACCAATATTAGATGCTTATGGAAGATATATAGTTTCATATGATATTTCTCGCAGTCCTAACTTAGAGCAGATAAATCATATGTTAAATTTAGCATTTAAAGAATGAAAATTATGAAAATTTGATATTTCATAGTGATCAAGGATGGCAATATCAGCATTATTCATATCAAGAAAAATTGAAAGAGAAAAAGATAACTCAAAGTATGTCAAGAAAAAGGAAATAGTTTAGATAATGGATTAATGGAATGTTTCTTTGGGTTGTTAAAATCAGAAATGTTTTTATGAACAAGAAGAAAAATACAAGACATTAGAAAGAATTGAAGGAAGCAATAGAAGATTATATATATTATTACAATAACAAAGAATAAAGGAAAAATTAAAAGGATTAACTCCTGCTTCTTACAGAAGTCAATCCTTATTAGTTAGTTAAATTATTTGTCCAACTTTTTGGGGTCAGTACTTATTACAAAATTAATATAATATTGTATAAAATTATACTATAAAACGAAAGAAATTACACTCAACTCAACCCAATTTATAAAATTCACCTTTCCTATCCATCAAATTACCAAAAGAACCATCTTCAACAATAACCCCATTTTTCATAAAAAGAATTCTATTGTATTTCTTCAACATGCTCTTATTTAACTTATGCGTAACAACAAGAACCGTCAAATCCTGAATTTCTAAAATTGAATTTTCAATTTCAGTAGTAACTTTATTATCTAAAGACGAGGTAGCCTCATCTAATAATAAAATCGAGTGTTTTTCCGAATTAAAGCACGCGCAATACTAAGTCTCTGTCTTTCTCCACCAGATAGATTTGATCCATTTTCGCCACATAAAAGCTTGTAGACCTAATTCATTTTCTAAAAATATAACTTTCTAAACCAGACTGCTGGACAGCTTTTTTATATCATCTTCAGTAAAAGGATTGATTAAAGGGTAATATTTGCTTTTAAAGTATCATCAAAGATATAAACATCTTGCTGAACAATAGTCATTAAGTTATATAGGGCTCTCTGATGAAATAGTTTGCAAATCTTGATTATCAATTGAGATATACCCACTTGTCACGTCATAAAAACGCAGTAATAGATTGAGTAAAGTTGATTTTCCACTTCCCTGACATACCTACTATTGCAATTTTTTCCCTCTTTTTTGATCTTCAAAGATAAATTATTAAAAATCTTTTCCTCAGCATTAGGGTAGGAAAAATCTATATTTGAAAAAGAAATAATATCATCAAAATATTCTTTCATTTTTACCAGTTTGAAGTTCGATTACATCTTTTTATCTCAAATGAATTCAGTGTAGCCTGACCTTCGCGGAATTTACTCATTCCCATACCAATTTCATTTAATGGCATTACTACAAAATTGACTAGTTGAACAATAGCTGTTACGTTCCCAATTGTTGTATGTCCACCAAAGACAAGATACATTCCTCCACCAAAGGCTACTAAAAACAATCATCCCCAGCTGAAATAACATTAGCTAAAACATCAAATTCTCCTTTCATAAAAATATATCTCATCCAATTTTTTTCACTTTCGTTTTCTGTAATCTTGACGGATAGCCTCTTTCACATTAAAACTTTTTATAACTAGAAACCCTGCTAAAATATCTTTTAACCTTAGCCAAATATTTCTGATCGGCTATCATAGAACTATTTTTGCATAAAAGCTGACTTTTTCGCCAATCAATCCTGAAATTATCATCGGAATAACACTAGCAATGATAACTAATATGGTCAAAAAAACCAATTACCTATAAACATGGCTACTAGCGAGAAAATCATTAAGGAAATATTTTTTTGAAATATTAAAATACTGGTGCAAATAATCCTGCTCAATTTTTTCATGTTTTTCAGTTAATATTGAAATAAATTTTCCTGATTTTTCCTTAGAAAAATTCTCTATAATCTCTATCTAAAATAGATTTAAACACCTTATTTTTATATCTTGACATAATTTGCCCTAACAAGTTTATTTCTTAATCGAAGGATATAAAATTAAGACCTGCATAGACAGAATATTACGACAGCACCCATTAGTATTGCTTTAGATGAGAGCTTCCCTATTTTGTGACATTTCCATTATCAATTATAGTTTTAATAGAGATAAGCAAAAAGCAATATTAGTTAAAGGCACCAATATATTAAAAATCATAAAAGTATAAAAACTTTTTATGGTATTTTTATCAATTGTTTCATTATTAATCTACCTCATAATTCTTAAATTTCATTTAGAAAATGTGACATAAAATATTCTTCTAAGTCAATATTCTCTCTCCTAAACTCTTTCATAGAGACCTGTTCTACCATTTTTCCATTTTTGATAACACCAATCTTACTCTACTATCTGTGAAATTTCTGACAAAATATGACTTGAGATTAATATTGTAACACCACATTCCTTAGAAAGAGACAGCAAAAAGATTCCGAATTTCTTGAATTCCTATTGGATCCAAACCATTGATTGGTTCATCTAAGATTAACAATTTAGGTTTTGTTAGGAATGCCCTAGCTAAACCAAGCCTTTGTCTCATTCTAACGAAAACTCTTTTACTTTTTAGTCATATAATCCGACCATCCTTAAGATACTTATTATATCTGATTCATTAATATTTTTCCTCATATATTGCGCGTGAATTTCCAAAATTTCTTTTTGCTGTGAGGTTTTTCGTAGAAAAATTGGTGTTTCAATAATACTTCCAACCTGACTTAGAATCTCTCTCTGTAATCTTGTAAATTTTCCAAAAATTTCAATACTACTCAGATGTAATATTTGATAAGGACAACATACATTTCATTAAAGGTTGTTTTTCCTGCACCATTGGGACCCTAAAAACCATATATTTCTCCTTCAGTAATTTGAAATTAATACCATAAAATTTCTTCCTTATCAATAGTTTTTAAAAGTTCTTTTATTTCAACAATATTCTTCATTTCTATCTCTCTTTCTATATCCAGCTTTAAATGCATTTTTCTTAAAGGAGCATAAATACCAATTTATACAGCTCTTCTTTTAAATAAATCATCAAAGGATTATCACTTTCTTTCCATTGAACTCAGATATACTACTTGATATTAATATCTTTTTCTTGAAATAGTATAAATTGAAAATGAAACAATCATTAAACTTATGAAACTAGCAAATATTAAGAAAGAATAAGTTATCAACAAAATTATTAGTTAAACTGCCTGGACTTACATTCCAGAAAGTAATGTAGCTAAACTAAATCACAAAGCATTGTTATAGCTATTGAATGCTTAATCATACCTAAAACAAAAGGTAATATTCCGATTAATACTGTTCCAAACGTAATTTCAGCTAAATTAATCATTCGATTAGCTACTGGGATATAATTTGATTCAGTTAAAATTGCTACTAATCTAATTAATAATTGAATAACTAAATGTGCAGTAAAATGAACAATAAATGATATTATAATTACTGCAACACTTTTTTCCCCATAGTAACTTTATTTTTAGAAACAGGGTAGGAAAACAACTGAAAAATTGTTCTTCGTTTAAATTCATCAATAATAATTGCAGATAATAAATAAGATTCAAAAATCAAAAAGCTGCTTTTTGTAAATAAAGATGCAAACAATGATGTTGCAATAGCTCAACCTTCCCATTTACCAGTAATTCTAAAATTATTGGTACTCTGCTCAACAAACTCTCCCAGTTTATTATCAGTTCCTAACCCCATGATTATGATTCCTGTAATACCTAACACTATAAATATAGTACCCAACAAGCCAAAAATAATTTAGATTTTGAAACTTTTTTAATTCAATTTTAATAATCGATAACATAGATTTTTCCTCCAAAAATTTTATTAATATTAATTACACTATTCTCAAATCACTTTTACATACTTCTGGTATGTAAAGTTTTAAAAAGTAAACATACCAAAGGTATGTTTGATAGAATACTAATACCATATCTAGAGTATGGTATTTTTTTAAAATATCTATACGTAAAAACTTATTTACTACTTTTTAAGTGATCAAATAATTTGAAAATTACTTCCATCATTTCATCAGTAATCAACTGCACTCCCCAAACCTTCAAAAGTTAGTTTAATGAAATTCATTTTTCCGCTTTAATTCTTCTACTGAAAAACAGAAATTTGGAATCAATCCAAACATCTAGAGTCAAAAATGATTAAATCTGCTAATTCTTCTGGATATTCTGTTTTTATTGATTCATCTTTAACACCTTCATAAACTTTTTCCTAATTTCTGGTAAAAATCAGAAAATAAACTTAAATACTGCTCTCCTAACAAACGTGGACTTCTTAACATAATTGAGACTGAGTATACTAGTCTTTTGATATTTTAAATTAGAAAAACGCATCCATCAAAGAGTTTTGTATTCTAATGCAGTATCTCCTCTCCAATTATAATTTAAAATTTCTTGATTATTTTTCTCGCTAACGATTGATTGCAATATTTCATCTTTAGACTCAAAATGATGATAAATAACACCTTTTGTCAAAACCACCCCTAGCCCATCGATTATATCTTGTATTGAGGTATTATCAAATCCTTTTTCCAAAAATAAATCTTTCGAAACTTCTAATATCTAGTTTTCATGTGAGTCTCTATTTCTTGCCATTATAACCCTTTCTTATCACTACTAACGGTATGTATTCTATTATAATATATAAAACTCATACTGTCAAGTTCCTGTTACTTGCAGGTAGAAATTTGAAATGTAAAGTCATTTTCTATTATTGACTTTTCTAAAATTTAGATATATACTTGTATCAAATAAAAAGAGGTGTTTTATTATGAATACAAGGATTATTAAAATTAGCACATAAAAAATAATAAAAAAGCAAACAAAAACTATCAATATATTTATTACTGTATTTTAGTATTTAGAATACTGTACTATTTCTAGTACCTTATTTTAATACTTATATAAACTATATTTATGAACTTAAATCTTATTTTTATTCCTTTAATCATACTTTTTACATTAATACCAATGACTTTTTGTTACCGAAAAACTTTCACATGTATTTTTAATAATATAGTATAGTTATATATAAAAGAAATACCAAAATATTTAATTTTTAAATACTATATTTCTTGCTAAATGTTATATATACTTTTTAATTAACTTACCTAACATTTTATATTCTTTAGACTTTATATTAATTTTAATTATTATATTTTCTCTAATAATAACTTTAATTTCTACATTTCCATTTAATATGATATTAATATTTTTATACTTTAATAAAAACGAGCGTAAATGATCATATATATTTTATTTATTTTTATTGCTTATTTAAAGTATAAATTTATATAAACTGTATACACATAGTAACTATAAACTTACTCTACAAACTTAAAAATTAAGAAAAAGATAAGTATATGACTAATAAAAATATTAGCTAATGAATTTAATACAAAATTTAAAATAGAATTTTTAAATGAATACACAAAAACAAATTATTATCTCTTTGACAATTTCTGCTTTTTAATTTCTCAATGTATATATATTGTTTCAATCTCAAAAGATTAGGACATTCAAAACCCCTCAATAACTTTAAAAATCTATTCACATTTCTATAAAAAATAAGAAGATGATATAATCATGATTTTAAATCGAAAATATTTTTGAACTTTTTAGAACTTTTATAAAAATAGCTATCACCTAAAAATTAAGTGATAGCTCAAGTCCTTATTTTATAACACTTGAAGTGTTACAGTTTCAATATGTGAGGTATATAGAAAACATATCAACACAAATCATTTCATGGTTAATCCCTATCAATGGCTTCCTGAATAATCTCTATGACAACTTACCCCCAAAGGATTGTTTTTCCTTACAAAGCAGACTCATTGCTCCAGTTATGGCATTTACTTCTTTAACGGTTTTTGCACCATGCTTTACAACTGCTTCAATTACACTGATCTTCTGTGACTTTACTGCAATAACAAGCATGCTTAGGATCTGTATCTTTCTTAAACCAGATAGGAACCCTAACTTGGTCTTTTAAAATTTTATTTCTTTATCTAAGTTATAGTAAATAACGTCGCAGTCCTCATTCATGCATATCTTATATTGATCTCCATCAACGGCATTACTATAATCATCTGTCACTAAGTGTTCAGCGTTTATCCTACTAACTGTTACTCCTTCATTATTACAGACAGGGCAACTCTCCTTTGTTCTATTTAAATTTTTGTGATACATTCACAGCAGCATTCATCAATAACTTTCAATTACATAACCTCCATATCTTCACAAAACTATTTGAATTCAGGTAAAATCCCAACCAATTTTCATTTATAGTTTTTAAATTAAAAATACCCCATGATTGTATCGTCAATTATCGGTATCATTCAAAGCGTGAATAGGGAAAAATAGTTTATAGATTTCTTTACATTCAAAGCTCTAAAAGCATTTAATACTGCGATGATAGTTACACCACATCTGCAAATATAGCTGCCCACATAGTAGTTGTTCAAAAAGCACTCAAAATAAGAACAATTATTTTTATTCCAATTACCAAATACTATGTTTTGATGCTGCAATTTTTAGTGTCTTTTTAGAAATCTTCATTGTAGTGTGAATTTTTCATTAGCTCATCAGTCATAATTACAACATCAGCAGCTTCAATGGCCGCCATCAGAACCCTAAACCACCATTGCTATTCCAATGTCTGCGGACTAATACGGGTGCATCATTGATTCACGTCACCAACAAAAGGTAAGTTTACCTTTTTAGATTTTTGCGAAAATAATTCTTCTAGTTTTCAACTTTATCTGATGGCAACAGTTCTGCATAAACCTTATCAAGACCAAGCTCTTTAGCAACTTTTTGAGACCAGTCCTTTTATTATCACCTGTCAACATAACTGTTTGTTTAATATTAGCTGCCTTAAGTTCCTTGATTTGCTTGTGCTGAATCTTCCTTTACCTCATCGGAAATTACAATGTAACCTATATATTTGTTATTGACAGCCTAAGCATGTACAATAGTACCGATCAGCTCTCCCTTGAAATAAGGGATATCCATCATTTTCATAAGTTTGATATTTCCTGCCATAACCTTTTTGCCATCTACTGTTGCAATAACACCATGACCTGATATCTCTTCTACATCTGAAATACGTCCATTGTCTATTTCTTTGCTATGTACGTTTTCAGTGAAAGTGAAATTGGATGTTGAATAGCTTTCCGCATGTGCAGTTAATTCTAGTAGCTCTTCTTTAGGAAACTCCTTCTGGATGAATTTCCTGTAGCATTAAATACACCTTTCGTTAGTGTTCAGTTTTATCAAAAACAACAATTTCAGTTTCTGCTAATGCCTCTAAATAATTACTACCCTTGACTAAAACACCTTTTTTTGAGGCTCCACCTATTCCACCGAAGAAACTCAAAGGAATTGAAATAACTAAAGCACACGGACAGGATACCACAAGGAATGCTAGTGCTCTATATATCCAATCACTAAAAGTCGCCCGCGTCTATAACAAGAGGTGGTATAATAGCTAGAAAAACTGCAATTATAACCACAACCGGTGTATAATATCTCGAAAACTTCGTAATAAATTGTTCTGAATTGGATTTTTTACTACTTGCATTTTCAACTAAATCAAGAATTTTACTTACAGTAGATTCTTCAAATTCCTTGGTAACCTCTGCTGTAATAATCCATTAATGTTGATGCACCCACTTAGGATATCACTTCAACTTCTACTTCTCGAGAACAGATTCGCCTGTTGGTGCCGATGTATCAATCATTGAACTTCCCTTAATTGCTTGCCATCAGAGAAATTTTCTCCTGACTTTAATTACAATAATATCTCCAATTTGTACTTCATCTGGGTCAACTTTTTACAAGTTCATCACCTTTTTTAACATTTGCATAATCTGGTCGAATATCCATAAGGCTTGCAATTGACTTTCTCGACTTGCCAACTGCATAGCTTTGAAACAGTTCTCCAACTTGATAAAACAGCATAACTGCAACACCTTCAGGATACTCACCAATAAAAATGCCAATTGTTGCAATACTCATTAAAAATTTTCATCGAAAACTTGACCTTTAAAAATATTTTTACAGCTCTACAACATATCCACCTACATATAATGTAACTTATCATTAGAAGGCAATCTGTAACCATTCGTTATTTAAACTAAGCAATACTGCTGTCTTAGCTCACGCCAATAATTTAGTCTTTACCATAGTCGTTTTGTCATACTAAATAGCCTCCTTTAAGCCTTTTCATAGTTGCTATCAGGTTTCGATAACTATTTTTCGGCCTCTGCTATTATTGTTGCATGTCACTCTACCATCAATAACGAGTTTTGTGGTCATAAAGTTAACAGATGGCTTCTTTCACTCCATCAAGCTCATTAATAGCCTTTTCCATTTTTGCCGCTCGAATTTGCACAATCTAAACCTTCAAAGTATAAATTTCTTTTTCATTATTAAATCCTCTAAATATTATTTGTAATTTTTATTTTGAATACTACAAGTCTTTTTCAAATTTCTTGAAGCATTGCTCATTTGAAATGAAGACTTAAATATATACCCTAAATATCTTTCAAAAATATTCTATTCTACCACTGTATTACTTCTCGTTGATATGAATTAGACCTTGGTCAAATATTTTCTCTTACACGATCATCAACTAATGAGACAATATACTACTTTGCCTTCTTTTCTGTTTTTCACTAAATTAGCTTGTTTTAAGACTCTCAGCTGATGGGAAATTGCTGATTGTGTCATGTTAAGTAATACGGCGATATCACAAACACATTTTCAGATTCATGTAAAGTCCATAATATCCTGATTCGTGTTGAATCTCCAAAATACTTTAAATAATTCTGCTGAGATCATAAAAGGCTTTCTTCTTGAGGCATTTTATCTCTAACTTGATTTACAATATCCTCATGGATTACATTGCAGTCACATCTTTCAATTGAATTAAATAGTCATATATGTCACCTCTTTTTAAATCATTTCATCTGATTACTTGAACAAGTATTCATATGCTGTATATTTATTATATTGTATTTTCTCTTGTATCCAATAGTTATATGAGCATTTTATTCAAGTGTTTTTATATTATTTTAAAATATCTCAAAAACATCTACTAGACATTAGTACAGTCCTTTTCGGTATCCTGTTCCATACATATCCTTTAAACAATTCCTTAAAAATAAAGACTTCTCCTTCGTACAAGTTTTTCAGTTTCTTTAATAGCTTCATCTAACGGCTTGTTACATCACTCATGTGGTCAACTCCTTATCAGCAACGCTTATAAACAACATTTTGATAATATCACATGATATAAATCATGTCAAAAGTCAATGTAAAAACCGCCAATCAAGAGAACCTAACTCTTAATTGACGGTTTATATTGAGATTAAATCATACTTTCATTTCAATTCCAGATTTAAAAAGCATATTACAAAGTGGTCATCATAAACACTAACATTATGGATAATCTTCCTTACTAGGGTATCATCATAACGTGTAACCATTACTGGAACATAAACTATAAATTTTGTCTTTAAAATGTCCGTTATGCAGTTAATATGTTGGGTACATTTTTCTAGCACAAAATACTTCGGTCTAACAACACTAACTACCTCATATTTAAATAAATAATTACGCGGATCATCCATTGTCTTTTCCTTTTGAGAAAATCCTTGACAAGGTGGTTCCCCAACAATTACGTCTATATTTTTATACTCATTAAAACATCATCAATATCTAATTTTTGAAATATCTTCATTAATCATTTTGCTTTAGGATGATATAAAGAATTAGCTATAGAATAGTCAACTTCATTTGCTAAAACAATTTCAAATCCTGAGTCGAAAAATCCTTTAGATAGTCACCAACCAGAAAACAAATCAATAACTTGTCTTTTTCATCTTCTACCCTCATATTCGCTAATTTAGCTATATTTTCTTCTAATTCAACACCGATAAAATTTCTATTTAATCTACTAGCTTGCAATTGTAGAAAGAACACTCGCTTTGAGGAGGTCTCTGATATTTTTAAATTATATTGTATCAATCCTGGTAACGAAGATATAAATATACCTATTTATAGAAAATGCTAATTTATGTTCTAAATACAGTAAAAATTTATTTTATATCAAATCTAAATATATTACAGATGGTTATAGCTTGGAGCCCTGTATTATAACAATTACCAACGAACCACAACGAATACGTCAAACATTGGTTTGTAGGATTTGTTTCTAAAAATTAAAGAATGATAATATAAATTACATCAGCTGAAAAATATAAGATAATAGAGACATTAATAAAAGAAAGCAGAAAATATATCAAATAGCCTAGGAAAAGTCATTACATCAGAAGGAATATTAGAATTAATTAATTTATTATAATTATAATTTGTCAAGAATAAATTTATAGTAGGAGAGAAAACAAATGAAAGATATATCAAATCGATAATGTAATAAAACATTTAAGACAAAAATAATGATTGGTTGGATAGAGTTAAAGAAAAACAAATGAGGAAGATAAATTAGGAGAAACTATATCTACAATTTCTAATTATTGTTTATTACATGAAAAAGAATTTGGATATATAATAATTGGGTTAAAAAGATAAAACTTGGGAAATTATAGGGACTGATATTTTTAATTTCTACAGAAATCAAACAATAGAATTATATTTAAAAACCAATTAAGTCCAGAAGTTAATTTAAATTGATTGATGATTTTGAATATGAAAATAAATTATTAAATATTGTTATAATATCAAAGTGCAACTCATACTCTATATCTTTTAAAAAGATTATATTAGAATTGGTTCAAAATAATAAAAAGTTAAGAGATTTTCCAGAAACGGCGAAAAGTTTTATGGACCAAAAGCAGAGTGGTTTTAACTATGAAAAGTCTATATAGTAGATAATTTATCATTTTTCGATTCTATTTTTAGAAATTACTTGATTACGAATCTTTTTATCAATTACAGAAAATTCCATTCCTAATAAAATGAGTATAATAGAAAATGATTTTATTAATAAAAGAATATGTTTTAAAGATAATGATTATAATTTTAAGATTACTGCATTAGGAGCTTATTATTTGGAAGAAGCTGAAAAGCTAAAAATTGAATATAATAAAATAAGAGTTGTGGTTTACAATGGTAAAACAAAATCTAAAATATCTGAGCAAAAATTTAGTGATAGAGGTTATATAAATGGTTTTCAAAATTTAATTAAATTTGTAAATTCTAAATTATCAAAAGAAATAATATTTGATAATGGGTTTGGGAAAAGAAAAATATGACTATAGACCCTAATGTATTAAGAGAATTTATAGCTAATGCAATAATTCATCAAGATTTTAAGTGTAAGTAATAAAGTTAAGATAGAGATTTATTCAGATAGGATGAGAAATTTCTAACTTGAGATCTCAATAATAAAATATATGGAACTTTTATAATCAAAATAAAACTAGAAATGTTAAATTAGCTGATAATATGATGAATTTTTAGAATTTGTGAACAATTAGGGGTGGTATTGACGAATAGTTGAAATATGTGAAACTGATGATGAGATTTACTCAATATTTCATAATGAAAATTATGTAACTACAGTAGTTCTATTTAAAGAAAATCATTTGAAAATATGGTGATGAAGATAAATATACTTTATTATCATTGTTGTTTTAAATCAAATATATCAGGTATATGAATAATGCGTCACTGAGAACAAGATATAAAATGGAATCTAATAATGCTAATAGTAATAAAGTTACAAAGATTATAAATAAAAACAATAGAACGAGAATTAATAAAAATCTGCTCCTAACAAAACATATATACCTTTTTGGAAAAATATATATTAGTTCAGTCGCGGAAATTCGTTTTTGTAATGTAACACCAACAAACCCTTTATTTTAACCCCAAGATAGTTCAGTCGCGGAAATTCGTTTTTCTTAGAAATTCATTATAAATAATAAAAATATACCTCTAACTAATTTTTAAATTTTTGTTCAAATGTTAATCGACAGAGAATTAAAATCTATTCTAAATGGTGCTTTGAAAACATTACATTACATTTTTTAGTTACACTATAAAATAAAAGAAACTGTAATGTCAAAATGGAAGTAAAAATCAACTTTGTACATATTTACATTTATTACATTCATATTCTTTATATTTTAATAAATAAATATATAAGAATATATAAAAGAGATATAGTGAAAAAGTTATAATGTAATTTTTGATATAAAATTGATGTAAACCTAGTAAACATCAGCTTTTGAGGATTACAGTTTTTAAAAATACATGAAAAGTGTATTTTTATAAAAATTAGGGAAGAGTATAGTAAAGTAATTAGAAGTATTGAACAACTTTTAACTGAGGCAAATGTGGATTCGCTAATTTTTATGATGTATGTTTATCATGTTTTAACCTCATCAAATGTGAGGGCGTTCGATATAATTGATTTTAACAAACCCAAAAAGGTCGGATTTTACGACCATTGAATATTTTCCCTCGTTTAACAGCGCAGCTTAGATTGTATCTAACTCGTATGATGGGGTCGCATTTCACTGCTCCCTAAACTACGCTGAGATTTTGGCTCTGTTCAAAAATAATTCGCTTAAATATATGGAGTTAATTTTTGAAATAAGGTCAAAATTAAAAGTATAATTGAAAAAGACTGGAGAAATAGTTATGGCTAGCTTTAAAAACTGGGCACTGATAATTGTGCAGTGTCCTTTTGTGCAAAAAGATTACTTGAGAATAATAAAAATATAGAAAAAGTGGATTTAGGACAAAATCACTAGCGAATGAATATGCAGCGATTTTATAGCAAAAACAGTGGTAGCAGTGAGGTTATGTTATTTACTGTTGTCGATGAATATTTTAAATTTACAAAAGAATAAAGTTAGAACAAATTCTTTTTAAAATGAGATCAAAATTACATCAAGAAATATTAAAACTATATTTACAAATATACCATTAATTAAAAATTGATGAAAAATATTTTATTATTAAATTTGAAAAAATTAAATTCTACTCCATAAACGTAAAAAGACGATAAAATCTTAATCTACTTTTTGATTATGCTAAGATATTATAAAAATTAAAAAGAAAATATATCACGGGAATTTAAACTACCAAGATTACAATTAGAGATAAAACTATAATAACGCTCGAGGAATTTAAACATTTTTATAAATATGTTAAAATTACATTTGTAGGAACCTAAAAGTTTTTGAAATATAAAACTTTTATATTATATTTTACAGGTGTTAGAATGAAGCTGACTTGTGGCTTAACAGTTAATGATATTGATACTAAGAGACTATCTCAATTAATAGGACTAAAATTGATAGAATAAATGCAAATCCTCAAAAGTTTATCTAAACATTAGAACTATATTAATCCATGTGAATTAAATGAACTTTTAAAACAATACATTCAAAACTCTACCTATTATAAAAATCAATTTTATATTTTGACACTGATAATGGAATATATTCTAATTTTATAAAAGTACGTTCTTTAGCTGAACTAGAAACTTTTTACAATTCATGGTTCAGACACTCCACATGCAAGTTTTAATTTCTCAAGGTATAGATATAGTTTCCAATCTCAAAAGATTGGACATTTCAAACCCTTCAATAACTTTTTAAAAATCTATTCATTCTCTATAAAAATAAAGAAGATATATAAGATGATTTTTAAATCAAAATATTTTTAGAACTTTTGGAACTTTTATAAAAATAGCTATCACCTAAAAATTAAGTGATAGCTCAAAGTCATATTTTTATAACACTAGAGTGTACAGTTTCAATATGTGGGGTATAATAGACTTATGTCAACATTATCAGTATCCTCTTCAAATCTATCTCAGTTTTCCTGGATTCTGATACATATATATATTATCAACCTTATAATCAATAACTTATCTATAGATCTCCTACTCACTTCTCAGTGGATCTAGTATTAAAATATCTAAGAATTATTTTCAAATTATTTAATTCATCAGCTTTTTCATTATATTTATTCGTTTTCATACCTTTAGTAGTTTTTAACTTTTCTTCGCTGTTTCTATTCTTTTGAGTGGATGCAACAGCTTGACCTATAGTTCCTGTACCCACTACGATAAATCAAATACTATTGGTTTTCATTCATATTTTCAGTTATTTTATCCAATATCTTAATTACTCTCACAGTTTTTCAAACTCAAATGAATTAGTTTGAGAATAAGGACTAATTTTGATTTAAATCAAATATTCTCTTTATATCTCTTTCACCTTTAAAAGTATTTCCTTATCAGATTTAACGATCTGATTTATCATCATTTATAGTATGTAGTGGCTTTTGCTAGAACATTTTCCTAATTCATGCCCATTCATTAACTGTATCATAATTTTCAACACAGCCAAAGTTGTTATAAGATTAACTGATAATTCCTTAGTCTTTTCTTTTCCTATTAACCATATGTCTTACCAATAGTCGTCCAATCTGTGATAAAGTCTACATTTCTTTCTCTATTATCAGTAAAATCATAAATTACTCTAAAATCATTATCCATTAGCATACTAAGTAACATTAACAATATCATGAGAGAGAATATGAAGTCCTAACATTATCGGACCATCTTGCAATTTCATTTTCCAAAGCTAAATTCCATTTTATTCTATATTCTAAATCATTTTCCATTGTTGCTGTGTCAAGCTTTTAAATAATCTCTATTAACTATACAAGAATCTATCCAGTTTAAAAACTAATTCTGTTTTCAATTTAGAGTGTTCTTTGTAATCAAAATACTGGAAAGAAACAACCTACCATTTTATTAAATTTATCACAAAAGGTATTCAAATCATCAATTATTCTATATCTCTTAATTCAACTTTAGTATATATACCTACTCTTCATAATGACTATAGCTACATTAATATTAGAATAAAATTTCCTGCATCATTCTCATAATACGTAAGGTCGATGGAAAATCTATGCTTTTATGGTTATTCAATGATATCATACGCATCTTGTTTTTCCCCAAATATGCAGCTATTCTATCTAGTGCTTCTTCTAAAACTTCAAAATTATCGTGAAATTGATAATCTTACAAATCACTTCCACTGACATATTCAGGAACAATCTACTTGAGTTTGTGATACATCCATAGCAAAATCAAGTAATTCATATCACTAAAGCATTCTATAATCAACGAAAATCATAAAGCACCTGTGGATTTATTACTTTTTAAATCCTAATTCTTCTAATCCTCTTTCATAAACATTGGTCCATTTCTGTTAATTTCATATAATGTCATCACGTCTTGGATACATGTTCCGTTGCATAAATAGCTCCATGTTGAGCAATAGTGTTACACCTGTATTAGTATACTGTCCAACCTTATTCATGTGTTATTATCTCTCAGATGCTTATTGTATATGCAACACGCATACTGTCTTGCGTTGTGATTTAGACCATCGTGCTATTTACTATTTTATCAATTAAATCTGTATATCTAGCAAATGAATGATATTTGTTCAAATGCAAGCAGATATATTATGCACTTATTCTGACTCTTATCATGTCTTCTTATTACATCTGCTACTTTATCCATTTCTTCAAGTGGCATCGGTTCCTGTTGGATTATTTGGATAAATTTAGTATTATTACTTTAGTTTTTCTGTTATGTATGATTCTAATATTTCTGCTGTTAATTTAAATCTTGATCAACTAAGTCCTATATATACTGGTTTTAGCATGCATCATTTTATAGTTGGTTCATACCCAGGATAAGCTGGTGTTGGCATAATAACTTCATCATCAGGTTTAAGTACTGTTCTTTAAAAATGATGAACCCTTCTAGAACCTGCATTTGCTAATGCGTTTTCCAGTATAATTTGAACCATGTAATTATTCGTATTATAGAACTTAGCTACTGCTTCTCTATATCCTTTGCCCACTCTGTTTGCTATTATAACCTAATTTTTTATTTAAGTAATCTCTGCCATATGTTCATCCAACATCCTTAGGTATATCATTCCATGGCTCTCTATTGTAAAGAATCTATCCATTTTCATATTCTTTCATTTTTAAAAGCTATTTGTCTTCAAAAGAAATTTGTAAATCTTTAACTTGGGTTGTAACACATATATCCTCTATTTAGCTGCTTTAGCTCCGTGTGAGATTTTTTAGACTTAATAATTTGTCTTGGCTCACCTTCTATCATCACTATTTTACCTCCACATTGCTCCACCTTCCGGTCCTTACATCAATAATCGTCGCGCTGGTCCACTTTACATCTAAATTGTGTTCCTATAACTACTCTCACTACTCATTCCCTTTACTAACTAGTCTCATTTAGAACTTCAAGTAGTTTTCTTACATCTTCAAAATGGTAATCCAGTTGTTGGCTCATCTACCGTGTGTGTGTCGCTCCTTCTTTGTAACCTTTAGATAACTCTGATGCTAATTTAATTCTTTGAGCTTCTCCCACCTGAAAGAGTTGTTGCAAGGTTGTCCTAATGAGAGAAATATATTCACTACCAACACGTCCATTACTGTTTTGTACTCTCCTTTCAGCAGAGGTATTGGCCCCTCATCAAAAGCTTCAAGAAACACTTCATCTCAAAACCTCTGAAATATACCTTTATATTTTACATCCAATGTTTCTTTATTATATCTTTTCCTTGCATAATTCAATCATTCAACATAAACATCAGGTAAAAGAATTCATTTCAATTTCTATTTGTTCCAGCCCAGGCAGCATTTCACAGTCTCTCACACCTTTAACATTAAAGTGAAAATCTTCTTATCATATCCTCTAACCTTACAAGCATCATTAGTTTCAGCAAATATTCCTCTTAGTATCATCAAATATTTTTGTATAAGTTGCGGCAGTATTGGATCTTTGGTGTTCTTACCTATAGACCCTGGATCTATATTTATTACTTTTGATTACTCTTTTCTGAAGTCCTTTCAACTTCTTTATACTCTAAAGGAAACACATAAGTCATTTTAAATGGTTATGAAGTGTAGGATAAAGTGTTTTGATTAATTATCGATGATTTACCCGAACCACTTACTCGTAACTCACAGTAAATATACCTAAAGGTGTTTTAAATCAACATCAAATTGTCACAAGCATCCTTTGATCCACTAAACTATTCATCACTCTTTCCCAACATGGAGATTTCACTTAATTTCACCGTAAGGTATTTAGCTCTGTCAGGAGTCTTGATTCCATTACTTCAGATGGAGTTCCTTTTGCTGTAATATTTCCCTCCATACTTTCCAGCACCTTCTCCTATATCTATTAAATAATCAGCTGAAAAGCATAGTGTCTTCATCTTGCCCCACCACTATTAAAGTATTACTTCTATATCTTTTAAGTTCTAAAAGTTGCAAAGCAATTTAATCATTATCTCTTTTGGTGTAAACCCATACTAGGTTCGTCTCACACCCTCATATTGCCACACCAGTTAATCTTGAACCTGGCTTTGGGTTGCAAAGCCTTATTCTTGTGATTCTCCCTCCCAGATAATGTTTGAATACAGTGTGACAAATTTAAATATTCAAGACCCACATTTTTCAAAAACTAAGTCTCACTCTAATGTCTTGCTATTTCGTGTTGTGTATGTTGCTTTTTGCTTTCTTTCTGTCCAACTTAATATTCTCATTCCATTGGATCAATTACTACCATATCTGTTATATCTATTATACTTTTACCATTTATTGTTATAGCGTGGCAGCACTATATCATTTAATCTTTTTCCTCTACATCTTTACTACAATTTGTTTCTATCCTCTTTATTTTCTATATCTTCTAAGTGTCCTCAATCGAATGACTCTTTTGCACGTCTTTTAGTATGTGCACCAAAGTCCTCAAAGTGTTTAAAACCAGAAAATTGATATTCGTAGTATTAATATTAAAAGGAAATTCTATGTCTGGAGCCATAATATATTAAATTCCAGTCTTTCTTTGTAAGCTCTTTAACTTTTTAGTTATGTCTGTATTCATCGCTTTCAAAGTGCAAATTATTATGTCCATTATGTCCATGAAGTTTCAGAAGCTCACTCCAACCATAGCAAATTCCACCTTCTTCAGTGCTTTTCTTCATCGATTCATAAAAGAATGAGATTACTTCTGAGTGATGAACCCAAACCATTACATCTGAGAACGAAGCACCAAAAAGGGCAGCATTAAAAGAAATATAACCTTGGATTTATCTGGAAATAGAGCAATTTCAGGATGAGTTACTAACAAAACGTACCACCAAATTTAAAAATCTACATTATTTATATTAGCTATTAAATTACCTTCACCATTCTTTACTACAGCATTGCTGCGCCCATCTATTCTTTAGAAATAGATTCTTTCTTTGACACTATTCTATCCGTAGCTAATTCATGAGTACGTCTAATATTTATTTTTATCAGTTCTTACATCATCTAAGGTTTAAAAATTTGCCCATCAACGACTCTTAAATATCCTTGTCTCAGATAAACTTAAAAATAAATTTTTATGTGTACCTATCATTAACCATCGTGCTATAAATAATTAATCATCTTCTCTCTCACATCTGTACTCATTAACCTTCTCTCTTCTATACTTTTGTTTTTACCTCTAATCCACACTTAGGACAATGTGCATGGTACCATATGCATCATAATAATCTCATATAGTACATATATTTCAGTCATGAGTTCCAACAGTAGAACGTGGATAGAAACCGCTTGTTCTATAGATTATCGATGGTGAAAGACCTTCTATGCTATCTAATTCAGGCTTTTTCATTTGACCTATAAACTGTTCAGTGCATAAGCTGAAAAGACTTTCAACATTCTTCTTTGACCTTCTGAATATATAGTTTCAAACATGCAAGAGAACATTCTACTCCGGTCCACCCTACTCCTGTTATCACTACAAATTTATTCTTGGCATATTCTACATCTGCATGGGTTGTGCTCTCTAGTCACCCCTTATTTTTATATGTTCCATATCTCACCTTCCTTTTCTTCTTAATATTTTACCATATTACTAATGTATTTATCAATATATATATCAACATCAAAAAGTTGATATGTTTTGTAACTATCTTCTTTATACTTGATAGTTCATAAACATTATTACCAATCACTAAAACAGCTGCGGCACCTCAATTTTATAGGTCTATTACTACGCTCTTATTTATATAAAAATCTAATAATACTGAAAGTTGCTGGAAAAGATAAACTTCACAAACAGTATGAGGGCTGTCTGACATTTAGTTTGAAGTTACTTTATAATAAATTCTCTAGTTATCATTTCCCTCATACAGTCTATTACTGTCAATAATATTATATATATTAAAATGCAACTAGTAAAACCATCTATAGCAGACTGAATATTAAACTAACTTATTAACACAAACGTCACACATGCTTGTAAATATATATCTATAAAAAGTAGCTGTTTGTGGTTTAACTTTTAAAAGAAACTCTTCTTCAAAAAGTTGTTGATATCCCAAAACGTAGCTGATGATTTAATGGCACAGGCAAGCATATAAAGATTTTATTTCCACAGACACTAAATGGACTATTAAACTCCAAATGTCGTGCGTACATATAGCAACTAAACAGTATAATATTTAAAATGTTTATTAGGTTTTCTCTCTTTAAAATTATCATTGCAGATATTGTGGCAAAAATTAGTTGAGATTTTTGTATACTATAACTAAAGCTAAATGGATTAAAGTTCACTTAATTCAAGTGCTTGCTATACCATAATCTATAAGTACCCATAGTTTCAACAATGCTATCAAGAATAAACATAAAATATCACCTCTTTATTTTTATTCAATGCTTTATACTGTCCAGGACCCGATTAAACTCATCCATATGCTTCGTGAAATGCTTATTACCAAAAGTGGTGAAAATAACATTATAAAGCCCATAACTAAAATATCTTGGTGTAAATAAAAACACCACTCCACTTCACTATTATAGCTATACACAACTCAAACTAACAAAAATTCATTTCACTACCTTTCTCTGTCTATTAATCATTTACTAATTGCAAGTGTCTAATTAAATCTCGCATTTTCTAACTCTTTAAATTCAGAATCAGAAATAATCAAAGATACATCTATCTCATCCTTAGTCTAAAGATTCTAATGCTAATCTCAGTTCCTCTTTTAGACATAATTTTCAGCTAAAACTTTCATCCACAATATTTGTCACTTTACATCTCTGTTATCTAATTCTGCTCAATTAAATCTGTTATTACTCTCTCTGCTTTTAACACCAATTCCTGGTACCTTTTAACGCTAACTCTTTTGAGAATAGATTTCCACTGTGGTTCCACTATAATTCAAAGTTGAATCAGTTATCGGTGTAGCTAGCTCTCTCTACTCCACTTGTTAGAAATACCACTTCTCAAAAACATTTCTCTTCTCTATCTCTGACTTTAAATCCGTAAAGAGATATATCGTCTCTCTTTAACTATGGTAATGGCATAACAACTCTCTGTTCACCTAATGAATTTAAAACTTCATGAATTTTACTGTTGTATAAATTTTAAATCCCTATTTCCATTTATATCTAAAAGCAACATGAAAAGCTTAGATACTGTTAGGTTTTCCTTGTAAATATTCATACATAATTTATTTCCTTCATCCTGCTGAAACAAAAATATTCATCTCTACCAAATATACTCTCAAGGTTGTTTTAAATTTTTCTATATCACCAGAAACAATATATTCTATATTTCCATTTTCATATTAGATATATAGTTACCTAATTCTATAGAAACTTCAATAGATGGATCTATTAGTTTCAATTTAGGATACTTTTCACTTATTATATCTTTATTATAGAATAATGTGCATTCTAATATCAAAGTATCTATTTTCACCAATTGGTTCGATATATAAATCTATTAATTTTTTCAATTTCTTCTCCATCTTTTACCACTTTCAATAACCGGAACAAAATTTAGGACAAGCAACTGAATATACATCTATATTTTCATCTAATTCCTTTATTTTTATCATGATATTTATTTGATTTTATTGTTGTTTCAGTAGCAATAGCTCCTACTTTTTGAGCCTATACTTAACAATATTGCAGGATCTATTACTCCTGTTATTGGTATATCATATTTTTCTTTTAAACTGTCTAATGCATTTGAAGTTGCACTATTACAAAAGCTATAACTATAACTTCTACCTCCTTTATTAATTAAATAATTTACTATTTCCATAGAATAACTAATTATTTGTTTTGAACTTTTATCACCATAAGGTAAATGACAAGTATCACCATAAAAATACTATATTTTTGTTTATAATCTTTTTATAACATTGAGAGCAGTTATCCTCCCAATCCTGAATCAAAGATTCCTGATTGACATATTAATCACCACACACTTAAATTTCAAATATAGAATTCAAGAATAAAAATATACACAACTTTAAATTTTCATTAGATTTAATAGAATTTTTATATTCTATTAGTTTTTCTATTTTTCTATATTGTATATATCTATGCATTTCAATATACAAGAATACATAAAAAGAACAAACTTTTTCTCTGAATTCTTTTAAACCTTATCTACTAATATTTTAATGATTCTATCTGATATATTTAGTAATTGAATTTCTTTTCTCATACTTTTAATCTATTTAATAGATTATTATTGACTTTTTCATATTTTTGATTCTATTTTCTAAATTTGAATTTAAATAATAAGTCAAAAATATTATCATACACTTTCCTCTAAAGAGTTGACATCAAAATCATCAATATTTAATTCAGAAGAAATATACTTTACTCAAATAATTCAAATCATATTCAAAAAATTTATATATATCATAATTTTCAGTAATTAAATATTTTGGTATAGCTTTAGTCAAATCAATCTTTATTGATCTAGATTTTATGGTTTCTAATATATCCATTCTTCTAGTTAAAGTATAAAATACACATTCTTAGGGTGGTCTCTTCAATCACTTTTAATATAGCATTTAAAACTTCTTTTTAGCAAATTCAATTTTATCTATTACATAAACTTTTCTATTATAATATGAACTTTCAGAAACTCTCGTAATCAATTCTCTTACATCTTCCATTTTTAATTCTGAATAATAGTAATAGTCAGGATTGTTATGTATATCTCTACCAAGTATTTTATAAGCAAATTTATTGGCTTCATCTAATAAGTTTATTCTAAAAATCTGAATATAATAAAAACGTAGAAGATAATTTTAAAATTTTTAATTTCATTTTCAAAAAAATATCCATGTTAATTCTCTTTCATTTGTAAAGTTTTTAATAATTTTTATTATCAAATACTTTTCCACCACCTAAAAACAACTGAATTTAAAGGATTTTCAGTTAAATATACTTTAACTTTTAACTTCTTTTTCCATTAAAAGTTGGAAATTCTTTAATCATAGAACCTCCACCTGTCATTACTATACCATTATCTAATATATCTGCTGCAAGTTCTGGTGGTGATTTTTCTACTCTCTTTCGTAGCATTAACTATAGAATCTAATGCTGGTTTTATAGCCCTGTATACTCATTAGAATTTATTTCAAGAGAAACTGGTGTTTGAATCTCACTGTCTTCCTTTAATTATCATAGTTTTTAGGAGTATCTTCTGGAATAGCAGTTCCCAATTCTATCAGCAGTTCTATCACCCTAGGCAATTATGCTTATTTCTCTACATATCTTACTATATCTTCATCAAATTTATTTCCTGACTATTCTTATAGACTTAGATGCTATAACCTCATCAAGTGAAAGTATAGCAACATCTGTAGAACCTCCGCCTATATCTATTACCATATTACCTGAAGGTTTAGATATATCTATACCTGAACCAATTATAAGCAGCTACGTCTTCTTCTATAATATATATTTTTTAGCTCCTGAACTGAACTCAAATAAATGCTTTTCTTTCTCACTGGTGTAACTTCAAGCGGAACACAAATCATTACTTCTGGTTTAAAAATTGAACTTCCATAAATATTATCCATGAATCATAGAAATCATCTCACGTGTTGCATCAAGATCAGCTATTACTCCATCTTTAAGAGGTTTTATAGCTTCTATACTATCTGGAGTCTTTCCTAACATTTCACGTGCTTCTCTTCCAACGGCTATAACCTTACCAGTATCTCTCTCGCTAAAACTGATGGTTCATTTAAAACTATTCTATTTTTCTTGTTTATCATAAATTAATATATTTGCGGTTCTAAATCTATCAGATATACTCTTTATTAACTCTAAAAGATCTAACCTAACCTTCTATACATTTTTCTAATTTTTCATTTTTCACCTTCCTATCTGAAGTCTTTATTCCTATTTTTAAATAATTCATCACGTATAAAATCAGATAATTCATAATTCTTATTACTTCTTGCGTCTTCTTATTCTATACAATAAATCTATTAATTGTTCTTCTATTTTATTATTTTTCACCATATTTAATTCTACTCTAAAATATTTACTAACTTATCTCTTAAATTATCAACTACATTTTTAACTCAATATATCTCATTATTTAAAATTAATTTATTAATATCTTTAATATGATCATGTATTGATGAAATAGTTGCTGGTGTATTCAAATCTTCATCTAAAGATTCTTTTGAATTTAGCATTAAATTTATCTATTAATTTTAATATTTCTTTATTACTATTTTGAGTATTTGAAATACTTTCATATCTATATAAAGTATCTTCTATAGAAGATAATGTTTTTGCTATTTCTATATTTTCATAAGAAAAATTAATTGGCTTCCTATAATGAGTAGTTAACATAAAAATCTTAATATATTACCTTCATATTTTTTAAAAATATCATGAAGAGTAATAAAAATTACCCTAGAGATTTACTCATTTTTTCCCCATTTATTTCTACAAAACCATTATGCATCCAATAATTTGCAAATGTAGTTTTTCACAATGAGCATATACTTTGTGCAATTTCATTTTCATGATGTGGGAAACATCAAATCTAAAACCACCACAATGAATATCAAAAGATTGCTTCCAAGATACTTTTTCACTCATAGCACTACATTCTATATGCCATCCTGGTCTACCTTTAGACCACGGTGAATCCCAATAAGGTTCACCTTCTTTCTTCTTTTTCCACAATGCAAAAATCTTTCAACATGTTTCCGTTTCTTCAACATTTTCCTTATTAGAAATAGTCTCTATTAGAACAATTTTTCCATAATCTCTTTATATTTATGTACATCAAATAAGACATCGCCATTTTAATTCATATGCATAGAATTATCTATTAAATTTTCTATCATTTGAATAATTTCTGGTATATTTTTTCACCAACACGTGGTCGTAATATGCCTTCTATAATATTTAATTTAGAAATATCTTCCAAAAATGCTGATATATATTTTTCTGTAATATCTTTAAACGGAACCCTTTTCTTCTATACTATAATTTTATCATCTATATCAGTAAAATTTTTGAACAAATTTAACTTCATCACCAATACTTTTAAATATCTAGCTAAAACATCAAATACTATTATAGGTCTTGAATTACCATATGTATGTAATTATACACTGTAGGTCCACAAACATATACCAACCTTTGTTCTTTTTCAATACTATAAAGTTTTCTAAACTATTAGTCAAACTATTATATATTTTCATATTCTCTCCTTATTTTAAAGTTACTATAGTTGCTCCAAGACCACCTTCGTTAGGCATAGCATTAGTAAATTCCTTTACATAAATAGATGTTTTAAATATTCATGTATCTTAAAACCGACAGTCCTTTACCATGTATTATATATACGTTAGTGTATCCTGATAATATAGCTCTATTAAAATATGTTTCTATCATTTCTATAGCTTCTTGAGCATTTTTACCTCTGACATCTATTTCACCTTTTGCAGAACCTACCTTTAGTGCTTACAAAAATTTTAGAAAATCTAGATTCTTTTTCTTATCAACTTTTTACAACATCATCTATACTACTGTTAATTTAAGAATTCCAGCTTGTACTTGTAAAGAAGCTTTTTCAGGTATAACTCTTAATATTTTACCATTTTGATTTAAAGTTTTAATTAGAACTTCTTCATTTACTTCAAAAATCAATATCTTTTTAGTATATTTTGTTCTTTAACATCTCGTTTTTACTATCTTCTATATACTGACCCTTATCATATTCATATTCTTTTGTAATGCTTCTTCTTTTGAATATTATCATATCAATTTTCATCAACTAGAGATTTTGCCTTTATTTTAGCATCTCTCATACGTATTTTTGTGCTTTAGTGTATTCTCTTCTCATATTCTATTTTTCTTTTTCAAAATTCTCTAATCTTTCGTTATATTCTTCTCTTTTCAGCTGAAAGCCTTTCTAATTCATTAACTTCAGCATTTAATTCTTCATATCTATTACTTTGTCTTTAATACTAATTAGCATCTTATCTACTTTTTACTATCTTCACTTATAACTTTTGGCTCTATCTATTGATTTCGTTAGATATTCCATATTTTTGAAGCAATAATTAAAGCATTTTGATTCTCCCGGCATTCCTACTAATAATCTATAAGTAGGACTACAGCTATTTACATCAAACTCCATAGATGCTGATTTTATAGACTGATTGGTACGCATGAATCTTTACTTGACTATAATGTGTTGTACTGTATCGATTTAATTTTTCTTTGAATTATTTCATCTATTATTGCCATAGCAAAAGCTGATCCTTCTACTAGGATCTCGTTCCTGAACCCAGCTCATCTAGTAATATTAAACTTTTACTTGTTGCATCTTTTTAAAACAGAGGCAATTGATTTAACGTGTGATGAAAAGATGATAAGTAGTTCTATACTTTGTTCATCCCCTATATCTGAAAGTACATATCAAACGTCCCAACTATTGATTTTTCACTAGCAGGTGTAGCAAGTCCTGAAAGTGCCACTAAGAGTTAATAATCCTGCAACTTTTAAAGTAACTGTTTTACCTCCAGTATTAGGACCGTTATAAGCAATACTGTCATTTTCACTTAGCTCAAAAAGTTATGGAACAACCTTATCTTTAGATATAAATGGATGTCTAACATCTATTAAATTAAGTTTAATACTATTTTGTATTTGAGGAATAATGAGATTTAGTTTCAATTGCATATATAGTTTTTGCATTTATTCTAATCTTTCTAAAACTTGAGAAGCCAAAAGTAATATCATCTAATCTTATTTTTAAAACTTCAGTTAATCTCAATAAAATTTTACATGTATTTCTTCCTTTTCGTGCAACATATTCTCTTAATTTATTATTCAAAAGAAACTACATTTAATGGTTCAATAAATGAAGTTGAGCCAGAAGACGGATCTATCTATGTTCTATTCCTTTAACTAAACCTTTAAAATCTGGTTTTATTGCTATAACATATCTATCATCGTTTCTAATTGTTATAACCTTATCTTGTATAGCACGTTGAGTTTCCTTATTAGAAATTAAAATATCAAATTTTTCTTTAATATTAGAATATATTATCCCTTTTTGTTTTCTTATTTCACTCAAATTAAAGGATGCATCATTTTTAAATCACCATTATCATCTAATATTTCAGAAATAGAATTTTTCTATATCCTTTAAATCAACTAAATCTTTATATTCCAAACATATGTGTTTATCTCTTAACATTTTGGCACGATTTAGTACTACCTATATGTCAAATCTCTGATTCATTAGATCTTCCAAGTTCTAAATAATGCTAATGTGCAAATAGGCTAAAAACGAGAAATATCAGATACATGTTTCGATTCTAATCCACTATCAAACTTATAAGTCTATATTATACCCTGCAATGTGCAAACAATTCCTGTCTCACTCTGATTTTTCTTTAATTATACTCCAAATCTCAAATATTTTTCCATCAGTACTATTTAATTTAGAATTAATCTCATCAACTATTCAATATCTTACGATATTCAAGCATTTCATATCTATTATTCATATTAAATCCCCCTTACATATAATACTATAATTATACTATATTTTGTTAAGTATTCCTCGAATATTATTTTTAGCTAAGTTGTCTCTTTGTATCCATGTATAATTTTTCAAAATAGCTGAAATACTTATAAAATTATATCCTTCTTAACCTAAAATTACAAGTTAAAAATTATATTTTATTTCTGTTTGTTTCTTTAAGCGCCAGCGTTTCGCTTATGTATCTTCATGGTTGCGAGGCTAACTCTTTATAATCTATGTCTACATGAGAAACACTGTCAAATATATCAATTATCTTTACGTGAATATCTTGCCAATTACTATAAATTAAATCATAATATACTTTTTAGTCTTAGAATTTGTAAACATTAAAAAGCAATTCATTTATCCTGTCTAGGTTTCTTCAACTCTTGTGTCAATTCATTAATATATTATCTTTGTTTTCTGATTTATGTTGTAGTTAATGATATACCACAATACTAACTTCTCCTTATCCTTGTAAAGTCTTATCCATAATAATCAACTACCATTTTAAGTTTAGTCTGGTCAATATGCCCATCAACGATACTATCTTTTTAATAATATCATTGTAGATATTGTTTCTTCATCTCTTTTTGTTCTTTCTTCTGCAGATTTCTTGCTCAAAATGAGATATGTAATGAGTACTATATAGTAACAGGAGCCAATCATGTGAGTCCCAACTATTTTCATTATTTGTTCTAACTTATCTACTTCAACCATTACCCCCTTAAAAATACCATTTAAAACCCAGCTTAGTGCCTTACTAGTCTACTCTTTCTTAATATTAAAAGGGTTTTAATATTTTGCGTTTCATATCAACATATAGCATCGACTTTTTAAAATCCCCTTTTTGGTGATTATTAACATCATTAAAGTGCTTGGTAAATGATTTTCACTGCTACTAACTATCCATCATTCTATTAGTTATTGTTTCTTTTGGTTTTATTTTGACTTCTCTATCTTTTTTGGTTATAGTTTTTCGTACGAATTTAAGTACAGTAGTAGTTAATAAAGCATTAGCCAACCACTTACACCCTAGTGTGTGTACTCTCAAAGCACTTTATTTCTCAATAAGTCAATCGCTCTTGTGTCAGCTTAGTTTCATTAACTTGAATTTTTAAATATATCTGCGACTAAATCTACTATCTCACTCGCATTGTCTATCGCTTTCTTTTTAAAGGACCCTAAAACTTTTAAGATAGCTTTGAGTCGCTAACAGCTAATACTCCCATCACTGAATTTAAAAATAATGGACTTTGTAATACTTCTAAAATTTTGTTTAACATAATTTAATACCTCTCTCTTTTCTTTATTTAATTTAATTTATAATTCTATATGTGTGAGTCTTTAAATGATTTCAATCTCCGCATTCTAAACTTTACACCTTTGTTCTTTAGTTATTTCTTTAAAATGTGATTCGCTACCTTTAGTACATGCATATGTCGTTTCGACTAATTATCTCTTTTAGGATTATTAGGATTAAGTATTTGCATATCTATATTGCATAACCATAAACCATCGCTTTTAGCTTGATGATTTAGATTTTTAGTAATACCATCGCAGTTAGTCACTATCCTAATTTATTTCCCTTTCTTATCTTCAAAAATTGTTCTACCTTGACAGTATAGCATGCTGTTCATGACACTTGTCCTAACTCCTTGAGTGATTTAAAATCATAAGGACTGTTAGTAATTGCCCACTTTCATTACCTTTTTACTAGTCTTTGTAATATGCACTCCTTCAAGTTTTTTAAACTTGCATCACTGTGAGAGGTAAACATGTTTTCAACTCCTTTATACTTTATTTTTGTGCAAAAAATCACAATCAAATTAGCGACTGTGATTAAAATAATTTTATACTTTATTCTATTTAATTATTTTTATAAAAGCTTCTTGTAGTACTTTGAAAAGTTTAATATTATAACTTCGTTTTCTCGACTTGTCCGTATTTGTCTAGTTCAACTTTATACTACATTTTTTTTATCTGAAGCCTTTTTACTTTGTCTTCTGGACTAAATTTCGAGAACCAGTGAGGATATATAAATCCATAATGTTCATTAATAAGTTCAGATACCCATTCTGAACAAAGTATATTTGTCTTCTTCTTCTCTCTATTATAAGTATATTGATAATAAAATTGCTCTATTATCATATTTAAACCCTTTGTTTTTGAGAAAAGTTCTTGAAAAATTCATATCTTACTCTTATAAACTTCCATTTTTAGGTTTAAATGGTTTTTATTGCTTGTTTTCGTATTGTATTGGAGTCTATCTGCAACGCAATCAACTCTACTTCATTCCGTCTCACAGTGATTGAAATTCGAATATGTCCACCATTGTATCAATTTGCAAATAATCCCTTATTTTGTAAAGTAAAATATATGTTACTCCTTTTAAATTAAGGTGTAATGATTTTAAAACGTTGTCTGCGCATACAATACTTCCTATTTGTATCTTTTTCTAACTGTTCTCATCTTGTCTGTTGTTCTCTTGTTAGCTCCTCTGCCTTAAGCACGCTTGTTTATACGTAATGCCTTTTGATATATAAAACATTAAATTCTTGTTCATAATGTAACATATTCATAGATATTGGTATCTATGTATCAAATTGCCAATCTATTTTTTGTAATGAGTGGTCCTAACTCCTTTGCTTTTGACATTTGTACTCGATTAGCAGTGGTTAAGTCAGTGTCTCTTAGTTTTTATGATTTCCTTTAAAAATAAACCCATTCTCAACAGTGCTATTCTTTATTTGTCTAAGTTTTCATATAATCTCTTAATTTCTCTTATTTTTTATTTCTCTTTCTTTTGGTATCAAGATGTAATTGCTGCCTCTACCTTATAAAATTCAATAGAAGCTATCCTATTGATTTTGGGGAGTAATAGTATTTGATTATTTTTAATATCTTGATTAGTATATTCCAATTGTATCTATTTGTTAGATAACCATTTTCAACTTCAACTACTATCTTTGTTCTTGTTCTATTTCCTCTTTGTTTTCCTTATTACACACGTTATCTAGTATTGGATTATCAAACTTTTACTATATATTGTGGTATTAGGATATAGTTAACTGGAATTATATAATAACTGTTTCATCATACCTGTATTATTCAGTTCACTCTGTATAGGTATATTTATCTCTCTTTCTTCGTTTTCTCAACTCTTATTAAACAAACTTGAGCTAATAGTATTTTCAACAATCGTCGTAATTATAATAACCATCGATCTGATAATGCTGTTTTATTAGTATGTAATTTTGATTTATTATATCAATAATGTGTGATACGGTTCTCTTGATAGTTTCATAAAGTTTTTCATTACTATATTTAGTATATGTTGTTGCATTAAAATTATATTTGAAAATTAGCACCTTCTATTCTCACTAAATTTTTATTACAAAACTACCCTTTTGTTCTTTTTCTTTTCGAGTATCATTCCTTAAGTAATAAGTGAAATCCCTGTTTCCTTCCGTTGAGTTATCACTTTCAAAATAACTTCTTTTTCCATTGACTCTCAGTAAAACTCTCAATTCTTCCAAAATTTGTAACACTTGTTCCAGGACTAAGAATAAAATCTTCTGCATTGACCACTTTTTATCTTCTAAAGTAATTTTCAATATTTTTTATTTCACCTTCAAATCTATAAATCTTAAAATCTAGGTTAGTTTTATTAGGATTACTCACTACTTTTAGGGTATTCCATTTTTACGATCAATAACAGTCAAAAATTGGCGATATAAATTCATTATAAATTCCCTCACTTCCACCTCCGGAGAGAGTGTGTTTATCATTATGATGTTTTCTTTAAAATGAAACCATAAATTCTTTTCAAAAATAATATCGTAGTATGATTAGCATGACCAATCGTCAACTTTAATAGGAACGTATACGCTTTCAATCAAATAAGTACCACTCTCAAAAATTCAATAGTTTGATAGTCAGTGGTTGGATTTTAAAGTGATTAAAATTGTTGTTGTTTGGAGTAAATGCCACTGTTCGAGCATAATGCCAAAATTAGTAAAATATTTGTATCTTTTGTTAAATCACTTAAACGGTACCAGTTGTAGTAACAACATCTCGAAACCCATACCTACTTCCGCTTCTACATTATCCGGTATTTTTCTTCTGTTGGGATAGTGATATTTCCACTAATTTTAGACTTGTAATAGTACCTTTTTATTGTTGGTATCACGTATACAAGAATATCATTCTCTCTAACTGCTACTGCATTTCTACCATTAAGCACTTTGACTTCACATGTTTCCTAGATAAGCATTTGCATACAAATTAAAGTCATCTACTTGCATTGGTTCCTTATGGTTAGTCAAATTCCATTGTAGCTCTTATAAATGCTTTTTTTCTTCTTGTGTAATAGATAATTGCACTCCATATCGGTCAGCATATTGACAGTATTAAATACTCAGCAGTCTTATTACAATTCCTCCACCTTGCCAGCAGAAAGAATAAAGACCATTGGGACGATAATCGTTAATGTGTCCTGTGCTTGTTGTTATGGTCCCCCAATCCATATTCTTTCATTTTATTAAATGATAATTCTTGTATTCTACATCAGTTACAAGTTCGTTTATTTTTAATCACAGCTTGATCTTGTATTCTAGCATTAGTAACTTATATCATTATTATCGATCTAATTATATTTTTATTAATAATACCTTCATTAGTATCAGGTAGCACTAAAACTAAACTAAATCTATTTTTGAGTGTTATTCTTTTGTAAATATCAAACTATTATTTTCTACTGATATATCTGTCACAGTATCTACCTTATTAGATTTTTATCTAACTCAACTTTTAAATTATTCTTATATTCTTCAAAATCAGGTTGAGTTACATAAGTTATTGTTCCATCTATTGTTAATGTAATATTTTGAGATTGTTCTGTTATTATGATAACATTTTTGTATTATATCTATAGGATTCACTTCCTATAAATGTTGGTAAATAATCTCCTTGCTCAGATTTTTGTATAAGCATACAATATTTCTCTTTCTGTATCATCTTTGTATATGCTCCCATCTCAGAAATTCTATACGATGTATTAACAATATTTTCTCACTTGAATTTCTATTACTTACTACAAATGTTAGCTTCAACTGTATTATCTACCTTTTCTATCAATAGCATTCACACTATATGAATTTTTAAAACTATTTAATCTTACCAATAACTTATCATCACCATTATTATATCCATTACCAACTTCAAGTTTTGTTATTTTAAACTTAGTTTGATTTTCTAAAGTTTCTTGATAAAGTTTTTACCTTCATTTGTAATAACCATCGTTATACTTACTGAGACATCTAATCACCTACTCTCATTTTTATATAATATTTGTAATTCTTTTTAGCGTTAATTACTTCTTGATAATGTACAATTCTATTACTTCTTTTTAAAATCAATACTTTCTAAATGACTTCTAGCATTTTTATACTGATGTAACTACTTTAATAGCTCTAGTCAAATCATCTCTATTTTTAAAATTACCTTCGGTAACCACCTTAAAATTACCAGGTTGACCGATTATACTCAAACCATTCTATAACTTCAGCTACCATCAAATAAAAATCTCACAAACTTTTCTTTATACTCCTATCGTACCCTTATTAAAATGTGTCACTAGAGCCTGTTTTAATAATTCTCTTTCAAAGATAAGTTATATCATCTATAGGTTCTATACTATATTCCCACATCAAATAATCTACTTCTCTGTCACTTAGTTTATGTGAATCTAAATAAAATTTGATTAATCAGTTTGTTGTGCTTTTTCTTTAACGCATAATCTATAGATTCATATATCCATCTGGTCGTATTATCTTTTAAAAAGTCCTTTAGGAGCTAAATCTAATAAACTTACTTCATTAACTTTTATCATAATTCTTCAGCTCCTTGATAATTAATATTTTTGAGTTCCTAAATCAGCTACTTGATTATATTCTAATCTTGTATATTGAGAGATCTTAAAAGTTAATCTTTTTAGCTCCTGCCGTATACTCTTTTTATAAGCTCGTCAGGATAATATCTTTTCCTATTTTATCTTTTTGCCAGATGATATATTCTTCAACTGATTTTAATATATTTGATTTAATTGTAGTTGCTACCATTTTCATCGCTTTTCAGAAATATAATAATCAAAATCAATATTATAACTTATCTTTTCAGGCTCTTTAACAGTAACTCTATCCGTTAAAGGGTCTTACATTCTCAGCACCCTGCTTACTTAATACATTATTTTTAATTCTTCAGTTATAATTCCATTATCCGTCAAATGTATATATCTACATTTGTAGGACTCGAGGAATGTATTTTACAATCTATTATTTTGGGACTTGTCGTTTTGGTCCGAAAACTATGTGCCTTCAACACTTCCTGCTGTTGTAAATGACTTAGGTAACTCTCGTATTCTTTTCCTATAACTCTCATCACTCTATATCAGTCCCACCATTACTAACTGTAATATTTTCCAACTCTTTCATAGTTAGGATAAATATCATTAAATCTTATGTTGTCCTTTTGGGTATATCATTACGCTTTAATACCAGGAACTTTACAAACTCAATACCATCTACACTAAGTTCACCACTTATAATAATATTTTGTTCTTCATGTTTCAAAATATAAATCGTTATATCTAATTCTAGTTCCTTAGGATTATCGTATTATAACTTAAGGGAGTTGTTTCATAAAATCTAAATGTGGCTTTTTGCAGTTGCTCTTTAAGTCTTGCTCCTCTTTCTCCATAAATCTCACCCTTTAAATCTAATCTTTCATCTCTAGCATATCTTACATAATTTTGTTTTGGAATCATCATTATATTTTTCTTCTCTCTAGACCTAGTAGCAGCTACGAGTTTGAAAAATATTGAGTTTCAGGGACTTGATTCACTAAGATCTGTAGCTCTTGATACTTCTCTATCATATCTTGTTTAAGTTCTTCTGAATCAGCATCTATTATTTCATTAAAATCTTCCATAAATTAAAATCTTACTCAATTCTTACTTCTAATATCAAAATCATTATCTACTTTAAATATAATCTAGCATTTTTCAAAATAGCTCTGGGCTCATGATACTAAAAACATCTAATAGATGCGACATTATTCTATTTTCAACTACTTTTGAAATTTTTATCTATTAATGTAGAATCAATACCGAAAATCTCTATTTAATGGTTGTTCTTCTTTAAAAACACATAATATAAACATACACATTCCTAATAACATCTTCTGCTTTTATTTTTGGGCTCATAATTATATATTACTATTTTCAGTTGAAATCATAATCATTTTTATCACACCCTTTTGTTCTCTAATCACACTTGCTTGTTTTCTTCTGATAAAAAGAAATTTTTATTATTTTTTCTTACTCTAGAATTTTTATTAAATACTTTTTAAATCTTCAATATACTCTTTTTAAAGAGTTAAACTTATAGTCACATGATCAAAAGTCTTTTAAATCTCTATTATAGTATTTATCTACTTCACTTGCTCAGTTATAATGTATAGGATTATCTCCAAATACTTGACCACCACTAAAAAGAAAACTCTCAGTATCAAACATAAGCTCAATCTTTTGAATTTCTCTCTTAAATTAGGTGTTAACGTCCTGAGTAGTGTTATATCAAAACTAACCTCTATTAAACTTCTGCCTTGATGTCTTTCAGGTCCATAAATAGGATTATGTTCTGAAATTTTTAGCTTTTCTACTTCTATTAATTTCATTATCTATCGTATCTATATTCTTTTCTGATATACTCAAATCAACTTTCCAAAAACTCCCTATCATTATTGAGGACCTCATGAAAACTCCGCACTGGGTGTAACTTTTGTATGTATGTGTTGGCGTAGTTAATACTACCAGTTTTGGTTGTACCCAGTTACTGTTAAATCCCATTTATTGTAACTTTAGTTTAATATTTAATACAGGTGATGTAATAGACATTGAACTTTTAGAATTAATATCAAGGTATTACTATCAATTTTTATACTTTCTTTTGCTGTAACTTTAACAATCTCAGCTTTTTATCTCAAAATCTTTAGTTTCAAACCAATTTTATTTTTAGAATCAACTAATATCTTTATCTATTGAATGTATAGCTAATTCTCCATCTTTTATACGATATGAAAACTTCCATCATTATACACAGTTTTTAACTTGATTAGCGTTATCTAAACTACCTCGCATAAGTGTTCCTATTACTACTCCTTGTTCTTGAAATTCTTCAAAGAATAAAGCAATATACAGTCTGACCTACTTTATACATAAAAATTCTCTGTATGGCTCTCAGTATCAGTCAATATATTTAACCAATCGTATCGTTTTTCTTCATCTCCAATTAATAATACTCTAACTTTTGCCTTTTTCGTGATCTATCGCTCTAACTTCTCCTGCTCTAAATACTGCATACAGTACATCACCTCTCTCTTTACCTATAATTATCATCATTACTCCACTATGATTGTGGATCATTCTTACTTTTATTATCTTTCTTTTCTTTCTTTTCTTTTTCCTACTAGCTTTAGGTGAGTGTATGATTTAGATTTAGCATTCTCATAAGCACAGCACGTGATGCCTCTATATCTACTGTATAACCTCACTTACTGAGTAACACTCATCTATTACATATTTACCCTCAAAACCTTACAAAACTTTCATCAAGTTCTATTATAGAACCTGCTATATACTTAAAATCACCATCTAGACCAAAAGATATTGTATACTCTTCTTTCATATTTTCTTATAGTAATACTACTTTTTAGGAGAACTTTTCCTTTTGTAGATACTATATTTTGTTTATTAGACTACTAGTCTGTGCTTTTTGTTTTAACTTTTTCTTTTCTTCTTTATATCCCATACTAGCTATTATTCCTTTTTCTAATTCTTCTAGTTATGACTTCTTTAATATGCTTTTTCTTATCTGGATCATAATATGAAGACTCAACTTTATCATAATTATTTTTATTCTTTTTCTTTAAAGTGAAAAGATTGTATTCTTGGATCATTTATACTAAATTTTTCTATACTTTCATTTTTACTTAAAATCTTCTGAATCAAAAATAATTATTTTATCGTCTGATATTTTCATAATCAAAAGCCCTAGTTTCACTTATTATCCTATAAACCCTAAGTCTGTTTCAAAATTCAGAGTCTGTTCTTTCAATACTCTCTGCAAATATGTCTACATTCATTTCATGCTTAGTAGCAATTTTAGTAACTAATTCTTCAAGTTATCTTTTCCCAAACCTTGGTATTCTTTTTGATCTCTTATATTTTGATTTAAAGGTAATGCTACACCAAATTCAGTCCTGTTTGTATTAAAAGTTGGTCATCTACATCGAAATGTTCTAATTCACATGGTTTGCTTTTGCATGCACTAACAACTTCGTTGAGACTTTTTCGTCCAGGATTACCGTCTCTTAAACCATCTATAATCAGATTTCTCTATTTCCAAGTTCCAAATCATCTATTTCTTTGTATCAGTGTAGGTCAAAGAAGAAATACTAGGATGTATAGCTTCTGAGTATATCGGCAACCTTGAGGCATCACTATCTCACTTTTATACCTTTCGCATATCTTCACTATCACCCACCTCTTTTCCAGACGGTATTTATCATAGTCTATATGTATCTTCTACTCAATAAATCAGTATTGTGTACAGGTATATCTCAGATCAAATACAGCTATATCAACTATGAGGTGGGATTAGCTCTTGGGGTTCATGCAAATAATAAATTTCGTCACCATAAACCTATACAAAGCTACTTCAAATCCCAAGTATCACTAACTGTTCTATACACCTTTACATTCATTACACAATGCCTACCCTCACATATCATTTCTATCCTTTCTCTTATTTTCTCTTAATACTCTTTCTTCTTTGCTATACCTCTTGGATCTCCACTAGCGTAATGGTAATACTGTCTCCACCTCTGCTAGTCCAGAACGTTCGATTAGAGACTTGCACATTCTTAATGTTTAAACTGTTAAGCTGTTTGCCAAAGAACTTCCACTAGTCTGAAATTATTTACAAAATAGATGTTCCTTTAGGTAGATTTAATAACATTTCTCCTTGTGCTAAAAGAGGTGTGTCATTCCTGCTGGTGCTTTAATTGGTTCTGCACCACGTTCTGCACCATGTACTATGAGACGCCTTGCCAGTAATTAGTACCTGTAGTTTAGCCCCAGTTAAAATGGATTAAGTTTTGAACCCTGAGACTTTTAGTCCCATAGACCTTCCATTTCTCCACCAAAACCAACTGAAGAAACCTCCAAAAGTATTCTTTTATTAATTTCTACGAATGCTTTTGCTCCACTTACCGCATTATTCGAATATTGCTTTATTCTCGGGTATTTTTCTCCAGCTGACACAGTAAAGCGTAAAATGCTTTAAATGCTAGGATTTAAAATGATTAACCACCAGAATGCTGAAATATTATTTTCATGGTCCCCACAACATAACTAAAGGTATATTTTGTCTGTTTTCCAAGCAGCTATTCCAGCTCTAACAACAGCCCACATTTTATTTTCATGTTTCACCGACCACTTGACTTTATATATAGCTACTAAAATAACTACAACAACATACAGTCCTGCTATTATAAGAACTATAGGATTTGCCATCTTAAATCCCATAATGCATAATCCACTGCTATTTTCAATATTCCCACTTTTGCTATGAGATCCCATCCGCTTAAAGGTTTACCTACTTTTAATATTCCAAAATTTTAGCTATAGCACCCATCCATCTGACGCTTTACCTGCTCAATATTCAGTAGCTTTCATCACCTATCAAAAGTAAATAGATCAGCAGCTAATTTGCGAAATAATAAATTCATTTTACTCAAATTGAAAAGCAAAAACCATCACCAAATGCCCTTACCTACTTTAAAAGCTATAGTTTCCAGCATACAAAAGAAACTAAAAGGCTTGTGATTTGAGGATGTTTTCTTTATAAATTTAGAAATCGTATCTATTATTGGTTTAAAGTGTTCATGAAACTCAAGCAGGTCTGTCTTCTAGCAAGTGGTACTATCATATTTGTGAAACTATTATACAACATTTTAAAGTGGCTGAGATAAAAGTGTTATTCTGTGGAAAGCTCTTTATCCACTGACCCAGAATGTTTTGTTGATTTGTTTTGCGCTAATTCGAACATTATTACTCAATAAATCCTAAATTTTCCAACCATATTGAGTTATACTTGTTGATAGTCTTGTCCGAATAGCTTTGATACTGTAGATGCTTGCATAATTCTTTGGGAAGTTGCTGTCTCTAGTTGAAAATACTTTTAGAATCGTCCCCTCTCTCTTCTTTCGGTCATTCTTTTTGATACTCGTCGCAGCATCTAAGCCTAAACCGTTCCAAAAAGCATTCTTTTGCTTTTCTGCGTCCTGAGCCATGAGTCTTCTGCAGATTTCTTTAAGTCCTGTTGGTGCTAGCATTCAGATGTTTGACCCAACTGGATTAAGTGTGCTTTCACAGTGCTGGGCTCTCTTCTTTTCGAGCTCAGCCATCCACTCAAAGGTTTGCTTTTCACTCTTTGAGATATATCTACTAATTCAAGATGCCTTAGATGCGAGTATTCATGGCATAAATAATTTATTGTGTCAGCATACTCCGCAGCTTTGTTTTGGTCGATCTAATTGTGATCTTGTTTTTGCTAAAAGTTCTCCTGCTGTCTGTGCTTGAGTCAATTCTGCAACTTTAATCCTTTGAGCATCTTTCGTATATTAGATTAATTCACTCTCTAGCTATACCAGCTTGAGCTCCTGCGATCTGCTGTTCCTTTCGTTTAAACAGCTTTGTGATTGAGGAAAGGCTTTAGAGAAATGTTTTAATTTCAGGGTTCAAATTGTTTTTCTAGTTCTTTTGCATTTTCAAATGTAACTATTTACTACTTTCCAAATCGGCTTGAGCTTCTTCAATATCCATCATTGTTTTAACTGATCATCAGCTACGCACTTACAGAAGTTTAGCAGCGCTTTCACGAAATTGCAGAAGCTTTTATGCTTAAGGTGCGCTATTCTCTGGGCATCTCAACGTCTTGTTCTTAAAGTTTCATTGCTTTGCTTTATTTATCTAAACTACTAACCTGCTATGCTTCTTTGCTTCACTTTCTAATTTCAATGCTAGTTTTCTCAAAAATTTCTGCTTTAGCTTTGCTTTGTAATGTGGCACTTTCTCGTCGTGTTGTATTTAAAGTTCTTTGTACTTTTCCCGTTCTATTATACGCTTCTTTTGGAAATTCTCTTAAATCTTTTTATTTACGTTTATATATTCTTTGGAAGATATATCAACTACTTTTCTAACTTCATCAATATTTTTAGAGTCTTGTGTGATAATTCTCAAAATTCTTTAGACAATTCTTGTGTATTATTCTGCAAATTTTTCGAATATCTTTAGCGAAGCTAGAAAATCATACGCCTGAATAGCACTTTTCGGGTTTGGCTATTGTTAAGGTTATTCCTAAAATCTTATTTTCATAAAAGTCCTCCTCCTTTTCGCTTGCTTTCCAATAATTTATAGTGGTGTCATGTATATATAGGCCCGGTGTTATTGTGAATAATAAATTATGGATAATAAAAATATTATATCATTCTCTTTTGGTCTTAGCAGGGCTGACAGTTAACTGTTTGCCATGACATATTTATCTCAGCTGTTGGTACAAATGGAAATTCTCTCGTATCAAAATTGGAGGACTATTTTGTATGTATGTATGTGTGGATTAGTGCATATAAAACAGAGTAGCATTTATTACCACAAAGAAAGACACATGAAAGCCACTAAGAAGAGAGAGACAAAAGATCCTTGGATTTATAAATTTCTTTTCTTATATTGGTTATTTTCGTCAGTAATCTTTTGGTAGATTACTAATTCCTCATATTTTCAATTTCACTATTTTCTTCATTAATGCTAACAACCTTTCTGCTCTAATATTCCAATAATCAAGCTCATACAGACTACACATCAAATCATTTGTAGCTCATATTAAAGCCCCTAATCTTTTTATTATTCATGACCATATACATTCTGTTATTAAATCCAAAATTACTATTACACATTTCTATTCTGTGTTAGTTTCTCGTCTTGGTTTGCTCAACCTTGATTTAGCTTTTCAGTTTTCTACGCTAAAAATCAGGTGCGAATAATGTGGTTAAAATCAGTATATTTTTAGCCTCTAAAAATACAGCAACTGTTAATGTAACATCTTCTAATTCTTTTACTATACTGCTATTTCTAACTTTATATTCTTTTCTAAAGTAATTAAATCTAAACGTGATTAATGTCTCAAAATCTAAAATCTAATTCCTTTTACAACCTTTTTCACCAGATTTATTCTTTTCCTAATACTATTTTTTCATTTTTCCTCCTAAATATTTTTATATTAATCCTAAAATTCTCTAATCTTATCATTAGTCGTACCAGTGATATTATAATATTGTGTAGTGCATCATTTCAACAACATTTTACCAGCTATGTTTAAGAATAATAACTTACTGATAAATCAAAACTTGATTAAGTTTAGATCCATTTTAATTTGGTCCATCAAATTTCTTAATTAAACCTTTTAATGTAACATCAAGTGGCTCTATCTTAGAATCCATGTGTTTGTTTTGTGAAATAGATTGTATGATTCCTTTACATTCAATTTGTATGGGTTCGTTATTGTTAAATGATAATAATGAACTATCTACACAATCCATTTTAATTTTAGCTTCTAATTTTTAAAAGATGACCCTCAATAAAATGGTGCTTCATACTCTGAGTTCATGCTAGCTGTTCAGTAGTCACATGAGAACTCTCAACGTTGAGTATTCAACTTCTATTCCTGCCAAGCTATTAGAACCATTAATGCATATGACTTTCAACTTGGTTCATAGCTACTGTTTATCTATTTCTATTTGACATCATATCACTCTCCTAATCTCTTTGAAAATTCATTTAAAGCTCAACATCATATTTCTAAATGTTAAAAGATTTTAATGACGGGTGCATTACTCTAAACTAATTATCATGTAATATCACCGTTAGTTACACTAATTAAATTATTATCTTCTTTACTTAATCCAGCTTTTGCTGCTAATAATTTACTAGGAACTAATGAATTTAATCTAATGTTCATTGATTTAGTTATAGTTTCTGCAAGTTTCTTTGTGAACGGTTGATCAACTTTATTAAAGTAAGTTAATACTAACTCATTTCCTATATATTTAAAACATTCTTCTCTATATATGAATACTTATCTTTAGGATCATTATAGCCATTGAGTTTTTGCGTTTTCACTTCCCCAACATCTCCAACCTTTAAAGTTTTGTAGTGAATTACCATGTGTTAAAAAGTTTGCCTGTTGCTCTTTGTCTAGTATAATTTCTTCTAATTTGTCATTAGAATTTTTCCAAAGACAAACCATCACATTTATAGTTATAGTTTGATGCACTCTGGCGAGAACACCATCATTATCAATATCTGCTTAATGATAAAGCTGCATAATGTATAGATTGATAATATATTTTTCTTAGATAGTGTTAATTTGCCATAAAATACTAACTGGTCTTCACTATTAATGTTATTATCATCTTTCCATTTAACAATCTCATCATATTTCTTACCTATAGGGTGCATTTTATTAAGCCATAGTTTCAAACATATTACCATTTTAAATGGCTTTTGTATGCACTGCTGCAGCATCACTCGTGTGAAATCAGGAACATCAATAAATGCAGGTAATTTCTGAATATTTTCATACTTCATCTAATAATTCAAGACCTGTTCTTTTCATTGTATTGTGTTATATCCACCGATCGCCATAGATTTTGTAATCATACTTAAATCTATTTCATCATATTCTATATTTACTGATGTTGCAGAACTTGATGTAGTATATTTCTAGTCCTTCTTCCACAGTCCATCACAAATGTTTTATCACTATTGGTGTTGACATTTCTAACTACTACAGTTTCAGGAATAACTTTTTATGATTAGTAATAACACTTTTCCATTAACAACACTTACATTGCGATTTAATGGGTTCCTGTTTTTATGAGTGCTAGGATCTATAAGTTTACTCATAAATAGGAGCTACTGAATACAGTTCAAAGAGTACTATAGCTTTTGAGGATGAAAAATCTAAATCATAAGTATCTCAAAAATATTCTAATGCTTCACTTTATGTACATTCTTGTAACTTCATTTATCTTTCTTTTTGATTCTTTAATTTTTATTTAATGGTGCTGTTCCGACTATAAAATAACCATAAGAAGATTCTATAGGTAGTGAAAATATCTGAAAGCTGTTTCATTTTGATATGTACCATAACTTATATGCCGTATATCATTCCTTCTATTTGTTCTATTAATTCTTCTGTTATTTTTAGAAAATATAATTTCATTAACCATTTGTGCTATTTAGCTCATCTACACTAATTAATAATCTATTTAATAAAGATATTTTCTTTTTAATTCTTCTATTTTATCTCAAAATATATACTTCCCTTATTAAGATATAAATTCAGGTAAATTTGGTTTATTTTCCTAAATAAATATATATATCCATTTTTACCTTCAATTATAAATATTCTTCAATATTCGAGATATTTTGTTCTATGAGTTCTCATATACTGAAAATAGACTTTTAGAATAAAAATAGGATTAACAGTGTCACTCCCAAATTCAACACCAGTAATCCTCATTCAAGTCTTTCAGTATAAGCTGTTTTTCTTCATATGTTTATCTATCTTTCTCATATTCTTCTATTGATAAATAATCTTCCTCTTTATCCTCCTTGGTTCTATCAAGTTCAAAATCTATATTACATAAATTGAACACTTGTTTTGATTCCCTTTTATCACTCTTAAAATCACAAAAGGGAAAATAATCATTAGTTTTTCTTTCCTGATTCTCTCTTTAAAATCATTTGTTGGTAAAACCCTCTGTCATATCTTACCTTTGCCTTCCATAATTTTACTAAAAATCATAAACTTGTTTTTCTACATCAATAATCATTTTATCCAACCTACTTAACTCGTGATTAATCTCTCTTTAAATCTATCTTGTGCATATCCTTGTACGTATTCTATTATATTTTTCCTCTCCCAACATCTGTGGTGCTGAAGGTCCTACTAATCTCTTAATAGGATAATTAGAACTTCCTTTTCTAACAGCAGAGTTTACCATCATTATATGCAATAAATGCTCCTTGTATTCTTTTCTTACATTATTTTTACAACAACAGTAACTTCTTTTTATTTTCAATCTTCTTGGAAAGTTTAATTTAAAATTATCTAAAACTAATCCCTACCACTTACTAATCAATTTACCTTCCAAATTAGAACTACTCGCTTTAATAATATTATTATTCTTAAAAACTACAGCTCTCTTAACTTGATATTTCTCACGAGCCATTGGTTTGTTGAGTCTTAACCACTAGCTAAAGTTCTATTTAAAACGCATGTGCTGTAGACTTTTGGGTAAGAATATAATAGTTTTCTAAAAGTTATGTTATTTTTATCTAAACCTTGTACATCTACAGTAAACATAATTAAACTTTCACTCATAAATGCTAAATCTTGTCATGTATTCCCCATATCATATTAGAAGATAATACTGTATAATTTGCGTCGTCTGGTTTAAAAGAGTTCATCGGGATGAGGTGTGCATTTTAAAAGGAATCACTAACAAATATGGTAACTCCCTTTCTTATATACACCTTCTAAATTATTCCCTTGCAAAGTATTTTATTTTTGAAATTTTCTTCATCAACAATACGCTTAATTACACGACCATTGAAGATTATGTTCAGTAGTAAATTCTTCTAAATTTAAAGAAATACTTTGTCATTATCTAATACACCTGATCTTTAAAATTCATAATTATTGAACCTTATCTGATTTTTAGGTTCTTTCTTCCACGGATTCAGTGAGTTCTACTACGTCATCTTCTACTGACTCACTTTCTTTCAATTTTCCGATTTTTCTACATGTTCTAAAATATCCTGGTTCAACATCTAATTCTTCAATTAATCCTTTATCAATACATTCCTTCATATATCTGATTCAAGTATCTCCTATTTGGTCATTAATATATATATATATTGCCTAAATATGTTAAGCTCTGTAATACTCTATATTTCATAAATTATCACCTATTTTACTTTAAAGTACTTTGCCATTGATTTAGTGTTAATCAGTATTAATACTGGCTTAGATATTGTTCTAATTTCAACAGTATCATTCTTTTTCATCTTCAAATATTCTAGGTATGATTCTCCTCATGGCACATCTCATCTTTGTAGTGCTTTCTGCACCAAACTTAACTGTACCTTTAGGCCACTGATCACTGTATGTTCTGAGATACAGTGATTTTGGTTTTCGTAAGCTCAGCATCATCATCAACATAATCATAATATTCTTGATGATTCATATATCTAATCCTACAAAGATAGATGTGTATCTGTCTGTACACCTTCAACGTTTTCAGTTTCAGGTTTAGCATCGTCCTGCATGTTTCTTAAATTCATTATTTCTTTTACTTTATCATTATTGGAGATAAAATCAAGATGCTTTAGGATCTAAAATTATAGCACGCGTCTGGGACTTCTCCTTCTTCGATTATTTTTCTGCAATAATGTATTTATATACTTATAGGGTCCGAATGATCCCAAGCAACTGCAACTTATTTGTTATATGTCTCTCTCCTTGCTTATCCGAAATATTCAATCTTATCTGATATTCCTTCACCTTTCACTGAGTTTAATGTCAAGTTTATATATCTTTTCTGCCATCATTTCTCTAGTTCATGTTATGTTAGTTCGTGCATATAGTTTCTGCAAATAGCTTTGCCTTTTTCATTTCAGGATCTGTTGCCAAGGTTTTCTCCTACTATTCTTTCAAATGTTAATTCATTTTGCACTAAAAGTCTTCACCCAGGTGCAATTTTAACATGATCTTCAGTCACTTTCCTGTCGAATTTCTACCTCTTTGGAGGCATTTCTTGTCCATCATACTTCTACTTGCAAATGGTGCCACTGATCTTTCTACCATGTACAAAATTCAGTAGTACTTCTTCTTACCATCTGTTGTTTCTCTATCATTAAAGCAAAGTATCATATCAGTTCTTGGTTTAGGCATTTTGGTTTACTACTAAAACAATGCTCTTAAAATGTTAAATCTAATTTCATTTGTTACCTCCTAAAGTTCTTAGCTGTATGTGTTTTACATGCTTTTATAGTTTATCTTTTCGAAACACTTCCATAAGTCACTGCTTCTCTTATTAAAATCACCCTTCACATATACTGGCATTCTTACTTTTCCTGTTCTGTTACAGGAGTTTCTGCTGTACAGACACTTCTGCTCCATCTGCAATTATAGCTCCATTTCCTTGTGAGTGAGCTCCCTTTTCCAATTTTGCTCTGATGGGTTATCAACTTCGATCGTTACTGTTACGACGTGCTCTTTTACCACATTAAAATGAGTCTACTTTTAATTCTGATAATCCATTTTCATTATTTCTTACCTCTAATAATTTTGTGAATTTAATACCATATTAAGAAATCTAACATCGTATCTTCATCGTCTTTTAATGTAGTCACTATCACTTTACTGAATATATATTCCTCGAGTTTAGGATCTCACTTCTGCATATTCGCTTGACCTTACATCTTTAGTGTAATTTGTACGCAGCATCTTTCATCTAATATTTCAGCAGACTTTCGCATTAGTTATTATTTCGTAGCAATTCCTAATTCATGCTCTCTCTATTCTTGTTCTTTCTTGTAATATACCTTCGTTTTATTTCTTCTCAGGTTCAGGTACTGTTTTAGACTCTTCTTATTCACTGTTTTCCTCCTCTATATATATTTTCAGTTTTATTATAGCTATAAGAATTTTACGAAAATCTAATGCTATTGAGTTACTAATAATTTATTTTTCTATCACTTCAATATTTTTCTTCATCAGAATGTTTCATCCAATAAATCCTTCTTTAGCTTCATAAGAATCATTCAGTTTCCTCGTCCATTAGTGAAATTTCTTCTATTTCTAAAGTTGTTTGGGTTATGGAGGAGTGTTGATTATAGAGTAACCTTATCTAATTGTTCAGCAGTCTTTACTGCATATCTTTAGCTTCTCCACCTACCACGGTCAGCGGGTTAGTATCACTACAATGCGTTCTTAGGCATTATAACTTTATCACAAGCACTCGTTATAATCGATTTGCAGCGCTTGCTGCAGACCATCTATAGGAGCTATAACATTAGCTTTTATGATTTTTAAGTAAATTAGATATAGCTATAGCAGTAGATCATCACCACCAGAATTTGATCTCAAAGTGTAAATGAGATACATCTAAATCTTTTAATTCAGTGGCTATATATTTTACTTGATACATCCATCCTAACCAACTCATCCTATATCTCCATATAATATTAAATCTGCACTATTATCTTTATTCTTCGTCAGATTCCACATATTCAACCTGTTTGTCCATTCAATATCACCTCCCTTTTGTTTAAAATTTCATTTTCTCTAGTAATTATTCTTATATTTTGTTCAAAATCACCACCATTTAACTCTGCTGTTTCTCAGTTCTAGTTGATAATCCATTATTTATTCTTGTAATTGCTGCGTTAACTTCTTTTTAATGGATCTATTTGTCCTTGTGAAGGTCCATTCAAAATTGCATTACTATATGCTAGCATATCACTTTCATAATCATTTTATATTTATTCTTTTTAGTAATGTTGCCTCTTAACCACTCTTCAGCAACTTTGAGCAAAATTACGAGGCCAACCCATATCTCTTCGTCTTTCTAAAAATTCTGAGCTTCTAACATTGCTGCACGATCGCTGAATAACTACTTGTAAAATTCATTACTAACAATTCATAAGGTATTCCAAGACCTGACCTATGTGTCTTAATATGAAACCATAACATAGGGTCAAATTGTGCACTGGGTCTCCCAGGGATTTACAGTCATCTTTCTCCTGGATTGAGTTGAAACAATCGCACTCCAGTTCCTAATTCTAAATTATTCCCGATTATCAATTCATCTCCTTCTTCTATATTACTTAATTCTCCCATGCTCGCTTGCTCTATTCCATCAGTTTCCAATAAATACAGTTAGCATAGAACCATTAACTGCGCTCATTAATTCGCATCAGTATATCTATCAATTGTTTCAATGATCCATCACTGGAGAGAATACAAATACCCCTTACCTATCCTAGTCTTTTCAGTAATGCTAAATGAATTATGTTAATTGTCCTTCACTACCATAAATAGGGAATATATCTAGTTTCATTTTCATATTAGGATCATTAGGATGTTTTATCTAATCACATAATAACCTTGTATCCTCATTATGAATCTACTTAACTCCTTCTATAAGTGATTTGGGTCATTACTCAATTCTCTTGGAGTCATTACCATATCCAGGTTCTATACTTAATTTTTAATCCGTATGGATTATCAGAGTGTCAAAATATATGTGTGAGATAAAACATTCTCCATTGTAATCTTACTGTTTTGCTGGATAAAAATCCGTAGTCCTGTTTGATCAATTTTGAATCAGTCCATAAATTAAATTCTTTTTCTATTCTATTTTCTGTTTTCGCTGTGGGTCAAATTTATTAAATGCATCAGTTGCCTTTTAATTTCAATCCTCCAGTAACATTAGTTTGTAGTGTATTCATTTGCACTTCTAGCAATCGGAGAGCCCATATATAAATCTCTAGATCTTGATACCAATCTATCTTTTACGCTGATATATATCCTTTTGGTCCTAAACTAGAAATCCAACCCTGCAACGATCAGTGCTCTTTCGCTGTATTCTCCATATCTGTGCAAATCCTTAGTTGCTCTCTTGCCTTTGCTCTTTCTAAAAGCACTCTAGAGAAACTACTTTTATTATTTTATCAATAAAATTCATATTATCACCTCTCATAAACTCTAGGAATAATTCTCTTATTTTCCGACTTTTACCGCATTTCTACAAATTTGTAGATCCCTTTCCCATTCAACTCTATGTGACTACATCATCCAAATCTTCTCTTTCAAGCCCTCTAGTACCTATTCTGTACCTTTTACCTGTTAGAATGGACTTTTCCTTTAATATATAAATGCTTCATCTCTGATGTAGACATCTATATCTTTATAAAAATAGAGGTTCTACTCTCTATAAACCTCTGACATTGTCCTTCTTCCTCTTGTGTTACTTTTATTATAATCTTCACTAACATATGATAAATCAGGATTTTGCAATTTTTAGTGCTGCATAAGCATAGTTTCTAAGGTCTAAAGGCTCATTTCTTCTAGTCTATCGTTTTTCCATTGTATCTTTACTTCTTTGGTCCTGTGATTGAAATCTTTAAACTTTAAGTTTAGTCTCTTAAATCTTTCTATATTATCCTGGAAAGTGCATATCGGACCTTTCACATATCTTTTTAATCTTGACATTATGGTTTCTGCTTCTGTACCAGTACCCAAATATTAAATTTGCCCTTTATTAGTGAGTCGGTCTTTTTAATAGCTTGTCCTGGTGTACTTGACCTTTAATTCCAAATATTCTTCTAATTTCTAGGGTTTTTTATCAAAACTATAAGCTTCATCTGTATAATGTCCCTCCCGTATCAATACAAGTACATAATATTTTTATTTTATTTCCATCACTATAACTAAATTCTTTATCTAAAAATCTATCTAATTGATTCCAAACATGTGTTTCAGATGGATTTCCACTAAATACTATAATAAATACCCACAACTTTTCTTCTTCAACTCCCCCAACCCTACAACTTCACATTCTAATCTATCATCTTGAACATCAACTCCGCTGTCAATCATTTGCTATCACGTGTATTTCTGTTCCGTAATGTTCTTTCTTTTTCTATTTCTAAATAATCAGTTGTCTTTTTCTTCACAAATGTTTCCTCCTAATGTTGTATTTGTGAATACTTTCATCATTGAACATCACCACGTGAATTCTGAAACTATAATGAGCTCAACTTGAAAAACGGAGAATAAAGCTCAGAAATATAAATCCTCTAACGTGTATGGATCAATATCAGTATTATAGCTATCCATTTCCATTTATTAATTGCTTTTTCCATTCATGCTCAGTTGATATCTAACAACAATTCGACCGATTGGTTGATGATATTTTTCCATTCTAACATGTAAAGCTTCCACATTTAGGACAAAGGTATATACATATTTCTCTTGTACTATTTTTGCTATTCTTCTATTTCTTTGATTCACTTTTAATTGTTGGTGATACTAGTTAGTAATATTCAAAAGGTTTTCAGTTCTTCTTTCTGTCAAAATGATTTAAAGGATCTCCTTCTCCACCAAACATCACTAGGGAAATCTATCAACCTCATGGCTAACAAAATCCTAATAGGTGCTACTCATTGTTCAGCTGCTGCGCTACTACCCGTGGCACTATACATCCTGAGAAAATTCCTTTTTGTGTTTTGTCTCACTGCACATCATTATCAATCATTTTTATAATTGTGCAGTCAGTATCATATCGTTTCAACCTTGTACTTGGAAAAATCTCTGTGTCTGTTGTGCATGTAAAAACATAATAGAGCAGGATCATAATCATAATATCAAATGTATTCATTAATATTTCAGTTTTAGAAAAGTTGTGCTCCATACATCATGTCAATGCAGTTTCTTTTATCAGTAACAACTCTCGAAAAAGGGACGTTTTGTCATTCTCTACTGGTTCGGCCGGGTTTTGTTGTTAATATTCTATATTTATCAGTGCGTATCACAGTTAATTTAGGTGGTTTTACTACCTTAATATCTCAACAAAAAGTTTATTTACTTTTAGGTCTTCCTCTTTGTTGTTCAATTTCTTCAATCTCCTCATCTATTTCTATAAATTTCTTACTTATAATAATTCTGAATCACATAGTCGCTTAATTCTTCTAAAAGATTCTAATATCTCAGATTGTATTGCATCTTGTATTTCTCTAAATTATCCATTCCAATTATCAATGGTGCTAACCATTTGATATAGATAAAAGTTTTCCTTTCATATTCATACATATTAGCCTTGCTTGATTGTATCTGCTGAGATGTAATTGATTTTTCTTTCTTATTTGCGTATTCTTATGATGCTCAGTTTCTATCTTTCACTGCGTTTTTAAATCTGATGGTGCACTATTTCTGTCTTCTAAACATTTACTATAACCTTTAATACTTTCAAAACAAATAATATTTTTCCACGTTCCGTTCTTACGATATAACCTTCAACAGCTAAATCTACGAATATGTCTTATCAGAAACACCAAATAAATTATAGCTAATTCCGGTTGATGTTGTGAGTTACATTTTTCTTTTATGACAACTCTTTGGAATGGAATGTGTTGAAATTTTTTAAAATAAATAAAGTTCGGGGTTCCTTGAACCCTCGAGCATTACTTGTGTAAGTACCTTTTTCAATTTCTGTGTATTACAAAATTTTCTGTTTAACTGTTAACTATATCAGTCTTCCTTTTTTAATTTTTATTTAAAAAGGCATTAAATCTCCCTATAGCATTTAATTTGATTAATAAATTCAGCTATTATTGGGATTGACTTCTGTGAAGCAGGGGTGTCTTTTAATTTTCCCTTTATTCTTTTGTTGTAATGTGTATGATATTCTCAATTCTTCTAATGTCTTGTATTTTTCTTCTTGTTCATAAAAAAAACATTTCTGATTTTAGCTGTGAAAACATTCCATTAATCCATTATCTAAACTATTTATCTTCTCTTAATTTTTCTTGATATGAATAATGCTGATATTGCCATCCTTGGTCACTATGAAATATCAAATTTTCATAATTTTCATTTTCTTTAAATACAAATTTAACATATGATTTATCTGCTCCTAAGTTAGAGACTGCACGAAATATCATATGAAACCATATATCTTCCATAAGCATCTAATGTGGTGATAGTATAACTTTTCTATATAGTTAGTCTGTCACATCATGTTTTGGTTTGTTATTTTCCAAAAATTTCTTTTAATAGTTTATCAACTGCTTCCTACACCAACCTTTGTATGAAGAATATTTTTCTACGGATAATACTTTGTAAAATTAAGTTTTCTTCATAAGTCTTTGTACTTTATGATTAATATTTCAAAGCACTTGATAAGTTCCAATGTTGGCATCATGCGATAACCATATCTTCCTTTATTTACATAGTACTTTCTTTGTAGGAGTTTTCAATGATATCTTTTATTCTTCTCATCAATATCTTTTTATTTGAATATAGTAATAACATACTGATTTTTGATATTCGTTAAATCTTTAATAGCATTTGAAAAGGATGTTTAGCTCTGGGTGTACGCTCATTGCTCATGCTTTTTCTATCTCTCTTTTAGCTCCCTTTCTTGTGTACCAGAGCCTCAATGATATTCATTTCAGCTTTTAGGATAAAGTATTTCTACCTTCCAATTGTTTAGTCTTTTCTCACGTGTGTTTTGATTAGGTTTAATACAGATTTAGAGTTGTCCTTGTCTTTTCTATAACATTATACCCATTTTCTTTAAATTTTGAAAGCCAATTATGTAAAAATACTAGAAGATACTAAACCAATATCAAGAGTAACATTAATTAGATTCATGACTAATTAAATTCTATTAATTATTTGTAGTTTAAAATCTTTAGAATAAGTTCTATTTTTATCTTTCTTAAAATATCATATCCATGTCAAATTAAAAGCAATTAAATATCTCAATATTAGATCCGTGAAGATCCGATAGCTTTGGTTAAAGAAGAAATTGTTTCACTTCTGTGTCTCATATGTCACTTATCTTTTCTTGTTAATTTACTTTGCGGTCCAGTAACTGCCTCAATCTTTGTGTCTAGTGATTGCGTTGCAGTTCACTACAAATGATAATTTTGTAACATTTTAATAAACGAAATAATACAGTATTTTAACTACAAAGAAGGTCGTAGCTTTATAATCTTTCACACTACCATTATATCACATAGAGAAAATAATAAAACAAAAACTTGTCATTTTCATTAAATTTTTCTATCGCTTTTTCTTAATTCATTCAATGTGTGTGGTGTACACGCGCAGACATTAGGTGATGCATGAACGCATGACCCACCGGCTGCTTGTGATGTGTGATTAACATCCATATTACTCAATAATGTCGCGAATGTATGTCTGGTATCCTGTATTCTATGTGTCATGTTCGGTTTGGTCATTATAAGGTTCAAATCATACACATCCTATAATTATCATATCTCATTTGTTTTTAATTTACTAGTTTCTGTCAAAAGTATTCTATCTTCAGCTCTATATAGCAATTCTATTTTCTATTAATTTTTATAGGATGTATTGCTGATATCATTCTTTCCAGCTTCGGTTTTACCACCAATCATATAATTTTCTTCTAAATTAATATTACCACATTTAAGATCTGAATACTCTATTCTAAAGCCTGTATAAATTAAAATTATTAGTGTATCAACACCTTAAAGTTTATCTACATGTTGCATATAGTGTTCACCCCTCTTCATTTGAAAATGAGTATTTCTAACTATGTGTTCGGATTTTCCAACATCTATATATTGACTATAATCTTTCAATATGTATCTCATTTTTCATAGCATATCTACACGACTTGATTTAATAACATCTTTGAATTGTGCAGCATACAAATCACCACAACTATCAAACTCATACTCCTTTGCAGATCAGGGTAGTCTATTATCTTTTATTTTCATATTTCACAATACCTCTTACATTTATTCCATGCAACTTTTATATGAACTTATAGCGCACCATCGCTCATCTTGTTTCATAGTGCATATTACTCCATTTATCGTATACTTGTTTCACTGTTAAATTATTAAAGATAAAGATGCAGGTTATCAGCAGCACCTCAATTAAAATTTGCATTGCTCCTTTATAATTATTTGAACACCAATAAATTTTCTGCCCTGCCAGCTATCGTCATCAAAAGCCAAGAGTTACTACTGCAGCATAAGGTCTTTCTCTTTACCACCCAGTTTAATTACTGAACCAGCCGTCGGATCATCACACCTCCTATAATTAAAATTAACTTGGAAAGTTATTCGCACGTGTCAGCACTTAACAGCATGCGGCGTTTTAGCTTTATTTATTATTAAATATAGATAGTAACTATCTACACCAATATCATACCCATTCTACTTTTATATTTTCAATTATCATTTACTCTCCTTTTGACCTTTATTTTCCCATTTTGAAATCTTTTCCTTGCTTTCTTTCACTAATTTAACACTCAGGTAGGAAGTTCTTCTGGAGCAGCTACCACTTATTTTCAACTGGTTGTTTCTCTTACTTTTTACCACCTTCTCATTATGAGTTTTGCCAAGTGCTGAGTTTTCATTTTTAATATCACCTTTGTTAGAGTCTTTTCATCTGTTTGTGTAATTCTAAAGTAGTTTTGCTGCTAATTCTCGTTGAACTGCATAAAATCCAAAATTTCTTCATTTTCTCTAGATCTCACTTTTATATTGTTGCTGTTTCTCCATTATATAATCCTTTATATATCCAGCAGTATGAGCATGTTTCCATAGTGATTTACATATATTCATGAGCTAGTTTTTGAGATAGATTTATTATGTTCTTTAGTTTGATTTCTAAAGAAAATATTCTTTTTATCATCTTCTACCAAGATTTTTCAAAGCTGAATTGATTATTTAATTTCATTTTCCATTTCATTAAATTTATTTATATAAGCTAACTTGAATTTGATAACCTTGTTAACAGTTAGCATTATATATAAGATAAATCCATCTTTTTGTTAATAATATTTCATCTGGTTGCCTTACCATTACTAGTCTATATGTACTCTATGAATAGAGCTGACATGTCGCAGCTGTAGTATAATAATATTTTTCAATGCTTTCGAAAGAACATGCCAACATGTTGTTTCCTCAACCCCTCTGCAATATCTCTTCTACTTCTTTCTTGTTTATTCCGTTAAAATTTTGTATTTTAATATTCATATTATCATTCCTTTTATTATTACACTTTCATGTATTTTAGTAACCGTAATCCTTCCTCAAAAAGCTGATTTTTACTAGGTTTTATACTCAGCTTTCTATAATGTATTCACACTCTACACTTTTCACTTTTTATCTATGTTCTTATATTTTTATATTCTTATATTATCTTATATGCTCTTATATTATCTTATATATTTATTTTATTAAAACCATAAAGACAGTATAAATAATGTGTAATATAATATAAAAGTGTTGATTTTACTTCCCATTTTGATATTACAGTTTTTATTTTTCTAGTGTGGGTAAAAATGTAATGTAGTGAAAGTTTTATTTTAAAGAATTCGATGTCAACTTTTAATTCAATAACTGAATCTGGATGGAGCAACTTGTTTCCAGAATTATTAAACTCTTTATTCAATTTAGCTTTTAAATATACGGTTTTCAATTCTGTTTGGCATTATATTTCTCTGCATGTTTAGAAATAATACCTACTTGTTGTCAACACATAATATACTAATACTCTATTATTATCTAGTTTATTATAAAAATACCATTGCACCTTTATTATGTAGTTTGCTATTTCGATTTATCGTCGAACCCGTTCTGATGGTTTGTAATTCAAATTGATTCGGAGTTATACTAAATCATAAGATTTATCCAAAGTCAAATGGTTTTATACGTTCTACAATTCTATTGTGTGTTCTTCCAATATTCAGAATATTTATCGGCTTTCTATATCATTATCCTTTGATATATTGGCAATAAAATCTTCTATACTCGACTTTATCTGCACTTTAGTGTTGCGAATACATCCATGTAATATTCAATTACGTCTTAGGTACATTACTTGGATCAGGAACAGTTTATCTTCTATATATAAATGTCCAAGCATTACGTAATA
>BNJS01001227.1_pt1 | contig 76747 bp, 86 predicted proteins | sample 8540461 | NCBI WGS metagenome assembly BNJS01 (sample SAMD00202454, study PRJDB9452) | human saliva metagenome | isolation source: human saliva | place: Japan
AGACTTTAGATTAGTCGCTTTACTTTTGCTATACTGGCGACTATAATAAAACCATACTTTAGATTAGTCGGAGGATAGGCATGGCATATATTCCAAGAGCTATTTCGGATATTTTAAAAAGCAGGGTAAAAAACAGCAAATGTACATTGATTGTAGGGGCAAGACAGGTGGGAAAATCCACACTGGTAAAGCGGGAATTTCCTGAATTTAACCGAAGTAATTTTGATGATCGCTTAACCAGAGTGCAGGCCAAAGAGGAGCCTAAGCTTTTCTTTTTGAACAATCCCTGTCCCTTATTTATTGATGAAGTACAGAAGGAGTCCTCCATTTTGGAAGAGATTAAATTGAAGGTGGATGATTCTGATGAAAGAGGACAATTTATCCTATCCGGTTCTCAAAAGCTGGAATTGATGAAAGGGGGTAAGCGAATCTTTGGCAGGAAGAGTATCGGTCTATGAGTTATCCGGTTTATCCTTACGGGAGCTTCATCAAATCCGTTTCAACCGTCCTTTTGTTCCCAAAGAAGAGTATATCAAAGAGCGGGAGAAGGAATTGAAAGACTATGACAATATTTGGGAAATCATTCATCGAGGTTCTTATCCTGAGCTTTATGATATAGAAACGGGACTGGCAGGAATTTTATTCCTCCTATGTTGCCACTTATTTGGAAAGAGATATCCATGAACTGATTGCTGCGGATAGTATTACATTTACAAAATTCCTGACGGCGGTTGCGGCAAGAACAGGAGAAATGCTGAATTATAAAAACATTGCGGGAGATGTTGGCGTAAGTGAACCGACCATAAAAAACTGGATTTCTATTCTGGAAAGAACGGGAATCGTCTTTCTTTTACAGGCTTACAGTGCGGGGGCTTTAAACAGAGCAATCAAAACCCCGAAGATCTATTTTCGGGATACGGGCCTTGCTTGTTATTTGACCAGATGGTTAACTGCGGATGCTTTGAAAAATTCAGCAGTTGCCGGAAACATCTTTGAAACCTTTGTGGTGTCGGAGATTTTAAAATCCTATTCCAATGCAGGAAAAGACTACCGCTTTAATATCTTCTACTATAGAGGAAAGGATAAGAATGCTTCCGGTGAAAATGAAATCGACTTAATCATTGAAGAGGATGGAATCTTGTATCCGGTGGAAATAAAAATGTCGGGAAACCCTAAGGCTTCCATGGGAGCTACAAATCAAGTACTGGATAAGATCCCGGATAAAAAAAGAGGCATGGGAATCATCCTATGCCTTATTGATAAAAAGACCTATCTCAGAGAGAATTTATTGGCGTTGCCGATTGCTTATGTCTAGTGGAGAGATTATCACGAGTGCCTTTACTGCTTTAGGGAACTTTTTACGAATGAGAAATACATAAAAGTTCCCTAAAATATACGCCGGAAGAGTAAATTCAGTGCCCCCCTCTACGCTGTAATCGATTGTTCGGCGTTCCACATGGCAGTATATTTACCGCCCAATGCCAAAAGTTTTTCATGGGTTCCGGATTCCACCACTTTTCCACCGGACAGCACGAGAATCTGATCCGCGTTTTTTATAATAGACAAGGTGTGCGCAATCATTACAACGGTCTTGTTTTCTTGCAGAAGACTTACAATGGCCTGTTTTACAGCGAATTCATTTTCAATGTCCAAAGAGGCGGTTGCCTCATCAAGAAGCAGAATCGGGCTGTTTTTCAATATGGCCCGGGCAATAGAAAGCCGCTGCCGTTCACCGCCGGAAAGCAGATTTCCATTTTCACCGATAGGAGTATCATAGCCTTTTTCCATTTTGCGGATAAACGGGTTACAGTTCGCTTTTTGGCAGGCCTTTTCAATTTCTTCATCGGTAGCGGAAGGCTTTGCATGGCGTATATTTTCCCGAACTGTATCATTAAACAGGAAGGTGTCCTGATCCACCATGGAGATGCTATCCAGCACATCTTCCGCATTGACATTTCGGATAGATTGTCCTCCGATGGCAATTTCTCCGCTTTCCGGCTCATAATACTTCGCAATCAGATTCAGAATTGTTGATTTGCCCGAGCCGGAGTCTCCCACGATTGCGGTTAGCCTGCAATCCGGGATGGAGAAGCGCATTTCTTTTAGAACCACTTCCCCCTGCACATAAGAAAACGATACATCGTGAAAGGAGATGTCGTGTTCTTTGGGAGAAAAAACAGCTTGGCTTTTCGCTTCTTCCTTTTCCGCCAACACGTTTTGAATGTTTGTCTTAGAGAGCAGGAGATTCCTGTAACTGAACAGATCGACCGAAATCGCAGCGGTCAGCCGGGCGAAAACCATCGGCATCATGCAGAGAAAGAGGAATGTGACTGCGGAAATCTTCCCGGACTGCCATGGGGTGAATCCAATCCACATCACAAGCGGAACAGTCAGCCAATTGACAATATTAAAAGCGAAATTAACAGGTATTCCGTGTGCCTCATATTGATAACTGACGGTGCTGAATTTCCGTAGGACATCTGTTGTATTTCTGTTTTTTACACCGCCCATTCCATAGGAACGGAAGGTCCGGATTCCGTCAATGTACTCGACGATTTGTCCTACAGCTTCCGCCGTAACGGAATTTTTCTTTACCGTACTTTTCCACAATTCGAAACGACAAACCCATTTCCGGAACGAGGAGTAGAAGAGAGAACAGCAGGAGGATTGCGGCCGGAAAATAGAGAACACAGATCAAAGCAAGTACGATTACGGACAGCACCCCGTTTTTTACAAGGGAGGCAAGTTTGTGCGTCAGAATCTGCTCATAACTGTTTACATCTGCCGTCATGATATGGATATATTGTCCTTCCTGTTTCTCCGTAAAAGAGGATAGTGGAACTCTCCTCAGCTTATCGCCAAAGCCGAGACGGATATTTTTAGAAACTTCGGCACCTCCGATTTGGCTCTGTGTATAGCCTGTGCTGTAAATGGCAAGCCGTATCAGGAAGATTACGCCGACAAGGCAGGATATACGGGTGATGCTCCTTATATCGGCAGACCCGTCGTACAGCATTTTCAGCACCGCGTAAAGGACAATGTAGTTACTTCCTGACAGCAGTCCTTCCAGAACAGTCAATAGCAGACCGAGGTAAAACCGGGGATTCTTATGGAAAAGATCTTTGTCTCTCATCTTACGTCTCCTCCTTTCCCATAGCGGATATTTCTTGCCGCTTCATAGCTTTCCCAACTTTTCCGATAGGTTCTGTTTCGTAAAAGCAGTTCATCATGGGTTCCATATCGGAAATCGTGTGATTTTCTACCACCAAAACCCTGTCACACATGCCGACTACACTAAGCCGATGGGCAATTATAATGACGGTTTTTCCTTTGCAGAGGTTCTTAATCGCCTTGTCAATCTCCATCTGATTTTCCGGATCGGCGGCACTTGTCGCTTCATCTAAAATCAGGATCGGTGCATTTTTCAAAATGGCCCTTGCGATGGCGATTCGTTGTTTTTCTCCACCCGAAAAGCGAGAACCATAACTTCCGACCTTTGTATCATATCCATCCGGAAGGGACATAATGAAATCGTCAATCTGTGCTTTTCTTGCAGCTTCCCGCACCTCCGTAAGAGATGCGTGCCTCCCCATACGGATATTGTCAAAGACAGAGTCACGGGTCAGAAAAGTCTTCTGAAAGACAAGAGAGATATGCTGAAGGAGCGTTTCATAGCGAATGCTTTTAACATTTTTCCCTCCGATCAAAACCTCTCCCTCGTCCACATCATGGAAACGGGCAATCAGTGCGGCAACTGTACTTTTCCCTGCTCCGGATGCGCCCATAACGGCAATCTTCTCGCCATCCCGGATGGACAGGTTGGCATTTTCCAGCACGTTTATTTTCCCGTCATAAGAAAAGCGCACGTTTTTTAACCTGATATCATGGCTTTCGGGGAAATCGTCTCCCCCTTCAAAGGTAGGAAGCGCCAGTATTTCTTTGACTTTGCTCATGCCGCTAAATGCCTGTGCAAAATTCCCGGAAAGCTGTTGAAGCGGAAGCAGTTCCGTTAAATACAAGGATCCGATGTAGGAAAAGAGGAGAAATACACTTGCCGGGATAGAACCATGCAGGAAAGTCTCCCGCCAAGAGGAACAAGGAGTAAAAGTCCGGACTCCAGCAGAAGGATAAACACGGCATATAGGGGAGCAGTCTTTTTTGCGATTTTGTTCCACGCTCTGTTCTCGTCAAGAATGGCTTCTCTGAACTTCTTAAAGGATTTACTGCCCATCCGGTATGCCTTAATGAGGCGCATACCGCGGACATATTCGACCATGACAGAATTGAAGTCGGCAAGGGATTCGTTGGTCTCCGGCAACAGGGCGGACATTTTCTGAAACACCGCCATCATCACCGGGATATCCAGAAGAAGAGGAATCAGGGAAATAAGAGCCAGCGGGATATTTACGGTCATGAGATACAGAAAAATCACGACAGGACCGGTGAGATAGCTGACAAGCTCCGGAATGTTATGGGCAAGACACAACTCCAGCTTCTCGATGTTTTCATTCAAGACGGTTTTGATTTCGCCTGTGCTCCGTTCACTAACGTATCCGAGCGGCACTTTCGCGAGCTGTTCTATAATCATGCAGCGCACGCGAAACAGCGCATTGTACGCCCCTTTATGCGAGAGCACGCCGGACAGCCCCAAGAGAACCATGCGAAGAATGGTCGTGACGCCTACAAGAACGATACAGTCCGTCAATCCTTTCCTTGTCAGTGTTCCAAGTAGAACGGCGTCCATCAGGTGGTAAATACCGACGTATGGTCCAATTACAAACAGTCCGCTTAAGAAAGCACAGAAAACAGAGGCAAGCAAGTACCATTTGTCGCTTCCTGCCCATGTAAGAAGTAATTTTATCGGTTTTTCCTGGTCCTTATGCAAAGCAATTCCCTCCCTTTAACCGTAGATATTGAAATGAAAGAGACGCTGTGGTAATACATTGTTAGATGACACTAATCGCAGGAACAGTATAAGAAATCAGGGAAAGCGAAACAATACAGTCGAGCGTCGTTTGCCTGAACTGTATGAAATGATGTCCGATATGTATGATTTTGAGGGGGTTCTATGGAAGTCAACGAATTTTATAGAGAATGGCTTACCCGCAGCGGTTTTGTTGAATGTGAATCTACACAGAACTTTAGTCCTGCCGGAAAATTGTATCTCGCGCCAAAGGACGTAGCCTGTGGATATTACTGGGTCTACGGAGAAAAAGATTTGTTTGATATTAAAATCCATGATTTCTATTTTTTCGAAAATCACTTTATTTCTCTTACTACGCCGGAGTGTTTAAGCATTACTTACTATGATTCCGTGTCCGGGGAGGAGTTGACCCCTTACCGCCGTTTAACTGCGGGATGTGTCAAAACCTTTCACGGAGGGCATGCGCATTATCAATCCATTATGCACAAGAATATTCCGATCCGTTCCATAGGGATTGAAGTATTTCCCGCATATTATGAAAAATATCTGCGGGAAAGCTATCCGGATGACTACCTTCCTCCCAATGAGGCGTTCCGTCGCATCGGGCAGACGCTCGACTTTCCGGAGATGTCCCGTCTTTTACGCCAAGTTTGGGAGTATAAAGGAGAAGGCATACCGGCAAAGTTATTCTATGAAGCAAAGGTCGCGGAAGCGGTTTCTCTTGTTTATGAACACGGAAAGAAAAGCAAAAGCGAGTTATCTGCAAAAATATCCAAGCAGGATATAGAAGCCTTAAGTAATGTTACCTCCTATATCCATGACCATTTTAACTCGGCGCTTCCGCTGGATACCCTTGCACGAATCGCCTGTATGGGTACAACAAAGTTGAAGACCTCTTTTAAGCACATCTATCACTGCACCGTTTCTGCGTATATCCAAGAGCGACGGATGAGCCACGCGGAAATGCTGCTAGCTTCTACAGATCTTACAGTCGACCAGGTAGCTTCGGCTGTCGGGTATTCCAATGCCGGAAGATTTGCGGAAAAATTTAAAAATAATACAGGACTCTTTCCGTCGGAATATCGTAAAATGGCACGGAGGAAATGAGGTAAAAATATTTTCCGTCCAGACCTTTTTTCTATCTGAAAGCTTGCAAAAGTTATCTATTATAGATTAGTGAAACAGCTTAAACGGATTAGGGAAACAGCTTAAACAGATTAGTGAAACAGCTTAAACGAGGAAAGATATGAAAAAAATTAGTAAAAGCATAATAATCAGTCTCATTTTGGGGATCCTATTCGGTCTTATTCTTCTATTTATTAAACTAAGGCTTCAGCTTAGTGCAAAAGAAACCTTGCGCATTTACATTTTCTCGTCGATAGCAGTTCTGCTCATCAGCGTTATTATAAATCTGTCTTATAATTTCTTTTACGGAAAGAAAATCAACGCCCTTACTCCCTTACTCGGCGAAGCAAAGTATGACGAATATTTGGAAAAGATAACAGCGATTCGGGACAAAGTAAAATCCAAGCATCTTAGGGCTATTGCCGAGCTGAATCGTACTGCAGCATTAACAGGGAAAAAAGAATATCGTGCTGCGGTGGAAATTCTAAAGGAATTGGCGCCGAGGGTAAAGAAAATGCCTTCTGTAGAGAGGGTAAGGAGGCTGAATCTCTGCTTAAACTATTTTTACTTAAAGGAATACAAGGAGGCGGAGACTCTTTATAAAGACAGCGAAGCGCTTTTCAGAAAATACAAAGAGAATGCGTTCTATAAAAAGAATTTTACCATTCTGGATATGTTTATGGATCTCTGCTGCTATGGGAAAAAAGAGGGAGTAGCAGAGCGGATTCAGGAAGCGAGAAAGCGGTATCCGGAAAAGCAATTGCAAGAGGATTTTGAGTATTTGGAGGAACTTTTGGAAGAACGGTAGCATAAAAGAAAAGTAGAGGGGAAAGAAAGGAAGAATGGAAAGATAGCCTCAAATGAAAAAACGGTAGAAATAAAAGATTGACTCAATGGAGGATAGGTGCAACGAATGGGATTTATTCAGGACGAAGTTCTTAGGATGACATGGCTAAGCCGTTTACTGCGTTTAGCTTTAGAAAATCTAGGGTTGAATGTGGACAGTCGTATCGGGGGTAGTTTGCATTTCTTTTTGTGTGACTGTGTGAAAATTACGATTTACCTTTGTGTGCTGATTTTTTTCATTTCTTATCTACAAAGCTTTTTCCCGCCGGAAAAAACGAAGAAGATACTGGGGCATTTTCGGGGGCTTTCTGCCAATCTGGTAGCCGCTCTTTTGGGGACGGTTACCCCCTTTTGTTCTTGTTCTTCCATTCCGATTTTTATGGGATTTACGGCAGCAGGACTTCCCTTGGGGGTGTCTTTTTCCTTCCTGATTTCCTCTCCCATGGTGGACTTGGGGAGTTTAGTATTGCTAAGCGGTATATTTGGGATAAGGATTGCTTTTGTCTATGTCCTTTTAGGGCTTTGCCTGGCAGTTATAGGCGGAGCTGTGATTGAGCATTTAGGCATGGAAAATGAAGTGGAGGACATTCTTCGAGGGGTATCGGCTGTAGAGCAGGACATTCCCACATTATCCTTTAAAGAACGACTTTCTTATGCCAAAGAGCAAGTGAAAATGACTTTTCGAAAGGTCATTCTTTATATTCTAGTGGGCGTGGGAATCGGATCTTTCATTCATAACTGGATTCCAAAGGCTTGGGTGCTCTCTTTACTGGGAGCAAGGAATCCCTTTGGCGTAATTCTGGCGACCTTGGTGGGAATTCCCATGTATGCGGATATTTTCGGAACCATTCCCATAGCGGAATCGCTTCTTTTGAAAGGTGCGGAGCTCGGGACGGTGCTTTCCTTTATGATGGGAGTGACGACACTGTCGCTTCCCTCCATGATTATGCTTCGGAAGGTGATTAAACCGAAGCTATTAGGAATTTTTGTAGGGATATGTGTGGTTGGCATCATCCTGATAGGCTATCTTTTTAATGCTTTGCAGGCGGTGCTTCCGCTATGATTAAGAAGGGATATATGCAATAGAAAAAGGCAATACTTTGACACTTTTTAGGAGGAGCAATGGAAAAGAAAAAGTTATTTGTTTTAACAGGCTTTTTGGGGGCGGGAAAAACCAGCTTCCTACAGCATATTTTGGAGGCATTTTCCGATAAAAAGCTTGCGGTGATTCAAAATGAATTCGGAAAAATCGGGATTGACGGAAGCATTCTGCAAAGACAGGGGATTCCAATCAAAGAAATCAATCGAGGTTCCATTTTTTGCTCCTGCCTTCAGTTGTCCTTTGTGGAAGCTTTGGCGGAGCTTGCAAAGAGCGATGCGGAATATCTTTTTGTGGAAAGCTCCGGTCTTGCCGATCCTTCGAATATTCGGGACATTTTAAAGAGCGTAGAAGTTCTGGCCGGGGACGTCTATGATTTTCAGGGCGTAATCTGCCTGATTGACGGCGTGCATTTCCCGAAGCAGGTGAAGGATACGGAAACGGTAGATCGGCAGTTAAAGCATTGTGATGTTGCCATCATCAATAAAATAGATTTGATTTCAGAAGAGCAATACAAGAAAGTCTTTTCCTTGGTTCGGGAAGTGAATCCGCATTGCCAAGTTTTATCCTGTGCTCATGGGCAGGCGGACTTAAGCTTTATGAAAGAAGCTTTTTTACAGGGGGATTGGGCATTTTCCGAAGAGAGCTTAAATCGGGTGGACAACAAGCCGAAGACAATTTCCTTGTTTTGCTCCGAAAATGTGGAAAAGGGGAAATTTCAACAATTTCTGCAAGCGGTTCTGCCGGAATGCTATCGAATCAAGGGCTTCTTCCTTTTAGACCGGAGCTGGACGCAGGTGGATGTGGTGGAAGAACTGATTGACTATAAGCCCTGCCCTGAGAAGGCGGTTTCCGAGCTGGTCTTTTTGTCGAAGGTTGGCCCGAAGGTGATTCGGAGCATTGATGAAGCTTGGAAAAAATATATGGACTCTCCCATGAAATTAAAGAATTAGGCGAGCGGGAATCAGGGAGAGAATAGAAAAAAGCAGGAAAGAAACGCAGAGAAGAAACATAAAGAAGAAATACAAAGAAGAAATACAAAGAAGAAATACAAAGAAGAAATACAAAGAATAAACACAATAAGGCACTTGTTAAAGCATAGAAGCTTGTAAAGCAAAAAAATAGAAAAGGAATTCAGCGAGGTATGAATATGGAAATCAAGGTAATCGGTACAGGCTGTAAGGAATGTAATATGCTGTATCAAAATGTAGAAGAGGCGGTAAAGGAGCTAGGGAAGGAGGCCAAGATCGAGAAGGTAGAGGAGTTAATCGAGATTGTAAAGCTTGGGGTACTCAGTGCGCCATCCCTCATGATTGACGGAAAACTGGTCGTAAGTGGACGGGTTCCCGGAGTCGGAGAATTGAAAAAGCTCTTGTCTTAAAGGAAGGGGAAGCATGATGCAAAAGCTAAAAACAGTGGCAATTGTCAGTCTTTCCAGCGGTGTTTTGGGAGAAGATTTTGTGCAGCATGAAGTAAAAATAGGATTGGAACGCCTGCGCCGTTTTGGGCTGGAAGTGAAATTCATGGAAAATGCCTTGAAAGGCTTAGACTATCTGAAAGAGCATCCGGAAAAGAGGGCAGAGGATCTCTTACAGGCTTTTTCCGACGATTCGATAGATATGATTTTATGTGCCATAGGGGGAGAGGATACTTATCGCCTGCTTCCCTATCTTTTTGAAGAGGGACAATTGGAGAAGGTCGTAAAGCAAAAGATTTTCCTTGGCTTTTCCGATACTACGATGAATCACTTTATGCTGCATAAATTGGGAATCAAGAGCTTTTACGGGCAGGCTTTTCTCCCGGATATTTGTGAGTTGGAAGAGGAAATGTTGCCCTACAGCGAAAAATACTTTTTGGAATTGATTCAAAGCGGAAGCATTCGTTGTGTTGAGCCGAGTCCGATTTGGTATGAGGAGCGGACAGATTTTGGACCGAAAGCAATAGGAACAAAACGAGTTAGCCATGAGAATGAAGGCTTTTTACTCTTACAGGGGAGTCCTGTTTTTCAAGGAGAAATCTTAGGGGGTTGTATAGATACTCTCTATGATATCTTTGACACAACGAGGCACGAGGACTCTGTCAGCGTATGCAAAAAGTATGCACTATTTCCGGATTTGGAAGACTGGAAAGGGAAGATTCTTTTGCTGGAAAGCAGTGAGAATCAGCCCAATCCGGAGAAGTATCGGACAATGCTTAAAGCCTTAAAGAAAAGCGGTATTTTCGAAGTCCTCAGTGGTGTGCTGGTGGGGAAGCCCATGGATGAGCGTTATGCCAAGGAGTATCAGGAAATTCTTTCGGAGGTGATTGATAATCCCTCTCTTCCCATTGTCTTTAATCTGAATGTGGGACATGCCACCCCCAGAGCGATTATTCCCTTTGGAATCATGGCAAAGGTGGATGTTTCGGCACAAAGAATCAGCTTTTCGAGAGAGTAAGAGGAGAAAAACACCGTTGAAACAGAAAGGATTGCAGCGAGAAATGCAGGGAGTGGAGGATACTCTCTATATTCCCCTTGCGGCACGTATTTACGCCTCTGAACACTTTCCGGACTTCTTTTATGATGAGAAGGTAATGGATCTGGCAAAGCGTATTTCTGTGGAGAAAATTATGAAAAACTCCATAGAGTATTTTCACATGGCCAGTGTTTGCAGGCAGAAAACCCTAGATGGGAAAATAAAGGACTTTTTAAAGCGAAAACAAGTCGTAAATGGGAAAACGATGCAGTCCATTGGAAAGCATGCGGAGTCTTTGTCGGAGGGAGAGAATTCCGCTTCCAAAGCACAATGCAATATTGTCTTTTTAGGAGCGGGTTTGGAGACGGCCTATGATCGAATCGGAAATAAGGAGGCACTGTTCTATCAGCTGGATTTACCGGATGTGATCAAAGTGAGAGAAGAGCTTCTGGGGAAGGGGGAAAACGAAGGGCTTCTGAGCGGAGACTTATTTGCTCTTGAGTGGCTGAAGGAGATAGATTGCACTTTGCCGACCTTACTGGTAGTTGCCGGTGTTTTTCAATATTTTCATAAGGAGAAGATTCTGCAGTTTCTTCGGAAGCTGAAAACGTTGCTTTCCGACTGGGAAATCGCTTTTGATGCGACGAATTCTACCGGCCTAAAATATGCCAACAAATATGTGAGAAAAACGGGAAACACGAAGGCGGAGATGTACTTCGGGCTGGATGATCCGGAGGCTTTTGCGAAGGAGGCAGGACTTAGGCTTCTTTCCGTGGACGGCTTCTACCAGGATGCGCTTGCGCATTGCAAGGGATTAAAGCTGAAAACCAGGCTGTTCATGTTCTTTTCGGATCAGTGGAGGAGAACGATGGTGGTGCATCTGGCCCGGGTTTCCTAAGGAGAGAGCGGATGCCCTGAAGTGGCGTCCTTTTCGACCGTAGTTGCATGCTTTGGTACACGGGTGCTATAGTAGTAAGGTTAAACACGGAAGTGGTAGGGAAAGACGTTACGAGCAGGACCGGCCTCGTCTTGGAGTAGACGGGTCTCTGTTACAAAGTAAAGAGGATGATTTATGAAGCAAACAAGAAATGATGTCCGAAATGTTGCGATTATTGCCCATGTCGATCATGGCAAAACGACGCTGGTGGATGGACTTCTGAAGCAGAGCGGGATTTTTCGTGAAAACCAGGAAGTACAAGAGCGCGTGATGGATTCCAATGATATCGAGCGGGAACGCGGGATCACGATTTTATCCAAAAATACGGCAATCAATTATAAGGATGTGAAAATCAACATCATCGATACGCCCGGGCACGCCGATTTTGGGGGCGAGGTGGAACGTGTGCTCAAGATGGTGAATGGTGTCATTCTGGTCGTGGATGCCTTCGAGGGGCCGATGCCGCAGACGAAGTTTGTGCTGCGGAAGGCAATGGAACTGCATCATCCGGTGATTGTTTGTATCAATAAGATTGACCGGCCGGAAGCCAGACCGCAGGAAGTGATTGATGAGGTGCTGGAGCTGTTGATGGATCTGGGCGCCAATGACAAGCAGCTCGACTGCCCCTTTGTTTTTGCCTCTGCCAGAGCGGGCATCTCGTCCATGGATCCGGATGAAAAGGGGAAGGATCTGAAACCGCTGTTGGACACGATCATCAATTACATTCCGGCGCCCGTCGGAGATCCGGATGCACCGGCGCAGATGCTGATCTCGACAATTGATTATAATGAGTATGTCGGCAGGATCGGCGTCGGAAAGATTGATAACGGAACGCTTCGCGTGAATGATGAAGTGGTGATTGTCAATCATCATGAGCCGGATCGCATGGTAAAGACCAAAATCAGCAAGCTTTATGAATTCGAGGGCCTGAATAAGGTGGAGGTCAAAGAAGCGGGAATCGGCTCGATTGTTGCCGTCTCCGGCATTTCGGATCTTAAGATCGGAGACACGCTCTGCTCTCCGGAAGCACCGAAAGCGATCAAGTTCCAAAAGATTTCCGAACCGACGATCTCCATGAATTTCATTGTGAATGATTCTCCTCTTGCGGGGCAGGAAGGCAAGTTCGTCACGAGCCGTCACCTGCGGGATCGCCTCTATAGAGAGCTCAATACGGATGTCTCTCTCCGGGTGGAAGATACGGAGACAACGGAAACCTTTAAAGTTTCCGGCAGAGGAGAGCTCCATCTGTCCGTCCTCATCGAAAACATGAGGAGAGAAGGTTATGAATTTGCGGTCAGCAAGGCGGAAGTCATCTTTAAGGAAGACGAGAAGGGTAAGAAGTTAGAGCCGATGGAGCGTTGCTATATTGATGTGCCGGAAGAATTTCCGGAAATGTCATTCAGAAGCTGGGGCAGCGTAAGGGCGAACTGGTTTCGATGGGAGAGGCAAGCGGCGGATACTCCAGACTTGAATTCCGGATTCCCGCCAGAGGTCTGATCGGTTATCGTTCGGAATTCATGACGGATACCAAGGGAAATGGGATCATTAACACGATTTTCGATGGATATGAATCCTACAAGGGAGACATTGCTTACCGCAAACAGGGGTCTTTGATTGCCTTCGAAACGGGGGAGGCAGTGACCTATGGTCTGTATAATGCGCAGGAGCGCGGCATTCTTTTTGTAGGACCGGGAACCAAGGTCTACTCCGGTATGATTGTGGGAGCTTCCGGAAAAAGCGAAGACATTGAGGTCAATGTTTGCAAGACCAAGCACCTGACCAATACCAGAACCTCCTCTTCCGATGATGCGCTTCGTTTAACGCCACCGAAGGTGATGTCGCTGGAACAGTGTATCGAATTTCTGGAGACCGACGAATTGTTGGAAGTCACGCCGCAGTCCCTCCGTCTGCGGAAGCGCATCTTAGATCCGACGCTAAGAAAACGTGCAGGATATGCCGCAAAGATGCGGGCGGAAGCGCAGAAGAAGTAAGGATAGACGAGTGAGTGGGGAGAATGGATTGATGAAAAAACATAAATTGATAGACGAAGTTTCGTCTTTTGCAGCAAGAATGACGGCGCTTTTGATCGGTGCGACGACGCTGTTTACACTGCCTGCATACGCAGCAGAACAGACGGTGAACACTGCGCAGGAAGCAGCGGCAAGTGCGGCAGGCGTTCTGCGCAATACCGCATTTACAACGAGTGCCGATATGCAGAAGAAGATGGGGAGTAACGACCCGGCGGATTGGTCGCCGGTCTATCTGACCAGTGTCGAAAATATTTTCTGGACCTATTCGGATCAGGCTGCACCGGGCGGTACGCAACTGACGCTGAATATTGCAAAAATGCGTACCGAAATCTCAACATGCTCTTAGATAACGGCTACACCATGGATTACAATGAACTGGCTGCCTATGCACAGGAGTATCTGGGGAAAAAGAATGGGGTGAAAGACGCCTTTTACAATACGCTGGCCTCCTGTCTGAACAATCCCTACCTGCTAAACCGTCCGGCAGCCAAGGTGACGGCAACGACTTATAATGGCAGAGATTACAGCAAGGTTTTTGATGCAGCTTATTATTATAAGCAGAATCCGGATCTGCAAGCCTCTATCGGCAACCATCCGGCGGCGCTGCTCAAGCAGTTTGTAGAAGAGGGCATCAATCAGGGAAGACAGGGGAATGCCTCTTTTCAGATTGGCGCTTATAAGGCGCAGTTGGATGCGCAGGTTTTGGCATCAGAGGTCAGTTCCCCCGCTTATCTGGCGCTGCAAAACGGAGCAAAGGGGGGTGGCTCACCCGCAGCCGCTTGGCATCTATAGTTATTCTCTTGCCAATTATTACGGACACTACCTCGGCTGGTACGGTTCCACGGACGTGATGATTACACAGAATACGGCAGGGGCGGCGCTTCCTTATCAGAACACCTCGAATATCAGTGTTTATACGGGGCTTCCGGTCACTACCGCGCAGGCGAATCAGAGACCTTTGGCGGTGATGATGCCGACTGACCGCGCGGCACAGCCTTCTATGGCATCAGCAGGGCGGATATCCTGTATGAAGTAATGGAAGAGGGCGAGATTTCCAGACAGATGGCGATTATTCCGCAGTGGGAGGACTTATCCCGGATCGGCAATCTCCGCAGCTGCCGTCTCTATTATATTTATGCGGCAAAAGAGTGGGATCCCATTCTGATTCATTTCGGCGGGGTTGGTTATATGAAGGGGACGATTGACGGTCCGGATATGAACAACCTGTCGGGTACCTATGAATATGGGATCGGCGGAGCGGCACCGGGGGCAGGCTTCTTTTTCCGGAGCGCTGACAGAAGTGCGCCCCATAACGCCTATATTTCGGCAGCAGGCATTATCAAAGCGGCCAAGCGTCTGGGTTATTCTCTGTCTCTTCGGAGCGGTTATTACAACCCGAAGCATTTTAACTTTGGAAGTCCGGACAACACACTGGATGCTTACGGCGCTTCTGCCAGAACAGCGAACATCGTAGATCTTCGCAAGATTTTCCCTTATTCGAAGTCGAAATTCCTTTACGATCCGGCAAGCGGCGTGTATCTGAAACAGATTCATGGCAGAGCACAGACCGATGCCATCAACGGCAAGCAGATTTCTTTTGCCAATGTGATCATCCAGAATACCAAGTGGAGAAAGATGGATAAGAAGGGCTACCTCGGCTTTGATATGCTGGGAACCACGCAGGACGGCTGGTACTGCACGAAGGGAAAGGCGATACACATCACTTGGAAAAAGACTTCCGACTACGAGCCGACCAGGTACTATGACGACAATGGAAATGAAATCACGATGACACCCGGAAAAACCTATATCGGTATCGCACAGCAGGGCAGACAGCCGATTTTCACGCCTTAAGAAGTACGTGCAGTCGGAATACTTGCGCCCGCAGCAAGAGGGTGTTTGACAGACAAAAAGACCAGCTAGAAAGCAGTGTAACTTGGGGATTTGTAATCCTGGGAAACGGCATAGTCGTGAAATGCGGCTATGCCGTTTTTAAAAAGAAGCCCGAAATAACGCCTATCGCAAGGTGAACGAGGAACTGATCCTGATATTTGGAGCATTAGCTTCTTTTGTTCAAGGAGAAATCGGAATAGATATATCTGGATTGGTTATAGGCTTCCTGTTTAGCCCTTATGGGCTTCCTGTGATAGGAGCAACTGCGATAGCATTTATTGAATTGATAAATGAGAAGATTAAAGCGATATAGTTAAGTTGGGTGATTGGAGAAAAATGGATATAAAGGCATTTTGGAATGACGTAATAACTCAGAATAGGTTCACCTTACCATCATATTTTTGTGAAGATGCAGTAATATGTTGGCATTGTACAAATGAAAAGTTTACAGTTGATGAATATATTAGAGTGAATTGTGATTATCCGGGGAAATGGCATGGTGAAGTTGAAAGGATAGAACAATTTGATTCAAAAATAATTATTGTAGGTAAAGTACAGTCTTTTGATAATACTATCTCATGTCATGTAACAACCTTTATCAAGCTTCTCGATGATAAGATTTGCGAAATGGATGAATACTGGGCTGATGATGGAGAGATACCATCTTGGCGAGAAAAGTTAGGTATTGGGACAACAATTAACTAATTGCCGAGATTAGCAAGTTATATGTTTCTATGAGATGAAACCTATAAAACTTGTACGGATATTGTAGGGTAGGAAAAGAAATTTTCCTCTATACTAAAATAAACCGAAAGAAAGGGGGATTTGAAATGAATATTATCAAGTCGTTTAACAATACGATTGATTATCTTGAAACAGTTCTTGATGATGAAATTGACGAAAAGAAAGTAACTCAGTTATCCGGATACTCTTATTCAATGTCCAGCCGCTTGTTTTCTATTCTGATCGAAACAACGCTCTCAGAATATTTAAGAAGCAGAAGATTGACGGAAGCAGCCGTTATATTAAGAGATACGGATGAAAAGATTATTGATCTTGCCTTCAAATTTGGATATGAGTCATCGGTTTCATTTGGAACAGCTTTTAGGAATTTTCATGGATTTACTCCCTCTGAGGTAAGAAATGGGAAACCATTCAAATTAGTTTCACGAGTGCAATTAGCACTCAGTGTAAGCGGAGGAAGAAGTATGAATATTACAATTCAAAAGAAACAAGTCTTTTCGGTTGCAGGGGTAAATGAACAAAACATCAATTCATCATTATGTCCAAGTGTCTGGGGGGTAAGCTGTATGAAAAAAAAAGAATCGTTGATGTGCTGTTTAGAGCAGTTATTACGACAATGAATGTTGTAAACAGTACACCAACATTAAAGGAGGAACTCGCATGTCTAAGGCGAAAAAAGAGACGATTGAAGCAAAAGGCTTTGCTATTCAAATTTATACTGAAGACTTTAAAGACGACTATATAAGTCTAACGGATATTGCAAGATATAAAAGCGATGAGCCAAGTGATGTAATCAAAAATTGGATGAGAAGAAAAGATACTATTGAATTTCTTGGTTTATGGGAAAGCTTAAACAACATGAATTTTAATTCGGTCGAATTCGACCGAATTAAATCGGAAGCTGGATATAATTCCTTTACATTGTCTCCTAAGAAATGGGTGGAGAAAACTGGAGCAATCGGAATTATCTCAAAAGGCGGAAGATATGGTGGAGCATTTGCACATACAGATATTGCCTTGAATTTGCTTCATGGATTTCTGCTGAATTTAAGATGTATGTAATTCAGGATTACAAAAGACTTAAGTCAGATGAAAACTCTAAGCTATCATTAAGCTGGAATCTTAATCGAGAAATCTCCAAGATCAATTACAAAATTCATACAGATGCAATCAAAGAATATCTCTTAAAGGATCTTACCAACGAACAGTTGTCCTATAAGTATGCAAGTGAAGCAGATATGCTCAATGTTGCCTTATTTAACAAGAGAGCTAAACAGTGGCGTGAAGAAAATCCTAACTTAAAGGGTAATATGAGAGATTATGCAAGTTTGAATGAGTTACTTGTACTTGCAAACATGGAAAGCTATAATGCGGTTCTTATCGGTAAAGGTGTGGAACAAAAAGTGAATATTCCGGTGCGGCGGAGCCGCTATTCCGGAAAAGTGGAAACCGCCTGTCCGGAATAGGAAACCGTCGTATTGCTTAGTTACCGGTGCGAGTTTACTCGCTTAATGTCGGATCAAGGCCGTATACCTCTCTCATAGACTTATAGTTCGTTGGGTCAGTCGGTATGATACTGATCTTATAGGCATCATGTTTGATTCTGTCGAGGATGGCCTCAGCAAGCGGACTATCATCGCCGCCGAGCTGGTCGTACCATCCGGATGAATCATACTGTGAACAGAAAATAGTTGAGGATTTCTTTCTCCTTCTGTGAAGGAGTTCCAGTATATCATGCTGCTCAGTCTCCGTAGGCTTAAGGAGAAGCCATTCATCAATGATGAGGAGAACCGGATTAGCATAACGAGCTTGAACCTTTTTATATGTTCCTTCGTTCCGAGCAACCTCCAGTTCGAGGAGGAGGTCAGGCAGACGAACATATTTGGTCTTGAAGTGTTGCTTGCAAGCTTCCAGGCCGAAGGCACACGCCATATATGTCTTTCCGCTTCCAGTCGCACCGGTAATGAACAGGTTCCTGTGTTCCGTGATGTATTCGCAAGTCGCAAGCCTGTTTATAAGCTCCCTGTTGAGTTTCCTGCCGGACGTATAGTTGATGTCAACGACAGCGGCATCTGTCTGGTCAAAACCGGCATTTGTAATAAGGCGTTTAATGCCATTGCTCTTGCGGTTACTGTACTCGATGTCAACAAGCATCCCGAAACGATCTTCAAAGGAGACATCTTTCATCTTAGGGTCATCTTTCTGGACGATAAAGGCATCTGACATGGAAGTCAGGCGCATTTCAATAAGTTTATCGATTGTGCTTTGGTTCGTCATGGTTCATTACCTCCTGTAGTAGTCAGCGCCTCTCGTAATGGCATGGCTGTTTTGTGTGGTTATTGTCCGAATACCGGCGTCATCTGTTGATACATGCCTGTCATGTCCGGCGACCAAGATGTTTTTAATGCTCTTGTAACTGGGCGATGCTGTATAGGTGAGAGCCTTTTCACAGGCTGCTTCGAGCCTGTCGACGGAATATTTATCCGCCAGCTTCAATAATCCCATACAGCTTCGATAGGACTGCTGTTCCGCGCGTTTGGAGATAAGGAGCGCATTTATAACCGTGTTTGTATTATGACCGATCCGTGCAGCCCAGTTGCGGAAACGGTCGCCATTCCACTCAGATACTTCTGGTGGTCTTCCGGCATATGCTCCGTGACGGTACTGTACTGCCCTTGCGACCGCGGAGGCGGCGGTGGGAGGCGATGCGGTTTTTGTTGTAAAAAAATTTCAATAGTTGTTTCGGTTACCCGCACATCCACTTTGCGTCTTATGTATTCGTAAGGAACGGAATATAGCATTCCATCGACGGATATGTGATAATTGAACTGGACGGTGGCAGTTTTTCCACTCCGCCAGTTCATAAGGGGCATCCGGAAGTTTGGCCAGTAATGGCAGTTCTTCGTCGCGGAAGATTTCATACCGGCTGCCTTCTTTCTTTTGAAAAGGTTTATGGCTGAATTCTTCCAGTTTCTTCTTGATAGCAGCATTTAATTCCGGTAGGGAAAAAGAATTGCTCGTTCCTGAGGGCTGCGGTTATCCATGTGGATATGTTGCCCACAGTTCCCTCAGCATTGGGTTTATCCTTGGGAGAACGAACCCTTGCCGGAATGATTGCCGTATTATAGTGCTCGGCCATCTCTTGATACACAGTATTAATCCGCTGATCATTCCAATTTTTTTGTTGTGGATAACGGCAGTCTTGCAGTTGTCGGGTACTAGGATTCGCGTGACACCGCCAAAATAATCGTACATATGTATATGCGCGGTTATCCACGAACCCTGTTTCTCGTCAAGGAATGCTTCAACGTAAGGATACTGGCTGTACGTAAGTACGCCGACAAAGATGAACGCTGGTGTGATTTCGCCGGTATCCGGATCAATGATTGCTGCCGGATCCCCGGCCCAGTCGACCTCTATCTGCTCTCCGGGCTTGCGGCTTATATGCATGGTAGCGCGACGTTTCTGCTCATCCTGCTGGATGTAATAGCAGAATTGAGAGTACATGAGAGGATTTTCACCGGAAAGGCGACATTCCTCCAGATACTCAGTCCAAAGCAGCTTCTTGTTTACGCCGTTTTTGAGTAATTCCTTACGGACATACTCATAGTTCGGCATACACCTCTTAGAGGCATCGGCCTGTTCCCTCTTTCCGGGGAACAAGAGTCCTTCAAGGAAAGCGTCTGTATATGACGCCGGAAGAGGCCATGAGATATTTTTCTCGCTGGCGGCCTTAAGGACTTTGTTAACAGTTTTCTTTGAGACACCACAGCTAAACGCAATCTTCTGCTGGCTCAGTTTCAGCTCAGGTTGCACTAGCCGGATAATCTCACGGTACTTGGTCATGATAGTGACCTCCTTATAATGAATTTACGCTGTAAAAGCGCATGAATTCATTATAGGGTAGGGGGTTCACAAGACGTAATGCCGGTTTCTAGCTCTGGAATCACTGGTTCTTGATCTCCGGAATGGCGGTTTCCATCATACCGGAATCACCGGTTTCCATGGTCGGACAGGCGGTGTAAAACCGTCCGGAATACTCAAAAAGAAAGAATGATAGAACTTAGAAAGCTTGCCAGAACTCAGCTGATGTCAATTGAGAAGTTGAAAAATACAGGAATTAAGAGTTTAGAGGATAGGTCAAAGAAGTAGAGAGGTATGTTATGAGAGGGGCATTGAAAATTATCTTATTTCCATATTGGAGAATCGTGGTTGATAAATGCACAAAAGAAGAAATAACAAACTCGTGATATACCAACTCACGAGTTTGTTATTTGCTAATATGAGAAGAGACCAGGTTCACACCGGCGTTGCAGGATGCGGAGAAACAGGGCGCAGTCAAGTTGTTTGCGCTGGAGGATCTTTATTAGTGATGGAAGAGTCTAATGCCGGTGAAGCACATGACCATATCGTGTGTGTCACAGGCGGCAATGACGTGGTCGTCGCGGACGGAGCCGCCGGGCTGTGCAACATATTTCACGCCGGATTTAAAGGCACGTTCAATGTTGTCGCCGAAGGGGAAGAAGGCGTCGCTACCAAGAGATACCCCGGTATTGCCCCTTAACCAGGCCTGCTTTCTTCTTCGGTGAAGGGATCCGGCTTTACCCGGAAGAGATTCTCCCATCTGCCTTCTGCGAGGAGGTCGGCAGATTCTTCACCCAGATAGAGGTCGATTGCATTGTCACGGTCGGGGCGGCGGACTTCATCCCTAAACGGCAGTTCCAATACCTTTGGGCTTTGGCGCAGATACCAGTGATCCGCCTTGCTGCCGGCGAGTCTCGTGCAATGGATGCGGGATTGCTGACCGGCGCCGATGCCGATGGCCTGTCCGTCCTTGGCGTAGCAGACCGAATTGGACTGGGTATATTTTAGCGTAATGAGGGACAGGAGCAGATCACGACGGGCCTGCTCCGGCAGGTCCTTGTTTTTGGTGACGATATGACGGAGCATGCTTTCATCAATGGAAACGGTATTGTGTCCCTGCTCGAAGGTGACGCCGAAAACCTGCTTTTTTTCAATGGCGGCAGGGCGGTAAGCGGAATCGATCTGTAAGATGCAGTAAGCCCCCTTCTTCTTGGCCTTCAGGATGGAAAGTGCCTGCGGATCATATCCCGGAGCGATGACGCCGTCCGACACTTCCGGTCGAATGAGATTCGCTGTCGTCTCATCGCAGACATCGGAGAGGGCAATGAAATCGCCGAAAGAAGACATGCGGTCGGCACCTCTGGCTCTTGCATAGGCGCAGGCAAGGGGGGAGAGGCTCAGGGGGATCTTCCACACAGTAGACCTTTGCTTCGGTGTCGGAGAGAGGAAGACCGAGGGCTGCGCCTGCAGGAGAAACATGCTTAAAGGAGGTGGCAGAGGGCAGCTGGCAGGATGCTTTTCAGTTCTGAGACAAGTTGCCAGCCATTGAGTGCATCTAACAGGTTGATATAGCCGGGATGCCCGTTTAAGACCGTGATCGGAAGATCGCTGCCGTCTTCCATATAGACACGGGAAGGCTTTTGATTGGGATTACAGCCATATTTGAGTGTGAGTTCCTTCATTCGTCATGCTCCTTTTCTGAGGATGGGTGTCAGGTATTTGCGTTGAGGATGCGGTTTTCCACCTTGCCCTCTCGCAGATCAATCGTTCGCACGAGAAGGGAAATTCGATTATCCGGATCCAGTGCATTCCAGATTTCTTCCGTGATCGTCCAGATATCGTTTCCAGGGCGACGCAGGCGGGTTCGCCGGTAAAAGAAGGGAGCGGGTCTCCGTCCCCGTTGTAGGTATGAATCAGATATCCTTCTCCGGCCAGTGGCTGATCATAGGTATAGGTGAAGCGGACACAGGAGGAGGGATCTCCGTGATTGCTCTTTACAATGGATAAAGCAAAGTGGAAGGACAGCTCTTCTGTTTTCTTCTTTTTCTTCTTGGGTTTCAGATAGGCAAGACCGGAAATGCGCGGCGTATAATTGGGGGCATCCGGTTCAAAGCTTCGCGTGCGCAGGGCTTTTTCAAAGGCACGCAAGGTTTGCGGGTAGGAGATTGCGTCGTACAGCTGCCTGTCCTTTTGTTGAATGGCTTGATAAATCGTGTCGGTCTGGTCGCCGTTGGTCACAATGGTGGCATTTTGATAAACACGCAGAGGGGAATAGATAATCAGCGAAGGATCTTTCATTTTGGAAGGGTCAAAAGGCTGTGTTTTGATCACGCCATTCTCCTCCACAAAGACCCGGTTGCGGCTGTTTTCACTTCTTCCCATGATGAAATAGGCGATCACCGCATTCTTTCCATCCTCGCTCTTCCCGATGAGAATGCCTCGCCCGGGATAGGTTGTTTTAGATAGTTCCTGTTGTATACTGTTCATGGAATGACCTCCTTTTGGATTCCATTGCGGTTTCAGATTCTGAGGGGATCGGAGCTTCCGGCAGTAGACTTACTGATGCTTCCGGCAGTGGCCTACTTGCTTTTCCGGTAGCAGACCTACTTGCGCTTTCGGCGGTAGACCTACTTGCGTTTCCACGGAAAGAATCGATTCACCCGTTGGCAGTAATGACGGTAGTCTTCTCCATATAATTTTGTCAGCCAGGTTTCCTCTGTAAAAACCAGCACCAGCGTTAAGACCAACCATTGCAGGAAGATGACGGGGAGAAGCCATACATTATGGAAAAAAAGCATGATCGCAACCAGGAGGAACCACCACCCCGCATACATCGGATTTCTGGTATAAGCAAAGATTCCGTCTGTTTTCAGCCGATTGGTTGTAATATACTGATCCATATCGGACTTTACGGCACCGAAGAACCATACAAGCAGACCGGAGAGCAGGAAGAAGATTCCCAGGACATCGAACAGGATTCGGAAAGAGCCGCTTACGTTTCCGCCTCTCATACAGGTTTTTGACAGCAGGATGCCGATCAGGGAAAGCAGGGCAATGACAAAGATGAGAGCTGGTCCGATCCCAAAAAGAGGAAGTTTTTGGTCCCGGTTCTGATAATTGGTTAATTTCATGGGTGACTCCTGTTTTTTGAAAGCAAGAATGCCGGCTGAGGACGTCAAAAAACCATTCTCCTGCAAGCAAACTGGGCGCTTCATTTTGGATACTTTTGGAACGGATATCATCATCATGATTGTAACATTGTGATTGTAACATGGTTATTGTAACACAAGAGGAGAAGGTTCCGCACCCGATTCAGAGGATTGGAGAATACGATGCTGCGATTTATTTTCGGCGCTTCCGGTGCCGGCAAAAGCGTTTCCTTATACAGAGAAGTGATCGAACGGGCTGAGAGAGAGCCGGAGAGGAATTTTTTTATTCTGGTGCCGGACCAGTTTACGATGCAAACGCAGATGGATGTGGTCAGAGAGCATCCCAGACACGGGATCATGAATATCGACGTCCTGAGCTTTGGAAGGCTCTCCCATCGTATTCTGGCAGAATGCGGGGGGGAGAAGATGCCGGTACTAGATGATACGGGCAAAAGTCTGCTTCTGCGCCATGCAGCGGACAAGCATGCGGAGGAGCTTCCCTACATTGGCAGGAATATGCACAAGGCGGGATATATCGATGAAGTGAAGTCTACCATCTCGGAGTTCATGCAGTACAATCTGTCGCCAACCGACCTGGATCTGCTCATCAAGGCAGGGGAAAAGAGAAGTACGCTGCAAGCTAAATTAAAGGACTTGCGGCTTCTTTATGCAGCCTTTCTGGAGGAGATCAAAAACCGGTTTCGGACGCCGGAGGAGACGCTGGGCCTGGTGGCTTCGCTGGTGCCTGAATCCGCTTTGTTAGAAGATTCCGTGATTGCCTTTGACGGATTTACCGGCTTTACTCCGGTGCAGTATAGGCTGCTTGGGGCACTGATGGCGACCTGCAGCGAGGTGATTTGTACGGTCACGATTCCGGCGGAGGAAGATCTGTATTCCTTCCGTGAAGGGGTGCCCAGAGCAGGACCTTTTTTACCTGAGTAAAAAGACGATCTTTTCAGCTGGAAAAGACGGAGTGGTTGGCGCAGAGAGAAGCCGACTTTGCGCATACGCCGGATCTGGACCGGTTTCTGGAGGCACAAAGACAGCTGAGAAAAAGGAGGGGAATCGACCGGCTTCTTTTTGGGAATCCGGTGGTGCGTCTTTCGAATAATCCACCCCTTGCCTTTCTGGAAGCAGGTCTTTTCCGCTACCCGTTCAAGTCCTTTTCACAAGAGGCGTCCACCCTGCATCTGAGCGTTTCGCTCACCAGAGAGGAGGAAATTTCCCGTGTATTTCGCACGATTCGGACGCTGATCAGAGAAGACGAGACGCTCTATTACAGGGATTTTGCCATCGTCTGCGGCACACAGGAGGCTTACGAGGATGCGGTGACAAAATGCGCTTCTCTCTTTCATGTTCCCTGTTATATTGATAAAACGAGAAAGATGAAAATGAACCCTTATGTGGAGTTCCTAACCGCCATGTTGCAGGTCATCGTGACGGATTTCGCTCCGGATGCGGTTTTCCATTTTCTGAAGAGCGGGATTTTGCAAGAGGGGGAAGAGGATATTTTCCTTTTAGAAAACTATGTGCGCGCACGTAGGGTGAGGGGAAGGGAAGCCTATAGACAGAGTTTTGTACGCGCCTTTCCTACACCTGGAGGGAAGAAGAGGGAAGAATCGGACAAGCTGGCTCTTCTGCAGAGGCTCAAGGTGCACTTCGGGAGAAATGGATGGAAATGCTCTCCCCCCTGCTTGGCGTAACAGAAAAAGGGAAGGTGGTGACGGCAGGGGAGCTGACCGAAGCGGTAAGGGAAGTGACGACAAGGTGCCTGGCAAAAGAAAAGCTGGATGCGGAGGCAAGTCGGCTGGAAGAAGCAAACGACAGCGAGCGCGCTGCGGAGTTTCGTCAGATTTACGAGAAAACAGAGGCTCTGTTGACACAGATACAGGAGCTTCTTTGTCATGAAAAGATGGATGTCCGCGAGTATGCGCAGATCCTGGATGCGGGCTTCTCGCAGATGGAGGTCGGAACGATTCCTAGGAAGGTGGATCGGGTGCTGGTAGGCGATATCGAGCGCACCAGACTCCGGGAGGTAAAATATCTTTTTTTTACAGGAGTGGATGATGCGTCCATCCCCGGAAGGGTCTCTAGGCGGAGGAATCCTTTCGGAAACGGACAGGAATTTTTTGCTGGAGAGAGAGGATCGAATCGAGCTGGCGCCAACTCCCAGAGCGCAGATGTATATCCAACGCCTCTATTTATATCTCAATCTGACCAAACCCTCCAGGGGACTGTATTTGTCTCTTTCGGCAGTGGGAAGTGATGGAAAGAGCTTGCGCCCAGCTTATCTGATTAGCGTGATGCAGGAAATGTTTCCGTCCCTTATTCTGGAAAAACGGAGGGGGGCGGGAAACTGTCCGACATTCAAACAAGGGAGGACGCCCTGCATCGTATGGCACCTCTCATGAGGAGTTATGCGGATGGGTTGATGCAGGAGGAGGAGCAGGCAGACTTCCTTGCCTTATATGGGATGTTACAGGACAGCGGTCAGATCCGGGCGGAGGTGGAGGCTGCTTTTAAGAGGTATGAGCATCACCCGTTAGCGGGCGCGCTTGCGGAGGCCATTTACACCACGCATCTGGAGAATTCGGTCAGTAGATTGGAGCGCTTTGCCGAATGCCACTTTGCTCATTTTGCAAAATATGCCCTCTCTTTACAGGAAAGAGAAGAAGATGAGTTTGATGCAGCAGACCTTGGAAATGTGTTCCATGGAATCCTGGAAGATTTTGCAAACCGCTTGGAACAGGAGGGGCTGAGTTGGAAGACCTTTTCCAAAGAGGAAGGAGAAAGACTGCTGCATCTTGCTTTCGAAGAATATACGCAAACCTACGGAGAGAGCATCCTATATGGAAGCGCCAGGAGACAGGGGAAGCTGACCAGGATTGAACGGATCATGCAGCGTACGGTGGAGCAGTTACAATATCAGCTAAAAAAGGGAGATTTTATGCCGGAAGGGGTAGAAGTGGACTTCCGGCAGGCGGGAGATCTGCCGGAGATCCATATCGATCTCTCGAAAGAAGCAGAAGAGAAAGAAGAGCAAAGTGCCATTCCGGTACAGGGAGAGATCGTGTTGCACGGGCGGATTGACCGTGTGGATCTGGCACATCAGGCCGATAAAGTATATGTGAAGATTATTGATTTTAAATCGGGGAAGAAAGATTTTGATATTGCTGCTCTTTATTACGGCCTGCAGTTGCAGCTCGTGGTTTATATGGAAGTGGCAAAGGCCATGCAGCAGGAACAACATCCGGACAAGGAAGTGATTCCGGCGGCCCTTCTCTATTATCATGTCAGCGATCCTTTGATCAAAGACGGAGCAGGAAAAAGCAAGGAGGAGATTCTATCCAAAATCCGGAGCGAACTGCGTACAACGGGTTTGGTGAACGAGAGCGATCAGGTGATTGCACTGTTAGACGAGGATTTATCCGGCGCAGGGTCCAGGTCCGACGTCATACCGGTCAAACGGACGAAAAAAACGGGAACCTGGGATTCCACTTCTTCCGTGGTGACGCAGGAGGAATATGACCGACTGGCTTCTTATGTCAAAAAACAGATCCGGAAGGCGGGGCGACAGATTTTAAACGGAGATATCGCAGTGAATCCTTATCAAAGAGGCGATCGTAATGCCTGTACCTACTGCCCTTTCCGCAGTCTCTGCGGTTTTGATCCGTCTATACCCGGATACCACATGCATCAGCTGGAAAAATGGACGAAGGAAGAAGTCATGCACAAGATTTGATTTGAACTCTACCCTGCAATCTGCTATAGTTTGTTCCGGGCTGACCGGGGAAAGAAGATGCCGGTAAGCCAATCAAAAATTCTTTTGCATACAGGGAGAATGTGATAGAGGAGCCAAATGAACCATCCAACTTCTTTTCAGAATCAGAATGATCGGAACCCAATCAAGAATCAGAATGATCGAACCCCTTTTCAGGACAGGAACGATCAAATTTCTTTTCAAAATAACGGGAAATTAAAGCTGCTGATCATGGTGGGAACGAGACCGGAGATCATTCGGCTTTCCGCCGTGATTCGGAAGTGCAGGAAATATTTTGATACGATTCTGGCACATACGGGGCAGAATTATGACTATAACCTGAACGGGGTTTTTTTTAAAGATCTGAAACTGAAAGATCCGGAAGTCTATCTGGATGCGGTGGGAGAAGATCTCGGTCAGACGATGGGAAACATCATTGCGAAATCCTATGAGCTGATGAGGGAGACTCAGCCGGATGCGCTGCTGGTGCTGGGGGATACCAACTCCTGCCTTTCGGTGATTGGCGCCAAGCGGTTGCATATCCCGATCTTCCACATGGAGGCGGGGAACCGGTGCAAGGATGAATGCCTGCCGGAGGAGACGAACCGCAGAATTGTCGATATCATCTCCGATGTGAACCTTCCTTATTCGGAAAGGGCGAGACAGTACCTGATCGAATGCGGCCTTCCGAAGGAGCGTACCTTTGTGACGGGTTCTCCGATGGCGGAGGTATTGCAGGCAAACTGGGAGGAAATTGGGAAAAGTGATATCTTGCAGCGCCTTTCTTTGCAGAAGGGGAAGTATATCCTCTTGTCCGCCCACCGGGAAGAAAACATTGACACGGAGGCAAACTTTCATTCCCTTTTTGCGGCGATCAATCAGATGACGGAGAAATATGATCTTCCCGTCCTTTATTCCTGCCACCCGCGCAGTGCCAGGAAACTGGAAGAAAGCGGATTTGTGTTGGACAAACGGGTGATTCGCCATGCGCCGTTAGGGTTCCATGACTATAACTGTTTGCAGATGAATGCCTTCTGCGTGGTCTCCGACAGCGGTACGCTTCCGGAAGAATCCAGCTTCTTTTTGAGCAAGGGAAATCCTTTCCCGGCGGTCTGCATCCGGACATCCACGGAGCGCCCCGAGGCAATGGAAAAGGGAGATTTCGTGCTGGCGGGAATCGGAACGCAGGAACTGTTGCAGGCAATCGAGGTCGCCGTTTCCTTGCAGGAAGGTGGAGACCTGGGTATTCCCGTTCCGGATTATGTAGAAGAAAATGTTTCCGTGAAGGTGGTTAAAATCATTCAAAGTTATACAAACGTGGTCAATCGCATGGTCTGGCGCAAGTAGGGATTGCCGCCTGCCGGGAGAATATTCGGGGATAAGATTGGAAGAATATCAGGGGATAAGATTGGAAGAGTAGTTCGGGATAAGATCGGGAAGAGTATCCAAGGGTAAGATAGGAAGAGTAGGAGACGAGGTCAGATGTCGATTCAATGGAAAAAGGAGGAGATTACGGCCGCCCTGTTTGATATGGACGGCATCCTCTTCGATACGGAAAAATTGCATTTGAAATTTTGGAAGAAGGTGGCGGAGGAAGAGGGATTACTCTTCCTCCCGAATTTGCGCCCGCCATGTGCGGCTCGAGCGGAAAAGGATCTCTGGAAGTCATTCGAAGGTTCTATCATACGGAGGATCCGCAGAAGATCTTCGATCGCAAGACGGCTTACTATCAGGAGACTCTAAGCCAGGAAGTTCCGGTAAAGGAAGGCGTGCCGGAGATCCTGTCTTTTTTTCAGCAAAAAGGGATCAAGATAGCAGTTGCCTCGTCCTCTCCTCTGGACCGTGTTCACCTTTATTTGGAAAAAAACGGGGTCTGACGCCCTTCTTTGCAGTGGCTTGCTCGGGTTCGGATTTGGAGCATGGAAAACCGGCTCCGGACATCTTCCTGAAGGCGGCGGCGATGTTGGGTGCGCCGCGACACCAGTGCTTCGTGTTTGAAGACAGCTTTAACGGGATTCGGGCGGCCCATGCGGGAGGAATGCATCCGATGATGGTGGTGGATCTACTGGAACCGGATGACGAGATGCGCAAAATCAGTGATGGAATTTTTTACAGTATGAATGAGGTAAGGAAGTGCTTGTTACAATGAAGAAAAAAACAGAGAAGAAATCAGAGAGAACATTAAGAAATCGACTTTTGCAGGCGGGAATGGTGATGGCAGCGGCGGTGATTCTGTTTGCTTCCATGGGACTTCCCGCACAGGCGGGAAAGAAGAGGAGAGCGCAAACGGCGGCGACTCCGCTTACTTATGGAGACGCGTATATCATTAAGTTTGACGGCAACGGCGCAACGGGCGGTGTGATGGACGATATGGTGCTGCCGACCGGTCTTGCCTATCCGCTGGAGACCAACCGGTATACGAGGACGGGCTATTCCTTTGCGGGATGGTCGGACGCAAGCGGGAATGTCTACAACAACAATCAGGTTGTGCAGAATTTGAAACGGCAGAATAGAGTCCAGGAAGTTAGCTGTATTCAGTGCAGGTTTTCCGATCAATCAGGCACTGAAATTCAGAAGCACCCAAGGCTCCGTTGTCTTCGACAGAAATGGGCATCGTTATCTGGCATTTACCGCCTCCATCAATGATCCGTCCTATTATGCAGGAGATCTGAGCCATTATGAAACGGCGGTTTTGCTGTATGATCTTACGACCGGGCAGCTGGTGGCCGATGTGCATAATCTGAATTTTGATCACGGCAACAGCATGTGCTACAACCCGGATAACGGACATATCTATATTGCAGAAGGAGGTTCTCTTCCGGGGTATCCGTCGGGGATTATGGAGCTGACCTGGGACTTGAAGGCAATTGACTCCCATGGATTTCCGGATCTGGGAAGAGCCTTTTCCATCACTTATGCCAACGGTCAGTATTTTGTGATCGGCAAGGGACCCAGAGACGGGGATGCGACCACTCTGTTCCGTCTGAACAGTGATATGCAGATGGAGGATCATTTTAACGTCAGCAAGTGGTATCCGGCAGGGTATTCGCCTCAGGGCATTGCGGCGGATGATCATTTTGTTTACTGCATTGCGGCGAATTTTTCCCATCATCAGTGGAAAAAGAGCCAGAAGGTGGTCGTCTTTACCAGAAACGGTCTGTATGCGGGAACCTGGTCCCTGGATATCACGAAGGAGGCGGAAGATATGTCCATCCTCGGAAATGATGTCTATATTACCACGAATGATAAGACGGCAACCACACTGTACCAGTCCGTTCTGCCTTCCGTAAAACTCTATGCCCAGTGGGTGCCTGCGAGATGAGAGGCGCAGCAGTAAAGAGGCGGTTTCAGCCGTTTTTAAATGCCACGACACTGAAAATTCTGGCCGTCGTCCTGATGTTTATGGATCATATCCATGAAATGTTTGCTGACGATCTTCGGAAGACTGGTGTTTCCGATTCTTCTTTACAACGGAGGAAAAGGAAGAGGAATGAAGAACTTTTTCTATATTTTCTACCCGGTGCATATTGCTCTTCTTTACATCCTCTCCACCCTGCTGTTTGGGTGAGAATGGGTAGATTGTAACTGTAACAGTTCACTTGCAGGCGGATATCCCATCCGCCTGTTTTTCGTTGCAAGGGGATTTGAAGGGAAGAGGGGAGAATAGAAGACAAAAAGCGGATAGAGGGGGTTATAAAAGCTCACAGGAAAAGAGAGACAGAGCGACAAGCTCTTATAATGGAATGACAATAACAAGGGGACAGAGAGAAAAAGTCCGCCCCTATTCCTCACAAAATAACTTTTAAGTACTTGACATATAATAACTTATGAGTTATTGTAATAGACAGAGAGAGGGGGGCCAGTCAGCTTGTACGAAGTGCATTTTTACAGAAATAGAAAAGGAGAACAGCCCGCACTTTCCTACTTAAAGGAACTTTTAGGAAAGAAAGATAAAGACAGCCGCATAAGAGCGGGGAAGATACATGACTATATAAACCTTTTGCGGGAGTATGGCACTTTTATAGGAGAGCCAGCCGTAAAGCATATTGAGGGGGATATATGGGAGCTGAGACCCGCAAGGGACAGAGTGCTTTTTGTTGCATGGCATAACAACGGCTATGTGCTACTACACGCTTTTGAAAAGCACACACAGAAAACCCCAGAGCGGGAAAAGAAGCGGGCAAGGGAAGAATACAAAGACTTAAAAGAAAGGGGCTTGAACGATGAATAATAGCGCAATCGGGAGAAAGCTGGGAAGATGTGGAACGGGAGCTTTTCACCCCAGAGGAAATAGCGGAGAGCAAGCTAAAAGTTTCTCTTATAGGGGAGCTTATCAAAACCAGACAGGAACAGGGCATAAGCCAGAAAAAATTAGAGGAATTGAGTGGAGTAAAACAGCCTGTTATAGCCCGCATGGAAAAGGGCTATACAAGCCCTCAGATTGACACGCTCTTTAAAAGTGCTTGCGCCTTTAGGAAAGACGCTTGCTATTGTGCCGCTAAAAACAAGACAATAAAAAATTCAAACGGAACGGTCGGGGAGCTTGACGGCTTGCCCGCTCTTTTTTGCCTAAAATAGCTGTCAATAGTGTCAGCACTCTCTCTGCATGACATTTAATTGATACCTTTGATTGTCACAGAACTGATTGGCATACTGTCAATCAGTATGAAGAAAGAAGGACGCGGAAGAGATCTCCTTATGTCGAAGAATCAACTGGTGCTGCGAGATCCAGTATAAAAAGAGGCTGTGCGCGAGGAAAATCGTGCACAGCCTCTTGGCAATTCGTAAACCGTTTACCTGGTGTATACGGCGCGGGAAGCATACCAACTGGTTCACATCCATACCGATGATGGAAGAAGCTTTGTTGAGGGCGGGGCCTGCCTGCGGCGTGCCTAAAACCCTGTAGAGATCATAGGCGGCCTTGCGGTGTCCGTTCAGTGCATACAGCCCCTGCGCAAGGTGCGCATTGACCTCACTCTGTGCATCCGTCTGACGGAAAGTACATGAAGGCGCTGACCTCCGGGAAGGAGGCTGCCATCTGGTAACCGTAGGCAAGGGAGGCATACTGCTTGTCTTCACCGTAGGAAGAGGTATAACCGATCTCGGAAATCGAGATGTCACGAACCTTTCCGTTTGGTGCAAGGAACTGTGGCTGGTGCATATAGTCGACCAGGATGTGGAAGTTCTCAATGGTGATGTATTTGGTGCGAACCGTGTTGTTTAGGAGACTTCCCAGCTGGCGCCATGCCATCGGGTCATAGAGGGCGTGTTGTATGGATGGAAGGAAAGTCTCCAGTCGATATTGCCTTCTCTGAGAATGTCCGCATTGAACTGATCCAGATAATCCTTGGAAAGGAAGCAGCCGGGATTGGATTTGCGCTGCCATTCCTGGTCAAGGGAGTTGTAAATATTCGCATTGGCATTCTTGGACTTGATGCCGTTGTAGAAAATACGGAAAGCCTTGATGTAGGCGCTGACATTGTATTCGAGGTTGGTAGAGGCAGGTAATACCACTCGGTACGGGCGTTAATTTCGTTACCGATGACCCAGTTGTCCACCTGTGCCATGCCGTTTGCACCGGAATAGTGCTCGCCCGAGGAAGGCGGCAACCGCAGCCAGATGCTTTACACCGGCAGGCTCCGCCGTATTAAACGCATAACCTCTGCCGGCAAAGCCGTTTCTGGAATCCGGATGCTTCAAATCGGCGGGCGAAGAATTGTCATTCAGCAGCGTTAAGGTGACGGAAATACCCATCTTATTCCACTGTTTGAACATGGCGTCATAGATGGCAACCGTCTGGGCATTGAAAGAGTAGGTCTGTCCGTCGTACACATAGTTAATGCCGCTGCCGGTAAGAGCGCCGATCGGCAGATTGTAGACGATCTGCTGCACCCCTAATTTGGCGGCGTCCGCATAGACATCCGCCTTGGTTATATCGGGGAAATATCCCTTGATGCCCACCTTCATACGGGGCATGGTGAATTTCGCCAGTGCCTCCGGATTGGTGATGTAATGTTCGTGAGAAACCTGCACCCATCCGCCGTTCTGTTTGACGGCAACGATGAATTTGCGGTCCAGATTGGATTCTGCGGTGTTGTAGGCTAGAGGGAAGGAGAAGACGGCATCCTTGCCTGCCGGTGCCGTTGCAATGACCTTTACCTACGGGGCCGTCCTGATAGACCTCGTTGGCAAACAGATAAAATTTGCCGTCACCGGCGGGAACGGCTGCGCTGGAGGTGCGGACAACCACCTGATTGCCCTCAATCAGGGCGGACTGGATGGTCACCGGGCGGTAAAGTGCAGCCGCCTCCGCCACCTCACCCGGGGCGCTCTTTGCTGCAAACGGTGCGCCGGCGATGACTGTGCAGGCACAAAGAATGCCGGTCAAAAATTTCTTCAGACGATTTTTTTTCATGTAACTTTCCTTTCTGCAATTGCTTGTTTGACTAACCTTTTATCTTCGAATCAGGAGCGAGTTTAAATCTGCGCCGATGATTGCGGAAGCGTTATTGATGTAGGTGCCTGCCTCCGGGGTGTCCATGAACTGGAAATAGGCGTAAGACTGTTTGTGCGCACCGCCTACCCCGCAGATCCCGTTGGCAAGCCCCTGGGCAATCTCGCTGGGAGCATCCATTTCTCTGGAAAAAATAATTCCGTCTACATGAGAATTCGCCTCTGCCTGCTTATAAGCATAAATCAGAGAAGCAGCCTGAAGCGGCTCTCCCTGTAAGGAAGTGTACCCGACTTCGGACAGAAGGACGCTGCGCACCTGGCCGTTTGGAGCCAGCAGCCTGGGTTGCGAGAGATAATCCGTCAGCACTTCGATGTTCTGAATGGTAATATAGGGAGTCGCCTGCGAGTGCTGAAGCATATTTGCCGTTATTCCATGCCATCGGGCTGTATAGGGGTACATTGTAGGGATGCATGGCGACATGCCAGTCGATATTCCCTTCTGCCGTCATCATATCATTGAAGAGGCTGAGGAAGGAGACACCCGAAAAATATTTCGGAGAAGAAGCCCTTGCCCACTGCTGATCGATGCACATGTAGACGCGGGCATTCGCATTTTCACTCCGGATGCCGTTGTAAAAAATACGGAAGGCCCTTGCATATTCGCCGGTGAAGATGCCGAGGTCGCCGGTGTTCATGAAATGCCAGTCTCCTCTGGCGTTGACTTCATTCCCTACGATCCAGTTGTCGACCCTGCCGTGCGCGCCACTGTATCTCTGGGCAAGGAAGGAGGCGACAGCCTGCAGTTTTTCTACACCTGCGGGTTCTGCGGTGTTGAAGGCGTAATAAGGAGCCGGGCCACCTCTGGAGAGCGGGTGAACGATCGACGGGATCGCCGGGGATTGGCGAGCAGGACGGCAGTCACCTGAATGCCCTGCGCGTTCATGCGGCTAAACGCATAATCCAACTGTGCGATCATGCCGGAACTGAACTGATAGGTTTTACCGTTATAAGTGTAGGGGATGCCGCCCTGCGAACAGATGGAACCCAGGAGAACATTGTAAATCGACTGTTTGACGCCCAGCTGTTTCAGGGAATTTCCGCTTAGCAGTTCCGCTGCAGGCAGCAGCCCTTTCTTGCCGGCGACCGCTCTTGGCGCCGTGTGGGTTGCCGTAACCTCCGGGTTGGTGAGGTAGCGGGAGGAGGAAACCGGAACGAGGACGCCCCCTCTTTTCACACAAACCGTAAATTTTTTGAAAAGGTTGGAATTTGCAGAATTTTTTGCAAGAGGAAAAGAAAAGTTTGCCGAAGCACCGACGCCGGCTTGCGCAACTTCCTTCCCAAGGGCACCGTTTTCATATACGTTTTGCGCCAGCAGATGGTACAGACCGTCATCGGCTGCGGGGAGGCGCAGGGAGACTGTGCGCTTACGACGACATTTCCGCCCTGAATCACGGCGCCGGTCAGAACAACCGGATCAGTGGCGGTGGAGACTGTGACGACAGCCTTGCTGTTTTTTCCTTTTGCATAGGAAACGGCTCCTTCGCTTCCTCCGGGTAGAACGCCCGCGTGGAGGAGGTAGCAGGAAAGTACGACGGCGCAACTCGTAGCGACAAGTCGCACCAGGGTCCTTTTTTTCATTGCAGTAACCTCGCTTTCGTTTTTTGGAATCGCCTGTTCAATATACCATGAGACCCCTGAAGACACAAACAGAGAACGATCGATTTACCGTATATTCAGGTGGGCGATATTGGTATCGGTTAATTTCGGGAAAAAGAAAGGAGACAGACGCAACTGGAGGGTCTTTTTTCTTGACTTTTGATATTTAACGTGATAAAGTATTGAAGCAATAAAACCTTTTGGTTACAAGAAGACGGTTCGTAATGAGGGATCCGAGTTTGAACTGCCGTCTGAACGGGAGGAGGAACCGTTTTGATCAAATACATCCTGAAGCGTGTTTTGCTGGCTGCGCTTACGCTGTTTCTGATTTGCTTCATCACCTTTTTTGCGATGAATGCCATTCCGGGCGGACCGTTTAACGGAGAGAAGGCGAAATCCGAGGCGGTCATGAAGGTATTAAATGAACGCTACGGATTAGACCAGCCGGTCGGCGTGCAGTTTGTCAATTACATGAAGAATGCGTTGCACGGTTACTTTCGGTGTCTCTCTGAAGAACGGCAGAGGAATTTCGCAGACCATTGCAGAATCCTTCGCCGTAAGCGCAAAGATCGGTGGTATTGCAGTCATTGTGGCGCTGATCTTCGGACTGATTCTGGGCTGCGTGGCAGCTCTAAACCGCAATCACTGGCCGGATCATATCATTATTTTTTTCGTCACTCTGTTTACGGCAATGCCATCCTTTGTGGCAGCGTCCTTCCTGCTCCTGGTGTTCTGTCTTCAGTTGGAGTGGGTTCCCGGTCTGGAGCACGCAGAATCCGAGCATCCTGCTTCCGGTGTTTGCACTGTCTCTGTCACCCATGTCCTATATTACAAGGCTGACCAAAACCTCCATGCTGGATGCCCTGGGGCAGGATTACGTACGGACGGCAAGAGCGAAGGGACTTCGTCCGGTGAAGGTGATTTTTGTTCATACACTGAGAAACGCACTGATTCCCGTCATAACCTATGTGGGTCCCCTGACGGCTGCCATTTTAACCGGTTCCCTGGTGGTCGAGAAGATTTTACCATCGGAGGATTGGGATCGCAGTTTGTTGACAGCATTACCAATCGGGATTATCCCATGGTGATGGGAACGACCATTTTCCTGGCTACCATTATGGTACTGATGAATCTGATCTCGGATATACTCTATAAAGTGGTGGATCCGAGAATCAAACTGGACTAACGACAAAGAAGACGTCGCCAAGGATAAGCACAGAGGACAGGTCACAAAGCAAACGGCAGGAGTGATAGATGAATCCCAATATGGAAATACCAACACCGAAGAAAAATCCCTTCAGCGCACAGATGGATCTTTCGAAGTTTGAGAAAGCCAGCGAGGAAGAAAAGAAACAGCAGGATGTCATGGCGCAGTCCAGTACCTTTTTCAGGGACGGAATGAAAAAACTGCTTCGCAATCCTCTGGCGGTGCTCTCGTTGCTCATTCTGATTTTTGTCATCGTGCTGATGATCATTACCCCCAGAATGGTGCCTTATTCTTATTCACAGATCATTACCGTGGGAGGTCAGAGAGACAAGGCGGCAGCCAATCTGAAACCCTTTGAATATTCCGAGAAAGAGCAGGCTTATATGCAGGAGACGGGAGAAAAGCTTTTCCCGCACATCCTGGGCACCGACGAACTTTGCAGAGATTATTTTATCCGTGTGGTGTACGGCACGAGAGTCTCGTTCTTGGTGGGGTTCTTCGCCTCCCTCATGGTGCTTGCAATCGGTACGCTCTACGGCTCTATTTCGGGTTATGCCGGAGGCAGGACGGATCTGATTATGATGCGGATCGTGGATATCATTTACTCTCTTCCGGATTTGCTGATCATCATTCTGTTATCGGTTGTCTTTCGGGAGACAGGGAACTTTTCCAAAATCCCTCTGATCGGCGGACTGGGCACCAATATGGTATCGATGTTCATCGTCTTTGCCCTTCTGTACTGGGTTGGCATGGCAAGACTCGTGAGGGGACAGATTTTGCAGATCAAGCAGAATGAATACGTTCTGGCGGCCAAAGTCGATCGGCGCTTCTTCCGGCAGAATCATCCGAAAGCACATTCTGCCGAACTGTCTTAGCGTCATCATCATTACCACCGCGCAGCAGATTCCGTCCGCGATCTTTACGGAGTCCTACCTGTCCTTCCTCGGACTGGGCGTGGCGCTGCCGATGCCCTTCGCTCGGCTCCCTGGCCAATACCGCAAGGAGCGGGATGCAGTCCTATCCATGGAAGCTGGTATTTTCCGTCCGTCATGATCATTTTGATTGTGCTGGCGTTTAACCTGTTGGCGGATGCTCTGCGAGATGCTTTTGATCCGAAGTTGAGAAAATAAAACGGTTGGAGAATTTCTTTTTTGCAGGAAAAGAAATGAAGAACCATCAGAAGCGCGACAAATTAGAATCGGGAACCATGAGAATCGAGGGAAGGCAAATGGAAACAGTAGCAGATCAGGCGGCAATCAAGCTGAAAGAAAACGAGGAAAGTCCCCTCCTTTCCGTGAGAAATCTTCACACCTCCTTTTTTACCGACTCGGGAGAAGTGAAGGCGGTGAACGGAGTCTCGTTTAATCTTCCGAAGGGGAAGATCCTTGGTGTGGTAGGAGAGTCCGGCTCCGGGAAGTCTGTCACCGCCTACTCCATCATGCAGATTCTGGCGGATACCGGACGGGTGGTAGAAGGAGAGATTCTTTTTAAGGGAGAGAACATTCTCGAATATTCCAGAAACCAGATGGATCATTTTCGGGGGGAGAAGGTTTCCATTATCTTCCAGGATCCGATGACCAGCTTAAACCCGGTTTTTACCGTGGGCTGGCAGCTGAGGGAATCGTTAAAGCTTCATACCAAATATAAAACGAAAAAGGCGGCAACGGAGAGAGCCATCGAGCTTTTGGAGATGGTAGGGGTCAACGAGCCGAAGAAGCGGATTCGCCAATATCCCTTTGAACTGTCCGGTGGGATGCGGCAGCGTGTGATGATCGCGATGGCGCTTGCCTGCGAACCGGATATCCTGATTGCGGATGAGCCGACGACGGCGCTGGATGTGACGATTCAGGCACAGATTCTGGAGCTGATGCAGGAACTGCAAAAGAAGATCGGGATGTCCATTATCCTGGTCACCCACGATCTGGGCGTGATCGCCTCCATGTGTGATGAAATCATCGTGATGTATGGCGGGCGTGTCTGTGAAAGAGGGACGGCGGACGATATTTTTTACCGGCCGTATCATGAATATACCAAGGGACTGTTGCGATCGGTGCCCAATATCAACAACATGAACGAGAAGCTGGTGCCGATTGGAGGCTCTCCGATCAATCTGTTAAATATGCCGAAGGGCTGTGCGTTTTGCGCCAGGTGCGAGATGGCAATGAAAATCTGTCTGACCGAGGTTCCGAAGGAAGAAGTCACGCCGGACGGACATTATGCTTCCTGCTGGCTGAATGTGAAAAAGCGTTTGGAAGAAGAGAGAGAAACAGCAAGGGCGGCAACCTCCTCATGAAAGCGGCACGTACAGCCGGGAAATGCGATCGTTGCATCATACGGAAGGGTAAACGATGACAGAAGAGAACAAGAAAACCGGGAATCTCGTAGAGGTTCGGAATTTGAAAATGTACTTTCCGGTACGGACGGGAACCTTCGGCACGAAGCCGTTAAAGGCGGTGGACGGAGTGAGTTTCCATATCGGCGCCGGTGAGACACTGGGACTGGTGGGAGAATCGGGCTGTGGCAAGACGACGGTGGGACGAACCCTTCTGCGTTTGTACAAACCGACCGGTGGAGAATTTATCTTTTGACGGAGAGAAGGTCACGGACAAAAACATCCACTCCTACCGCAAGCGGATGCAGATGGTCTTTCAGGATCCCTATTCCAGCCTGAATCCGCGTATGATTGTCGAAGACATCATCGGAGAACCACTGGATGTACATCGCCTTTATCATTCCAGGAAGGAAAGGCATGAGAGAGTGCTGCACCTGATGGAGTTGGTAGGACTCAATGCGGAGCATGCGACCCGCTATGCCCACGAATTTTCGGGAGGGCAGAGGCAGAGGATCGGCATTGCGAGAGCCCTGGCGGTGAAACCCGATTTCATTGTCTGCGATGAACCGGTTTCGGCACTGGACGTCTCCATTCAGGCGCAGGTCATCAATATGTTTGAAGAACTGCAGGAAAAAAAGCTTGGGGTGGCTTATCTCTTCATCGCCCACGACCTGCTCGTGGTACATCATATTTCCAAGCGAATTGCAGTCATGTATCTGGGGAAAATCGTTGAAATCGCAGATGCCGATGAACTGAATACGCATCCGATTCATCCTTATACCTTGAGCCTTCTATCGGCGGTGCCGGTGCCCGATCCGGAAACGGCAAGGGCGTCCAAGAGGATCATTCTGGAGGGGGATGTACCTTCTCCTCTTCACATGCCGAGCGGCTGTCCTTTCAGAACCAGATGCCGCTATGCCACAGAGCAGTGTGCAAGAGAGTGTCCCGAGCTGACCGACAGAGGGAGTGGACACATGGTCGCCTGCTTCGAGAAATAGTTTTTTTGAAAAAATAACATCGCTTACCGTTTGGGTTATTTCCGGCTACGTCCGTGAAATAGAGCAAGGAAGGAAAATAGGAGCGAAACGCTCCGGACAGGAGGATAGGTTATGAAAAAGAAGTTGCTGGCACTGTTTCTGATGGGTGCAATGGTCAGCTCCATGTTGGCCGGCTGCGGCTCGGAACAGAAGGACACAGCTGCAAAAACAGGGGGAGATGAGGCTGCTGCTACTGCAGGCGCATCTGCTTCAGGGGCAGCAGGCGCATCCGGGAAATCCGCTCCCGACTGGACGGCTTATACCAAGCTGATCAAGGAGATCTACAAAGATACGGACATGGTAGACCGTGAAGCCAAGATGCATGAGGCGGAAGACATGCTGATGGACACGGGTGCGGTCATGCCGCTCTATTATTACAATGATCTCTATCTGTTGAACACTGCTTTTACCGGCGATTACTCGAATGTCTTTGGCTATAAATATTTCATGCATGTGAAAAAAGACGGAAAGAATGCCAAGGTCATGAGATTGAATCTGGCGTCCGAACCGGACCATCTGGATCCGGCGTTAAATACGACGGCAGACGGCGGGTGTCTTGCACTCAACAGCTTTGCAGGACTCTATACCTATGACAAAGATGGGAAACTGGTACCCGAACTGGCAGACGGAGAGCCGGAAGTTTCGGAAGACGGCACACAGTATACCGTCAAGGTAAAAAAAGGACTGAAGTGGTCGGACGGTTCCGGTCTGAATGCAAATGACTTCGTCTATTCATGGCAGCGTACCGCGGATCCGAAAACGGGAGCGGACTATGCTTACCTCTTCGATGTATTTGCCAAGGATGCAGATGGGAAGTTGAAAGTAGAAGCCAAGGACGACAATACCATTACCTTCACCCTGGCTGCTCCCTGTAGCTATATGGTGGGACTGATGGCGTTCCCGACCTTCCTTCCGGTGCAGAAGAAGGCGGTGGAAGCGGCCGACAAGGATGGCTCGAACCCGGGCGCCTGGGCAATGGAAGCCGGTTTTGTTACCAACGGTGCCTACACCTTGAAGAGTTGGAAGCACAAGGAGTCCATGGTTTATGTCAAGAATCCGAATTATTACGATGCGGACAATGTGACCGTGGATGAGTTGGACTTCATGCTCTCCGCTGACGATACCGCGATTCTGGCGGCTTATCAGGCAGGAAACCTGGACTTTGCCGATTCGGTTCCGACCGGGGAAATCAAGAATCTGAAAGACAAACCGGATTTCCACGTGATTCCGAACCTCGGCACCTATTATGTAGCCTTTAATGTGAACAGCTCCATGTTTGACGGCATGACCACCGAGCAGGCCAGCGATACCCGTAAGGCACTCAGCAAGCTGATCGATCGTCAATACATCATTGACACCATCGGACAGACAGAGCAGAAACTGGCGACCAGCTTCATTCCGCCGGCAATGAGCGACGGACACGGCGGCGAGTTCAAGAAGAATGACGATGCTTACACCTATCCGGTTAAGGATGCGGTTGGCTATTATTCTCCGGATGTGGACGTAGACGGAGCGGTTGAACTCCTGAAAAAAGCGGGCTTCCAGTTTGACGACAACAACCAGCTCTCCGAATCCACGCCGTTACACATCAATTATCTGACAAATGACGGTACCGCTCACGTTGCGATTGCACAGGCACTGCAGCAGGATTTCTCTGCAATCGGCATTACGATGGATATCAATCAGGAAGACTGGCAGACTTTCCTTAACGACCGCAAACAGGGCAACTTCGATGTAGCTCGTGAAGGATGGCTGGCTGATTTCGATGATCCGATCAACATGTTAGACATGTTCCTTCCGGAATCCGGCAATAACGATTGCCAGCTGGGAAATAAAGCGGTCTGTTTCATCAGGAAATAGACTGAAAGAGGATGTGGAAGTACCTTCGCGTTTCGGGGGAAACGTTTCACAGCGACAGGTACGAAACAGTATGAATAGAAGATAAACGGTTTTGCACATCAAGCCATCCGCCCTACTGTGAAAGACAGGGGGACGGGTGGCTTTTGGTGCGCCCGGCGGCGCACGTTTCTAACCGGTGAAAGTCCGGAATCCGCCCGGTGGTGGGAAGGATATAGCCGAAGGCAAGGGTGTCCATCGTGAGGTGGAATCTGAAGGAAGCCGGATTCGGGGAACCTACTAACCCGAGGGCAAACCTCTGGCCTGACGTACAGAAATCTCATATAAGGTTTTCGCTGAGGGTAAGACTGCTGAACAAGCCGAAGCCCCATAACTACACGGAATCAGCGGGAATAAATGAGGCAGGTAGATGGAGGAAAAGAAACGTGTGGTACCCGGGGAGGCCTGTACGATAGGCTCTGAAAGGAGTAACCACTGTCGCAAGACAGTGCTGAACGCACAGGAGTCAGCAGAGGTCATAGTAGCGGCGCAGTCGTGAAGGACCGAATCAACAGGAGTCTTAAGTACGACCCGGAAAGGAGGAACGGGCACATGATTGCAGAAAACAAAGACAGCTGCTCACAAAGAGATAGCGCGGAACGCGAAGGGTATGTGAGAGCGCACCGCTCGTTCAACCGGATATGGAAGGAAAGAGACAGTGCAGAGCCGGACATTCTCGGAAAGATCCTGGATAAGGGCAACCTGAACCGGGCCTATAAGAGAGTGAAGGCAAACAAAGCCATCTATGAGCCGTTATTTTCGGACGGAAGCTATGGCTACCGGCCGGAAAGAAGCGCGAAAGATGCCATTCAAAAGATCAAAGAGTATGCGGATAAGGGATACACAAGGGCTGTTGTTCTTGACCTATCCAAATACTTTGACACGATCGATCATGTAAAACTGCTTAATCTTCTGAGACAGAATGTCAAAGATGAAAGAGTCATCCAGATGATCAAACGGTATCTGAAGAGAGGCGTGATGGAGGACGGTGTTGTTGTTCCTACAGTAGAAGGTTCCCCGCAGGGTGGAAATTTATCGCCTTTGCTAGCGAACATCTACCTGAACGAATTTGACTAGGAATTCAAGAGACGAGGTGTGCCGTGCATCCGCTATGCAGACGATATTGTTCTGTTGGCAAAAAGTGAGCGGGCATCCCAGAGACTATTGGAATCCAGTGTGAAGTACCTGGAGGGAGCCCTGAACTTGAGGGTCAACCGGGAGAAAAGCAGAACGGTCAGCGTGATTGCAATCCGAAATTTTAAGTACCTTGGCTTCTGTCTCGGGAAAGGGAAGAATGGAGTATTTATCCGTGTACATCCGAAGTCATACATGAAGTTCAAGGACAAGCTGAGGGTGCTTACTTCCCGGAGCAGATGCGGCAGTATCGTAAAAGCCATGAAGCGGATAGAGATATCAGCACGCGGATGGCTGAACTATTTTGGAATAGCGGACATGAAGAGTTGAAACCGCCGTGTACCGAACGGTACGCACGGTGGTGTGAGAGGACGGCGGCTAATCACAGCCTCCTACTCGATTTGTCTTATGTAATTCTTTTCACAAAGGGATTGACAAATCTAATTCGTAAATTTAAAATTACTAAGTTGTAAGAGATAGATTATTCTAACTAAGGCCTTGAAGGAGGTTTGTATGCTGCCCTTAGCTTTTACGAATGCCGGAGATTATGTTGAAGTGGTTCGCGTCGGCGGAAATGACGAGGCAAAACAACACTTAAGCGACCTTGGCTTTGTGCCCGGTGCTTATGTGACAGTCATTTCGGCGCACGGCGGTGATATCATCGTCAATGTCAAGGATTCCAGACTCGCGATTACGCGGGAGATGGCGCAGAAGATTCAAGTGCAGCCTGCAGCGAAGAATTGAGTGCAGGAGAGGAGGCAGAGATGAAGACACTGAAAGACATTCCGGTCGGCGAGAGCAGCGTGGTCGTGAAGATTCACGGCGAGGGTGCGCTCAGAAGACGCATTATGGACATGGGTATCACGAAGGGCACGGAAATTTATGTCCGCAAGGTGGCCCCGCTCGGTGATCCGGTTGAGATCACGGTCAGAGGGTATGAGCTTTCGCTCCGCAAGGCGGACGCTGAAATTCTGGAAATGCAGTAAGGAAAGAAGGGGGATTTAGATGGCAATTAAGATTGCACTGGCAGGAAATCCAAACTGCGGTAAGACAACACTGTTCAATGACCTGACCGGAAGCACCCAGTACGTCGGTAACTGGCCGGGTGTTACGGTCGAGAAGAAAGAGGGCCGCTTAAAGGGGCATAAGGATGTCATCATCCAGGATTTACCCGGTATTTATTCGCTGAGCCCGTATACGCTCGAGGAAGTGGTCACCAGAAACTATCTTGTGACGGAGAAGCCGGATGCCATTCTGAATATCATCGACGGCACCAATATTGAGCGAAATCTGTATCTCACGACCCAGTTGCTGGAGATCGGTCTTCCGACTGTCATCGCTGTCAACATGATGGATCTCGTGAAGAAGAACGGCGATGAGCTGAACTTAAAGAAGCTCTCGGAAGAGCTCGGGTGTCCGGTGGTCGAGATGAGTGCACTGAAGGGCGAGTCCACGAAGGACGCCGCAGAGTTGTGTCTCAAGCTCGCGGAGGAGCACAGAAAGGGCGCGCTTCCGCACGTCTTCACGGGTTCCGTGGAGCATGCGATTGCGCACATCGAGGAGTCGATTGAGAGTAAGGTTGATCCGGTCAACCTCCGCTGGTTTGCAATCAAGTTCTTTGAGCGCGACGAGAAGGCAATCGAAAAGGTGCAGCTCGACGCTGCGACGAAGCAGCACATTGAGCAGCACATCAAGGATTGCGAGAAAGAAATGGATGACGACTCCGAGTCGATTATCACGAACCAGCGCTACGAGTACATTCAGAAGGTTGTTGCGGACTGCGTGAAGAAAAAGGCAGTCAAAGGTCAGCTCACGACTTCGGATAAGATTGACCACATTGTCACAAACCGCTTCCTGGCGTTGCCCATCTTTGCGTTTATCATGTGGTTTGTTTACTTCATCTCGGTTACTGCAATCGGTAAGCCACTCACAGACTGGACGAATGATGTCTTCTTCGGCGAGATTGTGACGAATGCCGCAAATAACTTCATTGCAACCTTCCACCTCGCAGACTGGCTCCAGAGCTTGATTGTCGACGGTATCATCGGCGGCGTCGGCACGGTCCTCGGCTTTGTGCCGCAGATGGTAATTCTGTTCTTCTTCCTGTCCTTCCTCGAGGACTCGGGCTACATGGCGCGTGTCGCGTTCATCATGGACCGCGTGTTCCGTCGCTTCGGTCTCTCCGGTAAGTCCTTCATCCCGATGCTGGTCGGCACGGGCTGCGGCGTTCCGGCTATCATGGCGTCCAGAACCATTGAGAACGAGAAAGACAGACGTATGACCATCATTCTCTCGACCTTCCTGCCCTGCTCGGCAAAGATGGAAATCGTCGCGATGATGGCACTGACTTTCTTTCCGACCAACCACTTTGTGGCGCCGGGTATGTACTTCCTCGGCCTTGCCATCGTGATTCTCTCCGGTATCGCGCTGAAGAAGATGAATTACTTCGCGGGCGATCCGGCTCCGTTCGTCATGGAACTCCCGGCTTACCACATGCCGTCCTTCAAGGGTGTCATGATTCACGTCTGGGAGAGAGCAAAGGCCTTCATGATTAAGGCCGGCACGATTATCTTCATCGTCTGCGTGCTGCTCTGGGTGCTCATGCACTTCAACACCTCGTTCCAGTATGTCGCGGACAATCTGGATGACAGCATTCTGAAGGTCATCGGTGAGGCAATTGCTGTCATCTTCGCGCCGCTCGGCCTCGGCAACTGGCAGGCTGCAGTCGCGACCGTCAGCGCGGAGCTCGCAAAGGAGCAGGCGACCGGTACCCTCGGTATACTCGCACATGCGACATCCGACGGCAAGGCGGATGTCTCTGCGGCTATCTTCAACATGTTTGACGGCAGTCAGCTGAAGGGTCTCACATTCCTGCTTCTCAACATCTTTGACGCACCTTGCCTGGTTGCAATCGCAACTGGGTTCCGTGAGCAGGGGCAGGCGAAGTGGGGCTGGATTACCTTCGGTTTCCAGATGGGACTCGGCTATTGCCTCTCGCTCTGCGTGTTCCAGCTCGGAACGCTCGCACAGGGCGGCAGCTTTACCTTCTGGACCGCAGTCGCAATTCTTCTGGTGCTTGCCGCACTCTACTTCATTTTCCGTCCGGCACCGAAGCATGTGAAGAAGGAAAATGTGAGTGCCGTTCGCGCAAACGCATAAGTTAAAATGTAAAGTACGCTGACCGGTCTCTGCCGTCTCCTTGGAGAGCGGCAGAGAAGCGGCGGCGGAGATTCATTTCCGTTCCGTCAGGAAAGGAGGAAAATGACAATGAATCCGGCAACTGTTATTGTATTTCTTATTTTACTCGCCTTAATCGGTCTTGCGGTTCGCTACTGCCTGCGCCACGGTTCTTGTGACGCCTGCAGCGGTTCCTGTGGCAGCAGTCACCATTGCGCGCCGACAGGCTGCTCGAGCTGCTCTCATCTCGAAGAGGAGAAGGCGGCTGTACCGGAGCGCTTCCGTCTGAAGAAGTGAGCAATGTTTCATCTGCAAGTCAGGAGGTAGAACTATGGTCAAAAATATCATTCGGATTGACGGCATGGCCTGCAGCATGTGCGAGGCGCATGTGAGCGATGCGATTCGGAAGCAGTTTCCGGATGCCAAGAAGGTGAGTGCATCCCACGGAAAGAAGGAAGCGAGTTTCGTCACCGAGACACCCGCGGATGAAGCGACCGTCAAAAAGATGATCGATGAAACCGGCTACCACTACGAGGGCCTCCGCACGGAGCCCTACGAGAAAAAGGGATTCTTTGGTCTCTTCGGTTGAAACAAGAAAAAGGAAAGCGCCCGCCCGGGTTATGATATGTACCCTCTTTACTGGACACGAAAGTGTCACAGTAAGGAGGGTTTTATTTTTTGTAAAACAGGAAGACCGGGTGACGGTTCTTTTTCGTGTCGAATGATTTAAGAATTCGGAAATTGTTTTGCTCTTGTAAAATTTTTGTAGGAATTCGGGCAATTTTCTGATCCGCATTGGAAAAATCGGGCTTGTAATGTTAGAATGTTCATGATGTTTTGAAAAGAGAGTTTTCCTATAGAGGTTGTTCTGTTTGCCTCTGGGAAAGCATATAGAAATGGAGGTTGAACATGAGTAAACCGGTAGTTCTAGTTGTAATGGACGGCGTTGGCTGGACGGACAAGGACCATGGGAATGCCGTGATGCATTCTTATAAACCGCAGTTGGACGAGCTGATGACCAGGTGGCCGCATACCACGATCAAGGCGCACGGAACGGCGGTCGGCCTGCCCTCCGATGCAGATATGGGGAATTCGGAAGTGGGGCATAATGCGCTTGGCTGCGGGCAGATTTATTCCCAGGGAGCCAAGCTGGTGAATGAGTCGATCACCTCCGGCAAGATCTATGAAAGCAGTGCATGGAAGGGTGCCATCGACTATGTCAAGGACAATCATGGGAAGTTACATTTCATCGGTCTGTTGTCTGACGGAAATGTGCACTCCAACATCTCTCATCTGATCGCCATGATTCAGAAGGCAAAGGAAGAGGGCGTCAAGGAAGTGCGGGCGCACATCCTGCTGGACGGAAGAGATGTGCCGGAAACCAGTGCGCTGCAATATGTGGATGAACTGGAAAATGTTTTTGCCAAGTTGAATGACGACTCCTTCCATGGCTGCATCGCTTCCGGCGGCGGCCGGATGTCGATTACGATGGATCGTTATGATGCGGACTGGTCGATGGTGGAGAGAGGTTGGCATATTCATGTCATGGGAGACGGGAAGATGTACCCTTCCGCCAGAGAGGCCATTGAGTCCCTGCGCAAGGAGGGAGGATACACCGATCAGTATCTGCCCGGCTTCGTGGTAGGAAAAGACGGAGCTCCCGCGGGCACGATTGATGACGGAGATTCGGTCATCTTCTTCAACTTCAGGGGCGATCGTGCGGTTGAAATTTCCAAGGCTTTTGATTATATGAACAAGGGCTTCGACGCCTTCCCGATGCCGAAGAAACCCAAGGTTTTCTATGCAGGCATGCTGCAGTATGACGGAGATTTAAAGCTTCCGGATCACTTCCTTGTGGAGCCGCCGCACATTGAACACACGATGAGCGAGTTTCTGGTGGGCAAAAAAGTGAAGAGTTATGCCTGCTCGGAAACCCAGAAATTCGGGCACATGACCTACTTCTGGAACGGAAATCGGAGCGAGAAGTTTTCTGAGGAACTGGAAACCTGGGAAGAGGTGGATTCGGATATTATTCCTTTCGACCAGAAACCCTGGATGAAGGCAACGGAAGTAACGGAGAAGATGCTTGCTGCCATCGAATCCGGAAAGTATCAGTTCCTGCGTTGCAATTATCCCAACGGAGATATGGTGGGGCATACCGGGAATTATGAAGCGACGATCATCGGGGTGGAAAGCGTGGATTTGAACCTGAAACGCCTGATGGACGCCTGCCTGAAATATGACTATTGCCTGCTGGTTATGGCGGATCATGGCAATTCGGATGAAATGTATGATAAGGGCATGAATCCGGACGGCACGCCGAAGCCGAAGACCTCCCACTCCCTGGCGCCGGTTCCGTTCGCCGTCTTTAACGGGCCGGAAGGAACGAAGATCAAGGAAGGACAGTTCGGTCTGGCGAATGTAGCGGCGACGACGGTGAAGATTTTGGGATTTGAGCCGCCGAAGGAATGGCTGGAGAGCATCATCGAATAAGCAAAAGGACTGTGAAACGAAATAGGGGATAGACACTTTTGTCCCCGCGTCACAGATTTTATGACAGAACAGGAGGATTTCTCATGAAATTAGAAGAACTGGAACCGAAGAAGGTAATGGAGTATTTCAAGCAGCTGTGTGCCATCCCGCATGGTTCGGGCAATGTGCAGGCGGTCAGCGATTTCCTTAAGAAGTTTGCGCAGGATCGGAATCTGGAAGTCATTCAGGACGAAAGCTTGAATATCATCATCAAGAAAGCTGCCTCAGCCGGATATGAAGGCAAGGAGCCGATTATCTTACAGGGGCACATGGATATGGTGGCTGTGGCAGAGGACGGCAGCGGCATTGATATGAAGACGCATCCGCTCGATCTGCGGATGGACGGAGACTGGCTGTATGCAGATAAGACGAGCCTTGGAGGAGACGACGGTATTGCGGTTGCCATGTGTATGGCACTGTTAGACGATGATTCTCTGGCACATCCTCCGCTGGAAGTGGTCTTGACCACAGAAGAAGAAACCAACATGGGAGGCGCAAGCCGAATCGATCTCTCCAGTTTGGAAGGCAAAAGACTTCTCAATCTGGACTCGGAAGAGGAAGGCATTCTTCTCTGTGGCTGCGCCGGAGGCGGTACCTATTATGCAGCGCTTCCTTATCAGACCGGAGAGGTGGAAGGAATTTCCTACAAACTGGAGATCTGCGGTCTCACCGGCGGACATTCCGGACAGATGATCAACGAGGGTAGGGGAAACGCCAACCTGATGCTGGGCAGACTGTTGTATGAAATCGGCGAATTGGAAGGGCTGACCTTCCACTTAAAAGACGTTTCAGGCGGCAAGGCGACCAATGTGATCGCTCCTTCTGCGGTTGCGGAGCTGGTGATCGAGAAGGAAGAGGATGCGATTCCACTGAAAGAGACGGTAGATCGGATTGCAGATAAGATTCGCAATGAATACCGGATCACGGAGCCCGGACTGTTCATCACCCTGACAAGGGAAGAGACGGGGAAATGGAGCTGTATCGATGGAGAGGCGACGAAGAAACTTGCCAGACTCATCTGTGCCCTCCCCAACGGCGTGCAGGGGATGAGTGCGGCAGTGCCGGGACTGGTCGAGACGTCATTAAACCTTGGGCTGGTGCAGAATGAGAAGGATCACAGCAGACTGCTGCTGCAGTATTTAATTCGTTCCAGCGTACAGTCGGCAAAAGAATTCCTGTTCGAGAAACTGCATGTGATTGGCAAGGCAATCGGAGCAGACTGTGGCATCTCCGATACCTACCCCGGTTGGGAATATCAGCCGGTGTCTCCGCTCAGAGATCACATGGTAGAAGTCTACGAGAAGATGTATGGCAAAAAAATGAAAACGGAAGCCATTCACGCCGGTTTGGAATGCGGCTTCTTCTCGGAAAAGATTCCGGGTCTTGATTGCGTTTCCATCGGTCCGGATATGAAGGACATTCATTCGCCGAAGGAGATGTTAAATATCCCCAGTGTCAAACGCACCTGGGAATATGTTTGCGAGGCACTGAAGAGCCTGTAAGCGCAAGACACAGAAGAGCCTGTAAGGTCTGTAAGGGTGTGTGAAATGGATATTGATTTTTCCAAATAAATAGGATACAATTCATGCATTGTAATGCAAGATCATGCATGGCTTTGGTGTCAAAAGACACCCGTTCCGGGAGGGAGGGATGCTCTTTTGACACCTGATTTTTCAAACGGAAAGACCGAAAGAAAGGAAGGGGGAACCATACAGTGGGATTAAAAGATATGTTATTCGGCTCCGAGGAGGAGAACCAGGCAGCTGCTGACCAGTTCAACCACGTGGATCAGGGCGAAATCACGACGGATATGCTGATCTCCGAAATTATCGGGAAGCACCCGATGGCGGCACAGTTTCTGATGGATTGTGGGATGGAATGTATTTTCTGCCCGGCTTCCCAGATGGAAACACTGGAGCAGGCCTGCAGTGTGCACGGCATTGACGCCGAAGAGATCTGTGCGGCATTAAACGAGCAGATCAAAGATCATAACGCATAAACCGCGTCTTTTAGGGCATGACAGTATAATTGCCGTCATGCCCTTGACAGAGGCGGATGATTGTGGTAGTTTATCTAGGTTGACATACATAAAGCAGAGCATCCGCTCTCACCCTGTGCGCTTTCCCTTTGAGGCATTCCCTTGGATGGATTGCAGCGAGCAGGTGTTCATATCGGAAGTCAATCCAAATCTCCTTAGGCAAAAGCTTCTGATCGATCATTGATGATCGAAGTAGCTGGCAATCGAAGGGGAAATGAGATCTGCAGAACTGGAAAGCGCAGGATCGTGCAGGTAGGATTGAATCATAGATAGGACAGGCGGATACTTTGTATACCGCCTTTTTATATTGCGGACAATGCCTGTCAAGGGGTTCTGTGAACAGTTTCAGACCATCTGGGAGGATACAGCGATTAGCAGAAACGATTTATTTATCAATGAGCAGATCAGGGACAGAGAGATTCGTCTCATCGGAGAAAACGGAGAGCAGCTCGGCATCATGTCTGCTGCAGAGGCTTTGAAGCTTGCGGAGAAGGCGGAACTGGATCTGGTAAAGATCGCGCCGAATGCAAAGCCGCCGGTGTGCAGGATTATTGACTACGGGAAGTTCAAATATGAACAGCTGCGCAAGGCGAAGGAAGCACGTAAGAAACAGAAGACCGTGGAGATCAAGGAGATTCGTCTTTCGCCCAATATTGATACCAACGATCTGAACACCAAAGTCGGTGCTGCCAGAAAGTTTCTGGAAAAGGGGAACCGTGTGAAAATCACGCTCCGGTTCCGCGGAAGAGAGATGGCGCACATGGGGGCAAGCGTCCATATCTTAACGGATTTTGCCGCCGGACTGTCCGATATTGCCGTCATTGATAAGCAGCCGAAGGTAGAAGGCCGCAGTATGACCATGTTTTTAACCGAAAAAGCAGGAGGAAAGTAACATGAAAATCAAATTCAAGACCAATAGATCCGCCGCGAAGCGTTTCAAGGTAAGTGGAACGGGTAAGCTGATTCGCAATAAGGCATATAAGCGTCACATTCTGACCAAGAAGTCCACCAAGCGTAAGAGGAATCTCCGCCATGCCACAGAGGTGGATGCAACCAATGTAAAGACCATGCGGAAGATCATGCCGTATAAGTAAAGAGAATCGGATGACAGGACGAAGAAGGGATGGTCTTGTCGTATGAAATGGAGGAAATGAAATGGCTAGAGTAAAGGGCGCTTTAAACGCAAAGAAGAAACATAATAAAGTATTAAAGGCAGCAAAAGGTTATCGTGGTGCACGCAGCAAACAGTATCGTTATGCCAAACAGTCCGTGATGAGAGCAATGACCTCGCAGTTTGAGGGACGGAAGCAGCGCAAGAGAGATATGCGCGCACTCTGGATTACCCGTATCAATGCGGCGGCACATCTGAACGAGATTTCTTACAGCCAGTTGATGCATGGATTAAAGCTGGCTGGCGTGGATATGAACCGCAAGATGCTGGCTGAACTGGCCGTGAACGATCCGGAAGGATTCAAGACACTGGCTGAACTGGCAAAGAGCAAAGTGAGCGCATAAGTTCCTGCGACCACATCAAAATGATCCGCCTTTCTATATGACGAAAAGAGTAAACCCTCCGATGAGAAGACTTCGGAGGGTTTTTGTGTGGGTGCAGATCTATGGACGGGAAGGTGAGCTCTTTTCTGCTTGCTGTGACGTTCTGTTAGAGGGGAGCAAAAAAGAGTAATAGTTCTCAATCTGCAAGAAAATATTTTTGGAATGGTTCCATATATCATCTCGAAAGTCTTCCCGTTTGCTGTTACCGGTTGTCAAATCCAGGTATTTTGTTTTGATGTCCTTCATCTTTGTCTGGAGGTCTTCATGGGAAGTAACGGAATGGAGGGTTTTCGCAAGGAAATTTCTAAAATCCTGATAATCCTTTTGTGTGATGGATAAATTTCCTTGCATGATTGCGTATTCGTCCCAATCCGACCTGGCAGGGAGATACCCGCGGGATTCATAGTTCTTCTTCATCCGGACAAGCTCGTGATTTCTTGCATCTTCAGAAAATGCAGGGTTTGCGATGATTTCATCGTTATGCTTGCGGTACTGCTGGATCAATTGGTCAAATCCATCTTTCAGGCTGGCAGGGATGAAATGATCGGAGAGATATTCTAAGGCACAAATAGAAGATTCCTGAATTGCGATCATTTCTGCTTTACTGAGAGACAAATCCATACCAAAATTTTTCGTCCTGAAAATCGAGCCAAAATTGTAAAAGGAGTTGATGGAATGTACGGACTGAACCTGATTCATTCCATCTGTAATTTGACATAGTTTTTTTTCAAATTCATAGACCTCTGAATCAGACATTTGCTCATAGAAACCGTTCTCGTATAAATACTTGCTGAACGTGACCCATTGATCATGATCGTTCAGCCAGAATTCATCTTCTATTTCTCTTCCTGCGGCTTCCTCCTTCCGGGATTCGTAAAGCTGTTTGTACATTTCTTGACCGTACAGGGCAACAGAATGGTAGCTACAGGTAAGTTCGACAGTGTCTGTGGATATATGAATCGCATTTGGATCCCCTAATTTTGATCCAAAAAAGTCAGGGTTTTCTTGTATGGCTCTTTTTAATGCACGCTGGAGATGAAGCTCGCTTTCGCGGCGGCTCTCATCGGAAATCTTGATTTCTGGACGGGGTCTGGCATCTAGTCTGGATTGATATGCGCCTGGAAAATATGCGCCTGCATTTATTTTCATTATTTTTACATCGGATGAATGGTGGAAAGGTATGGCTGCTCCACGAGATAAGACAAATGGAATAATTCGCCTATGTTCTATATCGGAATTTTTGTTAGATAAATAATTGGTGAAAAAACAATCTTGAAAATGCAGAATTTTCTGTATATTCCGATACATAGAAGGAAAGGAGGGTTTCTCATGAACGATTTGATTCAGTGGCCTGCTCGCGGTGGTACAAGGGGGATCCGACTGGGGTTTTCGGTGAAGGACAAGGATGGAAAGCGGAAGTCCTTCACTTATGAGGCGGGACAGGAAGAAGTTCCTGCACGAGTCGGAGGACAGGAAAATATATCCAGTTCCGGTAGGAAGAAAATCAAATATGCCTATAAAGCGAAGTCCGCTAAGATCCGGGAAGCGAAGTCGTCTGCAGCGGTCTCGGAGCTTTGTGCGAGACTGAGTGCGGAGATCAAGGATCTGATCGAGAAGCTAAAGTCGGGAGAATACGATCAGACGGAGATCTTGCGGGCGCTCATGCATGCGGAGAGGCTGGAGGCTGCTGCGCTGAAGAAACTGCAGGACCTTCGGACCGAAGAGGCGGCAGAGAGGGCCATGAAGAGCAAAAAGGGACAGCAACAGGAAGGGGAAGGCGGTACAGAAGAAGGACAGAGTGCCGTGGAGAAAAGCGCCGGAGAGAAAAGCAGAGAGGGAGAACTTCTCACGAAGCTGCTGCCAAAAGACACGGACCGTCTCTTAGGAGAGGTGGGAAAACCGGTCTTTGAAAGGGAACTCACGCTCACCTCTTTCTTAAAGGCAGGTGGGGCGAAGAGCCTTGATGCCTCTCTTCAGAAAGCACTGGAAGGGATACAGAAAGAGACGGAAGAAATGATGCGGGAAATGGGAGGAGGAGTCTCCCTCTCGCAGGACGATCGCGACCTGATGCGAGCCCTTTCCGGAGAAATGACGCCGGAGGATTTAAAGGAGATGAAAGCAAGGCACCGCTGTGCAGAGGAAAGGATCCTGGCCTATGCGGATGCGGAGTATCTGAAAGCCCTTTTTTCCGAGTTGGAACAACAAAAAAACGAAACCGGAGCCTCCTTTGCCGATTTTGTATCGACGCCGTCGGACCCGGTTTATCCTTCTGCATCCGGTGGTTTGGTCGACCTTCAGCTTTGATTTTACCTGCGGTTTACAACGATAGCGACCGGTAGGTCTGTTTGCTGGCATCAAACTGCTCGGCGATGTCACCGTTCCGGTAGGCGTCAATCAGCGCTTCCAACTCCCGGATCTTGACCTCCAGTTCCTTGCCGATATCGGTGTCTTTCACCCGCTTGCGAACGTTCACGCGGGCGACGATCCGGCGGTCGGAGTGGATGTCTGTACCGGAGGCGATCGCATCCTCTGTCGACTTGAACGGATCGTGGGCGGCAAGCACGAGACCGTTGGAGTTGGAGATCAGGGTATAGCCGGCGATGCCGGTTTCCTTTTGGTAAGCCCTGGCAAAACCGCCGTCGATTACAAGCAGCTTGCCACCGCATTTAATCGGGGACTCACCGTTTTTTTCTTTGACCGGAACATGACCGTTGATGATATGGGCGTCTTTCCTGCCTGCTAGACCGAATTCCGCAAGCACCATCTCGACAATTTCCTCTTTTTCACAGAGGAGATAATAGGGGTTCTTGCGTTCTTCATGCGTCTCTTTCCGCCAGAAAATAGCGCTCAAAGGTGGCCATCTTGTCCTTGCCGAAGAGGGGAGAATCCTTGTGCAGCCAGACCCACCACATGAGATCTCTTCCCTTTTCGCGCTCCGTTACGTCTAAGGACACGAAGCCCTTTCGAATATAACTTTCCAAAACTTCGTAAAGAGCCCTGCCCTTATATTTCTTGCCGTAGATATTGGCGCAGGCGAAGCTGCCGTCCGGGGCAAGGGGCATGCAGCCGTGGAAGAGGAGATTGCCGTTGTACACTTTGTAGAGGTTGCCGCTGCGCAAAAGAAATTTGATATGCTGCTGTAATTTTTCACAGCTTTTGAAGGCATGGATCAGGCGCTCGACCAGGTCCGCTTCCTGTGCCGTATAAGCATAGGGATTTGCGGGATCGACGGTGGGAAAGTGCGTGTCGAGCATCTTGTAGGTTTTGCCGTCCAGGGTAATCAGGCCGGTTTGAAAATCAATCCGGTGCAGCAGATTTCTTTTTTCCAGCTGAAATTCCGGATGCGCGAGGATGAGCTGGCCCTCCGCCTTGAATTGCAGAATCGAAACGGCCTTATGAATCTTGAGATTGATCAACATCTCCCGCTCGTCGGTGGTGTTGTTCCCCTTCAGATGAAAACAGGAGCAGGGATCCCCCCTCGTAGGTGCCCATGGCGTAGGAGGCAAGGGGCAGCATGTTGATGCCGTAACCGTCTTCCAGGATGTCGAGGTTTCCGTAGCGGGCACAGATGCGAATCACGTTGCAAATGCAGGCGATTTCTCCTGCGGCGGCGCCCATCCACAGGACGTCATGGTTTCCCCACTGAATATCCACGGAATGGTAATTCATCAGGGTGTCCAGGATGAGGTGAGGACCGGGGCCGCGATCGTAGATATCGCCGATGATATGCAGGTGATCGATGACCAGACGCTGAATCAGGGAGCAGAGCGCAATGATGAACTCTCTTGCCCGGTTGAGCGAAATGATGGTCGAGAGAATAGATTCGTAATAGGATTCCTTGTCGTCCCGATCTTCCCTCTCCATCAACAGTTCTTCCAGTACATAGTCAAAACCGGCGGGCAGCGCCTTCCTTACCTTGGAGCGCGTATACTTATTGGCGACATTCCTGGCTACCTTGATGAGGCGGCAGAGCATGACGCGGTACCAATCCTCCGGGCTCTCTAAATCGCGGAAGACCAGATGCATTTTTTCTTCGGGATAATAAATCAGAGTGGCCAATTCCCGCTTATCGACCTGGCTGAGAGAATTGCCGAAGATGTCGTCGATTTTGTGGCGAACGGTACCCGAGGCATTGCGCAGCACATGGGAAAAGGCTTCATTCTCCCCGTGCACGTCGGTTAAAAAATGTTCGGTGCCCTTGGGAAGCTGCAGGATGGCGGATAAATTAATGACTTCCGTGCTGGCGGCGGTAATGGTGGGATAGAGATCGGAGAGCCGCTCCAGATAGCGTTTGGACAGATCCTGTGACGGTAACGATGTCTTTGCCATAGAATTCCCCCTTGTTTGAAAAAAACCTCTTCTTACCCAGTATATCGGTTCCGTCTGCGCTTAGCAAAAGAAATCTTCCCTCAGCGCATCCGACCGGTCAAATTGACTAAAAAACACGAGAAGGCTGTCCGATTGCCTATAAGGAAAATCTATATATAAGGGTAAAATATTGCCTTTTTGAGTTAAATATGTTAAAAAAGTATCAAATGTCCTGACTCGGGAAAGAAGAAATCTACGTGGAGAAGTGATATGAAAAATTATACGATTCTTACGAACAATCCCTCTCTGCAGGCGGTTTTTCCCGGAAAGTATCCGAATCTGCAGTGTGAAATTGACTACAGAGAGCTTTCATTTGAAGCACTGCTGATGGCGGTGCGGGATGAGGTGCATAAGGGTGCTCACATTTTGTCTCATCCGCTTGACGGCAGCGTAAAGCCGATGGAGACACCTTATAAGTCTGTTTTAATTGAAAGACAGTGGGGGAGCTGGATTTTGACTCGCTGTCGCTGATTGAGAACGCCATCGCTACCTGCAAGAAGTTTCAGGTGCAGGAGAGAGAGTTTCTCCCTGAAGTGCAGGCGGATTTTCAAATGATCGATCGTTCTCTGATGGAGAGCGCACTGGATGCGGCGAAGCTGATTTGACCGCAGAGGGTGAGTCACCACGGAGATCCACCGATAAATGAAGGAAACAGGCAAGTGACCCGGATACAACGGAAAGTTGCCATACAGGAAGACGGGACATCCAAAAATCAAGAAGGAGGGAACTGTTTATGAAACTGGAACTTGGAAAGATCACCATCAAGGATATCCAGTTCGCCGAGAAGTCCGAGATTAAAGACGGTGTTCTTTATGTTTCGAAGGACGACTTAAGAGAGGTTGCACTCTCGGAAGAGAAAATCAAGGCGGCGGATTTTGAGGTGGCGAAGCCGGGTGAGTCGGTTCGTATCACACCCGTAAAGGATGTGGTGGAGCCCAGAATCAAGGTCGAAGGAAGGGGGAGGTGTCTTCCCGGGCTTCGTATCCGGAGTGGACACCGTAGGAAGCGGCAAGACACTGGCACTGAAAGGGATGGCGGTTGTGACCACCGGTCCGATCGTGAACTTTCAGGAGGGCGTGATTGATATGAGCGGCCCCGGAGCGGATTATACCCCTTTCTCCAAAACGCTGAATCTGTGTGTGGTCTGCGAGCCTTATGAAAATGTAGAGAAGCATCAGTATGAGTCGGCGCTTCGTATGGTAGGACTGAAGCTGGCGGCGCATATTGCAGAGTTGGCCAAGGATTTACAGCCGGAAGAAAGCACCGTCTATGAAACCCCCGATCTGCTGGAGGGAATGAAGGCGTATCCGGAGCTTCCGCGTGTCGCTTATGTACAGATGCTCCAGAGTCAGGGGCTGCTGCACGACACCTATGTGTACGGCGTGGATGCCAAGAAGATTCTTCCGACGATTCTCTATCCGACCGAGAGTATGGACGGAGCGATCCTGTCCGGAAACTGCGTTTCTGCCTGCGACAAGAACCCGACCTACGTGCATGAGAACAACCCGATTGTGGAAGATCTGTTTGCACAGCACGGCAAGACAATCAATTTCGTGGCGCATGTGATTACCAACGAGAATGTGTTCCTGGCAGACAAGGAGAGATCCTCCAACCAGACCGCAAAGCTTTGCAAAATGTTAGGTCTGGACGGCGTGATTGTTTCCGAAGAAGGCTTCGGAAACCCGGATACCGATCTGATCATGAACTGCAAGAAGATCGAGGCGGAAGGGATCAAGACGGTTGTAGTGACGGATGAATATGCAGGACGCGATGGCAAGTCCCAGTCGCTGGCAGACGCGGATCAGGCAGCAGATGCGCTGGTTTCCGGTGGAAATGCCAATGAACTGGTGAGACTTCCGAAGCTGGACAAGGTCATCGGAACGATGGAATACATCAGCAAGATTGCCGGCTCCAGCGATAAGGCACTCCAGGAAGACGGCTCCATCGAAGTGGAGCTTCAGGTCATTACCGGAGCGACCAGTGAAGTAGGCTTTAACAAGCTGAGCGCGAGATAAGGAGGTTTGATTCATGAGTAAGATCAGAATTGTTCATTACATCAACCAATTCTTCGCGCAGATCGGTGGAGAGGAGAAATCGGATTATCCCATCGAGTTGCGAGAAGGAGAGGCTGTTGGACCGGGACTGGCATTTAAGGCTGCTTTCGGGGATCAGGCGGAGATCGTTGGCACGATTGTCTGCGGCGACAGCTATTTCAATGAAAACATCGACGCAACCACCAAAACCATTGTGGAGATGGTCAAAAAGCTTTCCCCCGATGTGGTGATGTTCGGACCTGCCTTCAACGCAGGGCGTTACGGTTTTGCCTGTGGTACGGCTGCGGCTGCGGTGGTAGAGGAGCTTGGCATTCCCGCCATCACCGGCATGTACCCGGAAAATCCCGGTGTAGACGCTGCCAAAGGACTTGCCTATGTCATCGCCACCAAGAACAGTGCTGCGGATATGCGAAATGCCGTGAAGGCAATGGCACCTTTGACTCTCAAACTTGCGCGTCATGAGCATATCGGTGCTTCCTGCGAAGAAGGTTATATCAACCAGGGCACCCGTGTGAACTTCTTTGACAAGAAGCGCGGATCCGAGAGAGCGGTGGACATGCTCCTGAAGAAACTGGCAGGCAAGGAATATGTGACGGAATATCCGATGCCGTCCTTTGACAGAGTCGATCCGATGCCGGCAGTGAAAGATCTGGCACATGCGACGATCGCGCTGGTGACTTCCGGCGGTATCTGCCCGAAGGGCAATCCGGATCATATCGAGAGTTCGAGCGCAACGAAGTTTGGCGAATATAGCCTGGAAGGTGTCAACCAGTTAACGGAAGCGACCTATGAGACGGCGCACGGCGGTTATGACCCGAGCTATGCCAACGAAGATCCGAACAGAGTTCTGCCGGTCGATGTCATGAGAGATCTGGAAAAAGAAGGTGTCATCGGCAAGATGCATGAGCTGTTCTATACGACAGTAGGAAACGGAACCGCAGTGGCTTCTGCGAAGAAGTTCGGAGAGGAGATCGGGAAGAGGCTTTTGTCCGCGGGGGTCAATGCCGTCATCTTGACCAGTACGTGAGGAACCTGTACTCGTTGCGGTGCAACGATGGTGAAAGAAATTGAGCGTTGTGGTCTTCCGGTGGTTCATATCTGCACAGTCGTACCGATTTCTCTGACGGTTGGGGCAAACAGGATCGTTCCTGCCATTGCAATCCCGCATCCGCTTGGAAATCCGTCTCTGAATGCGGAAGAGGAGAAGGCGCTTAGAAGAAAGATTGTGGAGAAGGCACTGAAAGCTCTGACGACAGAAGTTTCAGGACAAACTGTATTTAAGGATTGATTTGCTGAAGCAAAAACACGATAAAAGGGGGAAACGGTAGTATGCTTCATATTGTGCAAACCATTAACAGTTATCTTTCGGATTATGTACTGATCATCCTGTTACTGGGACTTGGTCTTTGGTTTACGATCCGGACACGCTTTGTGCAGGTGCGTTATTTTGGGGAAGGCATGAAACGCTGCTTTGGGGGTCTGTCTCTGCACGGAGGCGCGCACAATGGGGGCATGAGTTCCTTCCAGGCACTGGCTACCGCAATCGCGGCTCAGGTCGGCACCGGCAATATTGTCGGTGCCTCCGGCGCGATTTTGACCGGTGGTCCGGGTGCGATTTTCTGGATGTGGCTCATTGCCTTTTTTGGTATGGCAACGATTTATGCAGAGGCGATTCTGGCACAGGAGACCAGAATCATTCATGAGGACGGTCATATTCAAGGCGGTCCCGTCTATTACATTCATAGAGCCTTTAAGGGCGGTTTTGGCAGATTCCTTGCCTGCTTCTTTGCAGTTGCAATCATTGTAACGCTTGGATTCTGCGGTTGTATGGTGCAGTCCAATTCCATCGGCTCCACCTGTGCAACGGCATTCGGCATTCCTTCTTGGATTGTTGGAATCATCCTGGTCATCATCTGTGCGATCATCTTCATCGGCGGCATGGACCGTCTGGCATCGGTTACAGAAAAGATCGTGCCGATTATGGCGGGTTTCTTCCTGCTTGCTGCGATTATCGTTCTGATCATGCGTGCAGGCAAGGTGCCGGAAGGCTTTGCTTTGATCTTCCGCTATGCGTTTACTCCGCAGGCGATTGTTGGCGGCTCCTTCGGTGCGGCACTCAAGGCTGCGATTTCGCAGGGCGCCAAGAGAGGCCTGTTCTCTAACGAAGCCGGTATGGGTTCTACCCCTCACGCACATGCGCAGGCTCTTGTAAAGGTTCCTCACCAGCAGGGCTGTGTGGCGATGATCGGTGTCTTCATCGATACGTTTGTAGTTTTAACCCTGAATGCGCTTGTCATCATTACGACCCTGTATACCAAGGGCGGCATTCTGGAAGGCGGATACAAGGGAGCACTGACAGATACGATCAACAAGACGAACCTGTCTCAGACTGCTTTCGGAACGGTGTTCGGCACCAACGCCGGCAACATCTTCGTGGCAGTCAGCCTGTTCTTCTTTGCTTTCTCCACCATTCTCGGATGGAATATGTTCGGCAAGATCAATATGATCTATCTCTTCGGAAAAAAATCCGTGGTGGTATATAACATCGTCGCTCTGATCTTCATCTTCCTCGGCACCCTGACCTCGAATGATCTGGTGTGGGAGCTGACGGATATGTTTAACCAGCTGATGGTGCTTCCGAACGCTCTGGCGTTGTTTGCGCTAACGGCTCTGGTCGTGAAGTCGGCAACGGCGGACCACTCGCACGATCCGGAATAAGGGAAGCTGGTCTTAGAAATGGGTCCGATCATCTGAGAAATGAAAAGAGGCAGTGCATTCGTGCACTGCCTCTTTTGCAAGAGAGAATTGGAAATTCTTTGGAATAAGGGGACGAATGTGACCATCCCCACCCCTCTTATTTTCCAAGAATCTGTAGGATCAAATCAACGGTACCTTCCACCCCGTAGGCGGAGGAGTTGAGGCAGAGATCGTAATTGCCTGCATTCCCCCACTTTCTGCCGGTATAATAGCGATAATAGCTGGCATGGGTGTGGTCGATTTTCCGGACCAGTCGAAGCGCCTGCCAGTGATCGATGTGGTTCAGGCGCATCACCCGTTGCACGCGAAGCTCTATCGGCGCAGTGATAAAGATGGACACATGGGGGATGGCATTGCTGGTGAAGATGCGGTCCGCACAGCGCCCCATGACCACGAAATCTCTTTTTTTTTGCCAGATCGCAGAGAAGATCGCTCTGGTTGAAAAAGAAGGCGTCTCTGGTATTCAAACCATGATAGCGGTAGGTCCTTTTCACCCGCTGAGAGAAACTCTCATGCTCCTTGGGGCTGTTGGGCTTCACCAATAGATCTAAACTTTGTTCATTCATATCGGAGTAATCGGAGACGTGATCCTGGGCGGCTTCCAGACGCTTCATGACGGATGAAAAGATTTCCGCATCGTAATAATTGATCTGCAGCTTATCCGCCAGTAAAAAGCCGATATCGTTTCCGGCAGAACCGAAGGAGCGGGAGATACAGATAATCAGGTGTTGTCCCTCCGGAAACCGGTTTTTCAAATAGAGTTCATTGAGGTTTGCCTGATCCTTGTCCAGTAAGGGGAGATTGCCGATTCCATGGGGAATATCCCGTAAATCCTTTAGGATAAGGTCATATTCGGTCATTGCCTTCTTGTGCAGTTCCTTATCCGGAATCGTCCGTGCCATATTGGAAATGAGGGCAAGTCGGCTTCGCAGCGCATGTTCTCCGTTGGCATCCTGCATAAGGGCAACCATTTCGGAGACCGCTTTGTCGCGGTCGCGGTTAAAGACATGCCCCAGTGCCGAACCCAGGGAGGAATAGACCATCTGATCCAGATCATAAATGCGATTGGCAAGTTGTTTGATATCCATATAAGCCTCTTTTCGGAAGAGATCTTCTTCCGGCTTGTGTAAAACGGCAGCCATTCTTAGAGGGACTCTGCGTTTATTTGAAAAACACCGGACATTCCTGAATGGGCAATGCGTCTATAAGAAAAAAATACCGGACATTCTTGGATGGGCACCGCATTTACAAGAAAAAAACCAGGGAGTCTAATATAAACACGGGAATCAAGATCCCGAAGGACCACTTCATATAGCCGAAGAAGGAGGGCATCTGGATGCCGTTTTCATCGGAAATCGATTTTACCATGAAGTTGGGCGCATTTCCGATATAAGTATTGGCGCCCATAAAGACCGCCCCGCAGGAAATCGCCTCCAGCATCTGAATGGGAATATCGCCGAGGGTGGTTAAGATCCCATGGTGAAAGCCCAAAGACCCCGCTGTCGTCAGAAAGACGAGGTAGGTGGGCGTATTGTCGAGGAAGCTGGATAAAAAGCCGGTCGACCAGAACATCTGCCACGCCTGTGTAATGCCGAGTTCGGGCCCCTTTGCCTTTAACAAAAGCAGAGCGGGTTGCATGGTGATGAAGATGCCGATAAAGAGAATCGCCACTTCCTGGATGGCGCTCCAGGTAAAGTGATTTTTCCTTCTGTTCTGTACATCGGTGGTGCGGAAAGAGAGAGCGGCAGCAAGCAGGATCAGTAGAATTTCAATGATGGCAGGGAGCCCCAGTGTCACTCCTGCAAAAACAGGCAGTCCCTTCACGCTTCCATCCGTGTTCTGAAAAGCCTTGATTCCGGGCAGAACACCGCTCAGAACCACGCCCGCAATAATCATGACGATGAAGAGGAGATTATGGGCACCGCCGATTTTGAGATCGCAGCCTGCCTTTGAAATATCAGGATGCAGACCGGAAGCAATGTCTTTTCGGTAGTAATGCACATCGATGTGGTAAAAGAGAAAGAGCAGAAGAACGACATTGAAGAGCAGAACCGGAAACAGCTTCAAACTCCAGAAGAAGGGAACGCCTCTCATGAAGCCCATCAGCAGCGGCGGATCTCCCACCGGTGTGAGGCAGCCTCCCATATTGGATACGAGGAAGATAAAGAAAACCATGATGTGGCTTCTTTTTCTCCTCCATGAATTCATTTTGATGACCGGACGGATCATCAGCATGGAAGACCCGGTGGTTCCGATGCAACTGGACAGGAGCGTACCGATGATAAGAAGGCAGACATTGACCCGGGGAGAACCGGCGAGATCGCCTTCAAAGGTGATATTTCCGGCGACACAGTAAAGCCCAAAGAGCAGAACGATGAAGGTCAGATAATCATTGACGAGGGTCTCCGTCTCCATATTGGCAGTCTTTGCTACACCGAAGGAGGCGGCAAATAAACCATGGAAAGGACGGACCAGAAAAGAACCGCCCACTGTTTGTTGTGATCCCACCAATCGGGCTTTAAAATCGGAAAAAGCGCAATGCACAACAGCAGCCCCGCAAAAGGGATGCATTGCCATATTTGAACGGACATGCGAGTAGCCTCCTAAAACCTTTACATGAAGTTGCGATTGCCAAAGTGGTCAATGGTCAGGAAGCCGGGGCCGACATGGGCGCCGATGATGAGGGATAGAGGCCTGATCTGAATCTTCGCCATCGGGTTGCATTCCAGAATTTTCTCTTTTGCCATTTCCGCTTTTTCAGGTGCGTCCGCATGGCAGATCATGACATCCTCTCCAAGAGAAGTGTCTTTTGCATTCTGATAGAGCGTAACCAGCTGATTGACAGCCTTCATACTGCCCCTCTGCTTGCCGATGATCGCAAGGCTGCCGTCATCCGCTATCTTCAGAATCGGTTTGATGTTCAGTGCGTTGCCTAAAAAGGCGGTGGTGGGAGAAATTCTGCCTCCGTGCTTCAGGTATTTGAGATCCTCCACCATGAACCAGTGGCAAATCTGCTTGGCGTGTTCTCGCAGGAAGGAAGCGTTTTCCGACAGGGACATTCCTGCCTTGCGGTTCCTGATCGCAAGCATCAGCATGAGCCCCATCCCCCCCGGTACCGGCAAGGGAATCGACCAGCTCCACCTGTACGTTGTCTTCGCTATAATCTTCTCGCAGTCCCTCGACGGCAACCTGTGCGGATTCGTATGTTTTGGTGATTCCGGAAGAAAGTGAAATCGATAAAATGGCCTTTCCTTTAGCAACCGTCGGACCGAAGGCCTGGTCATAGGCAAAGGGCGTAATCTGGCTGGTAGAAGCCAATTCGTCGTTCCGCATTCTTTCATAAAATTCATGCAACTCTTCCGGCGTTTCCTCGCCACTCAGCGTCTTTTCTTCCCCGCCAATCGTATAATTCATGGGAATCACCCGGATCTCATTGTCCGTGATATAAGCGGGATCAATGTCAACGGAGGCATCAATGTAAATTTCATAATCGTTCATCCGTATCTTCCTCTCTTGCTCGGACGGCAAAAAACATCAGTGAATCAGGGAAAATCTACCCGGAAAAGTATAGCACAAATTGCGCTTTTATAGATGAGAAAAATGGATTACCTGCAGCCGGCGTAAGGGCTGTCGTTTTGACATAGCAGCTGCCGTCTCGGTTTGGTTTTATTTTTGTCTTATTCGGTATCGACGCAGACGCCGTGCACAAGGAAACGCCTTCCGCTGCCGGTGAAGCCGGTGCAGGTGGAGAGCGTCACATATTCATGGAAAAGAGCAGCCTGTTTTTCTTCTTCCGGCGTGAGAGTGACACGCACAAAGGATTTTTTGCGAATCATCGCAAGATAGGCCTCCTCTCCTTCTTTGGAAGGTCTGCTGTAGGTGTCGCTGTTGCCATCGTCCTGATAGTAGGCAAAGATGCGGTACTTCTTCACGGAACCGTCTTTTAAATAAAGGTAAAAATAGGGCGCGCTCTGAATCAGGGTTTCGTCCTGCAGATATTTTTTGAGGCTGCCGAACATCGTGCCGTTTCTCATGTTGTGGCCGTAAATAAAGGTATTAAAGCCGACCAGGTCGGGAGAGTCCTGGTAATCCATGAAGATGGCGCCGCTGAGCGATACATTTTTTTCAAAAGTGTGCTGCAAATAATAATCGTTGTCTTTTCCCCGCACCACCGGATAGCTGATATCGACGCCGGGCATATAAATCCAGGAGACCACATCTGCATTGATGGAAGAGAGCCCCTTGAAATTCACTTTTAAGTCGGGCACCTCCTTGACCTCCTGATCCGGAGCGGCCTGGATATTCGCACCCTTCAAGGTGACAAATTGCTTGTTTAATTCCTTGTATTCCAGCATGGCCTTCAAATAGCCGAAGAGATAGATGCTGAGGACGGCGATGGCGACAAGAAAGGCAACCGAAAAGACGGCAATGAAATGCACATATCTCTCCGCCATCCGCCTTTTCTTGCGCCTCTCCTTTCGCATGATCTGCGCAGGGGACTTCGCCGTTCGCTTAGGCAGTCTGCGTTTGACCAGGGAAGTCCCGGAGGCGGTTCGGTTTGCAGAGGCGGTTCGAGACTTAGAGGCAGAGTGCTTCCGGGAGGCGGTTCGAGTCGTAGAGGCAGAGCGAGCCTTCAAGGTGGAGCGATCTTTAGAGGCAGGGCGTTCCTTAGAACGGGTCGTGGAGGCAGAGTGCTTCCGGAAGCTTTTCTCTTTCTGCCCCGGTTTCTGTCTTGAGACGTCCTTCTGGTAAGGTTCCTTCTGATAGACATCCTTCTGATTGGAAGGGCGTGCGGCTGACGCAGTGGAAGAACGTTTCTGATTGGAACGTTTGCTGCCAGCGTTTTTGGGATCGCGATTAGCATGATCATTGCGGTTAGCGCCATCATTGCGTTTAGTACCATCTTTCACGTTGGAGTTCTGTGCACCTGTTATAGGTCGGTTTTCACCGGTTTTGCTGCGCTTTTTCCGCTTCTTTTCGGAGTGGGTGTCCGCTTTATCGTATTTTCTGTAGGTCTTTCCTTTGCTGCCTGTCATTGCGTTTCATTCCTTCCCGATCGGGTCGTGTCAATTCCTTTAAAAATAAATTTTTTATAAACTAAAATGAGTCATCATACCAGATTTAGGGCATGACATAAGTGTCACAACAAGATATGACGATTTTGTCATAGAAGATGACATATATGTCATAAATCATAAAAAACCCTCTTGTTTCAAATATAAAAAGGTGATAATGTTGATTCCACAGCAAAAGGGCTACTGAAATATCTGAGATGATACGTACATCATAGCGGGTGTAGGCGGGAATGTCCATTGCAAACGAAACTTTTATTCAATCGTCTCAAAAATCTAAAAAGAAGGAGAAACAGAGGTGACTAGTATGAACAGACTGGCAAAAAAATCTTTGACTGCATCAGTTTTGCTTACGATGATCCTCTCACTGATGCCCGCGATCAACGCTAGGGCGGACGGAGGATACACGGCAACGGCGGTGCCGGATAAGGATTTCTCTACTGGGGGAATTAGCGACCACATTTCTTATGGCATGTTTGAGATCTCGGATCCGAATTCTACGGCAGCTTTTTGCATGAACTTTGACTATGACGCTCCGGATAAGGAAGGTGTTTCGGGTTATACTGCCAAAACGGTACAGCCGACCAGCCAGAATCAAGCTGCAGACTTGCTGGACGAGCATGCGGGTTCTCCCAGTAACTTGACGGCAAATTGGCACGGAGCGGATCTGTATCAGAAAGTTATGACCGTCCTGTACTATGGATATCAGGGAGATGGACGTGCGAAGATCATCGGGAGTCAGAGCCTGCCCGAAGATAGAGATGAACTCTACCGGATTGCAACCCAGTTTTCCATTTGGTATTACACGGATGGAAGAGGGAGATTCAAAAATAAAATCCGTCGAGGGAAGGATTTTTTTCAGGAAGTAGTAAAAGGTCTGTCGGATGCCGACGCAACTTGGGCTTATAATATGTACAGTGCGCTGGTAAGCGACAGTCTTGCACTACCGAATGAGTTCTATCAGAACCATGAACTGACCATCTATGTTGCACCGAGTGGAAAGACAGGACAAACCAAGGACAGACCTTGGCAGAACATGATCAGTGTGCGTTCCATCCGCGACCGTAAGAGCAAGGATGTCGATTTCAGCAAGGTGGATGTGAACGGAAGCGGCTCCAAGGATTTGCCCGGAGCGCAGCTGAGAGTGAAGGGGAAGGACGACCGCGGAAACGATGTAGACCATACCTGGGAATCGGGCAATACCGCACATCGGTTTACGCTCTATCCCGGTTCCTATACCATGACAGAGACGCAGTCGCCCAAGGGCTTTCAAACGACGACAGAAACGGTCGATTTTGTGGTAAAAGAAGTAAACGGCGACCTGAAGATATTAAAGAAGGATGGCAGTCAGGTCGATAAAGTGGTAATGAAGAATGTGCCTTCTCCTACGGTTGTCTTCAGCAAACAGGATCTGGATTCTCATGCAGAGATTGCAGGAGCGCAGTTGCAGATCACGGGACGCAGCGATAACGATGAAGAGATTCAGCCGATTTCCTGGACTTCGGAAGCGGGCAAGAGCCATCAGGTAAACCTGTACTTTGGGGTCTACACGCTGGCAGAAACAAAAGTGCCGGACGGATATCTGCAGGCGGATCCGATCACCTTCAAGGTGGAAAAGATCGGAGACGGCTCCAGCTTTAAGATTCAGATCAAGCAGAGCGATGGAAGCTATAAGGATTTAAATGATTCCAAGGTAGTGATGTTGGATAAGAAGAATCCGAATCCGACTCCTCCGAACAGCAATTCCTCGTCGTCGAAGCCGAACACACCGCCTAACCCGAACACACCACCTAACCCGAACACCCCGCCGACTCCGAACACACCTCCGGATAAGCCGAACACTCCGCCGACGCCGAATACGCCGCCGACCACTCCGAACACGCCGCAGAATCCGAATAACGGGCACAGCGCACCGCAGGTGGCAGGCGCAAAACGCAGCAATCCGGTAACGCCGGGTGTGCCGGGAACGCCGGTGCCCCCTTCCGATGGCGGTCATGTACCCGGAGTGGCAGGTGCACAGAGGTCTCCGGAAACGGCAGATGCGACACCGATTGCCTTGCTCCTTGGGGTCATGAGCATCGCAGCGGCAGGACTTGGGATCTTCATGCACAAGTGGAAGAAACTGGGATAAGTAAGAGAATTGAAAGAGGAACACCCATCTGAAAACAGAACGGGAAACAACGAAGTACATAAAGAAGAGACAGGGGAACCTCGCAGCATGCGCTGCGGGGTTTTCCTGTGCTTGCAGAAGAGATGGGGATAGATCGTGAAGGGATAGAGAAGGACGAGGAGGAGAGCCTGTCACTCGTCATAAAAGGAGAAGGACGGATGGTGGAAGAGATTGCAAAGATGATTGCAGAGGGAAGAGGACGGGAGGCTGCGCAGGCAATCACAAGGGCAAAGCAGGAAGGGAAAGCGGGAAGCGACTGGATCGTTCTGGAAGCGGAGCTTGCGGTGACGGAAGGAAGGATCGAAGAAGCCCGCAGGCTCCTTGCGGCAGGGCTGGAACAAGATCCGGAGCATAGCGAGTTTTTTGTCGTACTGGGCGAAACCTATTCGTTTGAAAACAGTAACCTTGCCTACCTCTGCTTTGAACAGGCGCTTCTTTATTGTCAAAAAGAAGAAGATGAGGAAATGATCTGCGCCGTCATGGAAGAAATGCGCAAACGGTGCGGATTTCGTGTCAGAGAAACCTCCTTCCTCATCGTTTCCTATAACGACAGAGAACTCATGAAAGAGTGTGTGTCGGCAATTCGAAAGAGTGTACGGCGGGGGACTTACGAGATTGTCGTGGTAGACAACCGGTCTACGGACGGCGTGCAGAAATGGTTACGAGACCAGCTGGACATCCGTCTGATTGAGAATGGAAGGAATGTCGGCTATCCGACCGGGATGAATATTGCCTATCGCGCATGCAGGAAGGAAAATGACATCTTTATGCTGAATAACGATGCCGTTCTGACGCCGAATGCTTATTTCTGGTTGCGGATGGCTCTTTATGCAGGAAGAGAGGTCGGCGCAGTCGGCCCCATGAGCAACGAAGCGTCCGGACAGACCATTTCCCCCGCGCCGGCGACGATGGAGGAGACCTTTCTTTTGGCAAAAGGAATCAATCTTCCCTCCGAAAACCCCTGCGAAGAAGCACTGAGCCTGACCGGATTTGCTGTTTTGATCGGAGCGGAAGCAGCAAAAAAAGTGTCTCCATGGAAAAAGACATCATGGACGATCGATATTCTCCCGCCTACTTTGAGGACGATGACCTCAGCGTGCGCATTTTATATGCAGGCTATCGCAATCGAATCGTACACAACGCCCTCGTCTACCACAAGGGAGGGAACGGGTTTCCGGAGAAAGACGAAGCGTCACATAAGGGAGGAAGCGCTTTTCCGAAGGAAGGCGAAGGGCTGCACAAGGGGGGCAGCGAAGTTAATGTCAAAGGAGAAAAGGAGGAAGACCTAGCGCAAGCCAAGATGGAATTGCTGCAAAAAAGTAGAAAGCAGTTCGTGGATAAATGGGGCTTTGATATCTGGGCTTATAAGGGGGTATGGACAGATTTTGCGGAAGTCATTGACAAGGAGCAAAACGCACCGATTCGCATTCTGGAACTGGATTGCGGGATGGGAGCCAATTTGTGCTACCTGCAATACCGTTTTCCGGAAAGCGTCTGCGCGGGAATCGACCGGAGCCCGCTGGCAGTCGGGCTGGGGAAGAGAGCCGTGGATCTTAGGTACGGAGACTGCGAATCCTTTGCCTTTCCCTGGAGAAAACATTCTTTCGATTATATTTTTGCAGTGGATGCGCTCGGGCGGGCGGCGGACAAGGCCTCTTTTACCGGGAAGCTGGCGAATTATTTAAAGGAAGGCGGACTTCTTGTGAGTCACCATAGCCTCTTGCAGGACGAAACCATACAGAGCCTTCTGCGAGAGGAAGGATTTGTAAGAACGAAAGAAGTCGGAGATCTCTGCTGCTATCGTTACCGGTAAAGAGGGCCCGGTTTTTACCGTCAATCATCCAAAAAGAGAAATTGGATCTTTGGTTACGAGGGGATGAGAGACGGTTCCCCTTCCTTATTGCATGGCATCCAACCGCTTTCTGGCGGGGGAGTAGGAGCCGCATTTGCGATAGTAGGACAGGGCGGTTTCCCTCTCCCGGAGCACCTCATAAATGACGCCCATATTGTACCAGGCGCTGTAGGTGTTGGTGCCTTCAATCGAATAATCCTTCATCTTCGTCGCCTTTTCAAATTCGAATAATGCGCGCTGGAACATGGCGTTGTTCATGTAGATCAGCCCCATGAGAAAGCAGAAGTCGGCGCGCTTGGCAAATCGTCGTAAACATTCTGCAGTTGCAGCGCCTTCTGGTATTGCTTGAGTTCTAACAGGCAGTAGCCGTAGGATTCGACCATTTCCTGGACAAAGGCAAGGGAAGGGCGCAGGTCCTTGGTCGCCAGTCCCAGTTCAAAATAATGTGCGGCCAGAGCGTGGTTGTTCAGAACCACATAGCATTTGCCCATCTGAAAATAGGTATAGGCGTCCGGGCCGTTTTGCGCAAGTGTATCCTGTAGCATGCTCAGATCTCTCTCCGCCTTTTTTTCGCGCAGTCCCTTCTCCTGATAGCCGCCGTGGTAGAAGGTAAGCGGAATTTCAAAATATTTTTGTTTGGGATCATTGGGAGAACTTTCGGAGGCGTGGGGGAGGGGAGAAGAGAGAGAGAACTCCTTGTGAATGGAGGTGACATTCTCATGAATCTTCCCTTCATAATGGTAGAGTCTCTGGTCGTAGAGCCTGCCCACAAATTCATGCATGACGCCGGAGTTGCCCAGGAAATCGGTATAAGGAGAGATTCTGGTGATCATGCCGATTTGGTCTGCCCGTTCTTCCATCGCCGTCTGCAGACGGGGGAGATGGGCCTCCACCAGAAATTCATCACAGTCCACCGCCAGGATCCACGGATTGGAAGCCTTGGATGCGGCAAAATTTCTGGCAGCCGAAAAGTCGTTGATCCAGGAAAAAGAAAAGACCTTGTCAGTGAATTCTTTGGCATAGGAGACGGTTCTGTCGCCGGATCCGGTGTCTACCACAACGATCTCGCTCTGCAGGGGAGAAAGAGAGCGGAGACATTTCCGAACGTTTTTTTCCTCATTCCTGACAATCATGCAGACGGTAAAAGCAGGCATAATGAAATCCCCCAAAATATACGATAAACAATAAAGACAAACGAAATATAGAAGATAGAAACACGGAATTCTGAAGCAAGCATTCACGGGGTGTCTGATAAAATCGTTTCTACTTTCTATTTTAACATGGAATCCCCGGTTTAGCATCCGCAGGCGTAGAAGGTGTTTCATCTATTTCATACCTGCGGTTGGTTGCATCCCGCAGGCTTCGGGCAACCCGGTGGGACCGGATCGGAGGGACCTGATTGAAAATTTTATTCATGAACTGGAAGAGCTACGGGAATGAGGATTTTCTGGATGCCTGCAAAGAGTGGAAAGAGGCAGGGGAAGATCTGGAGGTGAAATTATATCCCTTTGAAAACACGGATAAACGAACCGATCCTGTTTTTGAGCAGACCTTTGCGGCAGCGCTTGGGAGGGAAAAACCGGACTTTGTATTTTCCTTTAATTTTTATCCCCTCCTTTCACTGGTTTGTAACCGGGAACAGGTCAAATACGTTTCCTGGGTCTATGATTGTCCGCATATCTCTCTGTATTCCTATACCCTGATTCACCCCTGCAACTACGTGTTTGTCTTCGATTCCGAAGTGTATGAGACCTTTGTCAGACAGGGGATTCAGACGGTGTATTATCTTCCGCTGGCTGCGAATGTGAAGCGCCTGGATGCGATGGAGGTGACGGGGGAAATCTGGAGAAGGTATCAGTCCAGGGTTTCTTTTGTCGGTCAGCTCTATCATGAGTCACATACCTTTTATGACCGGATGGAAAAAAAGTTGGATGCTTATACGAGGGGGTATCTGGAAGGTCTGATGCAATCCCAGAAGAAGGTGGACGGGATCAATTTTATCGAGGAGTGCCTGACGCCGGAAATCGAAGCGGGGATGCAGAGAGCCATGCCGATGATTCCGAATGCGGACGGGGTAGAGACGAGTGCCTATATGTATGCACAGTATGTGATCAATCGCAAAATCACACAGATGGAGCGAAGCGAGATCATCAGAGAGATCGCAGAGAAGGTTCCCGTCACCTTATATACGCCGGATGCTTCTTTTTCCGCTCCCGATGTGACACTGCACCCGTCTGTGGATTACTACACGCAGACTCCCTATGTGTATAAGTGTACAGACATCAATTTGAATCTGACGTTGCGTTCGATCAAAAAAGGGATTCCGCTGCGCATCTTTGATATTATGGGAGCCGGAGGCTTCGTTCTCACCAATTACCAGGAAGACCTGCTTTCTTTTTTTACACCGGGAGAGGATTTTGTTTATTATGAAGACAGACAGGATCTGATGGAGAAAATCGCTTATTATCTGACGCATGAGGAGGAGAGAAGAGCGATTGCAAAGAGCGGCCATGACAAGGTGAAGGAAAACCATACCTACCTGCTGCGGTTAAAAGAAATCATTCATACAGTTATCAATTCAAAAAGGTAAACCGATATATGATTTGAACTGTTTGGTTGCGTGTTTCGTTTCAAGGATGAAAACGTAAGAGGCGTCAGGGAGTTGACGGAGGAAGCGCGGATGAACAAGGCAGAGGTTCTCAAAGTCGAAATTCTGCGGCAGTACAAGAGTGTGCGGCAGTTTGCTCTGGAGATGAAGATCCCCTATTCCACATTAGTAACCGCTTTGGATCGCGGGATCGGTGGAATGGCATACGGGACAGTGATCATGATGTGTGATAAACTGAATCTGAACCCCGTTGATTTCACTTCGTTAGAAGAGGGCCAGGATCTTGGAGAGCGGATTGTGGAAAACAGGGTCATGCGGGACTATCTGAAGTTGAACAAGGTCGGGCGTAAAAAATTGCTCGATTACATGGGCGACCTGGCGCTGTTGGGGAAATACATTACATGAAGCATTTTGACGATCTGGTGGTAGGCGCGGGACTGTTTGGCTGTGTGTATGCACATGAAATGAGGAGGCAGGGCAGGAACGTACTGGTCATCGACAAAAGGGACCACGTCGCAGGCAATATTTTTACCAAAGAAATCAGAGGGATTCAGGTGCATGAATACGGTGCGCATATCTTCCACACTTCCGACCGGGAAGTCTGGGAATATGCGAACCGTTTTTGTATGATGAATCATTATATCAATGCGCCCGTGGCCATCTATCGGGACGAGCTCTACAATCTGCCTTTTAACATGAACACTTTTTCCAGGATGTGGCAGATTCGGACGCCTGCAGAAGCGAAGAAGAAGATCGCACAGCAGACGGAGGCGGAGATCAGACGGATTTTGTCTGGGCGTCTGCACAGACAACCGGACGCGGTCACGGAAGAAGAGGTAGGGGAGTTTCAGGCAAAGAACCTGGAAGAGCAGGGGCTTTCTCTTGCAGGGAGAGATATTTTTGACAAATTGATCAGGGGTTATACGGAGAAGCAGTGGGGCAGGAAATGTGAGGAGCTGCCTGCTTTTATCATCAAAAGACTGCCGTTCCGCTTCGTATATGACAACAATTATTTTAACGATCCCTACCAGGGGATCCCTGTGGGAGGATATACGGCCTTCTGCGAAAAACTGCTGGGACTTCGCCCGTGCGGAAGCAGGCAGGAGGACGATCTTGCGGGAAGCATTGAAGTCAGATGCAAGACCGATTACCATGACCTCGTTGTGATGCGGGAAGATGGACTTCCTGCCAGGCCGTTTGCCCTGAAAAGCGGGGAGAGGTTTGACCGGCTGATTTATACCGGAGCGGTGGATGCCTTTTTTTCCTACAAAGAAGGGACGCTGGAATATCGTTCCCTTCGCTTTGAGAAGGAGGATCTGCCGGAGGAGGAGAATTATCAGGGCAATGCCGTAGTCAACTATACGGAGCGGGAGGTGCCTTTTACCCGCATCATCGAGCATAAGCATTTTGAATTCGGCAAGGGGAAAGGAACCGTGATCACGAGGGAATATCCTGCCTCCTGGAAGAGGGGAGACGAGCCCTATTATCCGATGAATGACGAGAAGAACAATGCGCTTTTTGCCAGATATATGGAGCGGGCGAAGCGGATGCCGGATGTCATGTTCGGCGGAAGGCTGGGCGCTTATCGTTATTTCAATATGGATCAGGTGATTCGTACGGCACTGGATGCGGCAAAAAAATAATTTTTTTGAAAAACCCTTAAGCTTTTCGGGATTTCTGTCGATAAAAGAAGGGAAAGCAACCAATAGGGATGCTCGTGTGGGGACACGAAACTGATATAAAATCCGGGAAACAGCAAAGAAACGGGGAGTGGGGCCGTCTTTGCTGCATTTGCTACATCGTTTTACCTTGAATCCGGTCACGGATGGACCGCAGAACTAAAATTCAGGGAAGAAAGGAGGGAAAACGATGCCAAGTATTATCTTGAATAATGCGTATACGCATTATTTGACTTCTTATGCATCTCAGAAAGTTACGCAGTTCGAATCGCATAAAAGAGGCGATTTGCGTAATGTCTGCCGTTCGATTGTCAGAACCAATCGAAACACTCCCGTCTGTCTTCTCGGTAAAGATGAAGCTTCCAAGGCAAATGCCATTGATCTGAAAGAATTCGTCCGTACGCTCAATTCCCAGTTGAACCATCTTGCGGATATTGTGCATGAGAATCCGCTCGGGCAAAAACAGGCGTATTCTTCCAATCCGGAGATCGCCGACGCAGTTTATATCGGAATGAACGGGGATGAGGCGCCGACCTTTTCTCTGACGGTTCATCAGCTGGCAGCTATCCAGGAGAATATCGGAACCTATTTGAAGCCGGAAGAGGTGGGATTAAAACCTGGAAACTACGGCTTTCAGGTGCGAGTGGCGGATCAGAATTATGAATTTCAGTTTTCTGTCAAGGAACATGAAAGCAACAGAGAGGTGCAGGACCGTCTGGTGAGGCTGATGAACAAGGCTAGGATCGGGCTGCACGCAACGACGCTGATCGACGAGGAAGGGAACAGTGCGATTTCCATTACCGCACGCAATTCCGGGCGAACCGCCAGAAACGAGTCGATGTTTGAAGTGACGGAGATGCAGGGTGAAGTACAGGAAGGAATTCACCTGGGCGCCACCACTTATCTTGGGTTAAACCAGATTGCACAGGACGCAAAGGATGCGCAGTTTGAGGTCAACGGGATTTACAAGAGTTCGCCGTCGAATCATTTTAGCGTTTCCGGGCAATACGAGCTTTTGATCAAAAAAGTCAGCAGCCATGAAGATGAGACCATCATCGGCATTAAGAATGAGGCGGATTCCCTGGTGGATCACGTTCACACGCTGGCAAACAGCTACAATACGTTTCTCGACAATGTGGAGCGAATCGGACAAACAAAGGGCTTTAAGTCGGGACAGATTCTGCATGAAACGACAGGTCTGGCAAAGAAGGCGGTAGAGGACAGTGGAGGCTTTGCAGGAATCCGGATGGATGAGTCGGGCAGGTTGCAGGTCGATGAGCGGCCCTGCAGGCGGCTTCCGGGACGCCGGATGCGGAACTGAACGAAAGAGTGAAACCCCTTAAAACCTTTGCAAAAGCCCTGCGGGAGAGAACGGAGCAGATGGCAATTGATCCGATGCTCTATATTGCAAGACCGATTGTTGCCTATAAGGCGCCGGGGAGAGAATTCCCGAGTCCTTATATTTCCAGTGAATACAGCGGCATGCTCTATAGCAGTTACTGCTGATGGTGCAGAAAAATAGAAAGGCCGTGCACCTGCCATAGAAAAGCATTCATGTGAACGCGGAAACAGTTGCGCACTGTCGTAGAAAAAAGGGTCTGTGAAAGCATTCAGGTGAACGCAGAAACAGCCGCCCACCTGTCGTAGAAAAACAAAAGAAAAGTGGCGCTCAAAACCTGTGCAGAGGACGGCACAGGTTTTTTGCTGAAGTGAAAAGTTTAATTCCACTCTAAAAACCGAGTCGATGAAAGTGGCGTTTACTCTTGCAGAACAGGGGTAAATGCCATTTTGTGTTGTACAACAATGGAAATCAGTATTACACTAACTTCTATGACAGGCCTCTGTCAGCTGCGACCAAATGTTTTTCAGGCATGACAACGAAGCGGACTTTAGTCGGTTTTTCAAAAAAGTAGGACTAATTTCCACTTCAAGCGATCGGTATGGAGCGCCCTGACAGCCGCCTGTTGTCATTTACTTTTTAAGAAGATAGGACTTGAGAATAATCTTGTCCTTTTCTATTTTTCGGATGCCGAAAGCATTCAGCTTTTCGTAAAGATCATGGTACATAAAATCTGCAACATCCAGAGGACTCTTTCCGCCAAGCTTTTCGACGGGAGCAGAGTCCACATGACTCAGGACGAGGTTTAAGTCATCCTGATTAGTCAGTCCGAGAGCGTTCAGGTCTGTCCCTTTGGGAAGAATGTAACGCAGTTCAATGTGTTTGTTCTCCAAAGAGCCTTTCTGTCCGGAACGCATGGGGTCACAATAGAAAACTCGTGTTCGTCTGGCACCATCAGCATCTGTCTCCATGGATTCGGCGGCAGTAAATTCAGTTCCCCGATCCGTC